>PVBE010143401.1_pt1 | contig 36494 bp, 36 predicted proteins | sample 1631181 | NCBI WGS metagenome assembly PVBE01 (sample SAMN08397723, study PRJNA350692) | Marine metagenome, whole genome shotgun sequencing project. | isolation source: water | place: Pacific Ocean | collected 2012-04
CATCGTCGCGCCGACGGGAGAGATCGTCGCCCAGGCCATGACCGAGGGCGACGAGGTCATCACCTACACCTGCGATTTGGACCTCGGCAACTATATCAAGGAAGTCATCTTCAACTTCGCCGAACACCGGCGCATCGAACATTACGGCCTGATCACGGAGCGCACCGGCGTCGTGCCGCCCGAGGAGTCGTGAACGGGCCATGGCCCCCGGCATCTTAGTCATCAACCCAAATTCGACGGTCGCGGTGACCGAGGGCATCTCGGCCGCCCTAGAACCCCTGCGCATGGCCGGCGGCCCCACGATCGAGTGCATCACCCTGGCTGACGGCCCGCCCGGCATCGAAAGCGATGCCGACGTGGAAAGTGTCGTCCAGCCGATTTGCCGCGCCGTTCAGGACCGCGAAGCCCAGGCCTATGTCATTGCCTGCTTCAGCGATCCGGGCCTCCCTCTCGCCCGCGAAACCACCCGGCGCCCGGTCTTCGGCATCGCCCAATGCGCCATGCTGACGGCCATGACCCAGGGCGAACGCTTCGGCATCATCGCCATCCTGGAGGATTCGGTAAGCCGCCATGAACGATACGTCCGCGCCATGGGCCTCGAATCCCGCTTCACCGCCAGCCGACCCATCGGCATGGGCATCGCCGAACTTACCGATGAGGAGAAGGTGATGGAGCGCATGACCGCCGCCGGCGTCTGGCTCCGCGACGAGGGGGGCGCCGACGTGGTGATCATGGGCTGCGCCGGCATGGCGCGCCACAAGGCCGGTCTGGAAGAAGCCCTCGGCCTGCCCGTCGTCGAGCCAAGCCAGGCGGCAACAACCATGGCCCTCGGCGCCGTCCGCCTGGCCGAAGCGAAGTGAGTGGGTGAAAATTAGGGGAAGGCTTGAAATGGGTATGCTGTCCCCGGAATTCCCCTTAATTCGATACACCTTTGAACCACGGTTGACACCCTCCGCCTTTTGAGGAGAAGAGGAGACTCATGAGGCAAGATGGAGTCGTGCTAGGCTTTGCGCCTTATCGCTGTTAAAGGAATGCGTGTAATGTCTGGGCAAATGCCGGCCTGGGTACAGGCAATCGGCTCCATAGTTGCGATCCTAGTCGCCATCGCCGTTCCGGCATGGCTATACATTGCAACACAGCGGACAGCCAAAGAAGATCGTCGACTGAAAGCTAGGAGTCTGGCCCTTGCTATTTAACCAGAACTCATGGAACTCAAAGCAAAAGTCATGGGCGCAAAGAGTTATCTCAGCGCAGCTCTCGTGTCCATCAAACATAGCCCCAACGTTATGCCAGACCTAGAGGTGGCGTACCTTGGCATGCCTCCGACTTTGGCGAAAAACCTAGAAAATTTCTACTTGTTGGGAGAAACGATCGCGTCACCCATTCTCCAAGCGGTATCCATTGGTCAGCAGTATGATCGTATGGTCGCTGATTGGCAGAATGACATCAGAGAGTCACGTCCTAGGTCTATGTCCCCACTTGCGGGTTGCCAGCATCTCCTAAAGCACCTTGAGCACGTAGAGGTATTGGTAGCGGAGGGAGAAATGGCCATTGAGCCATTGCATGATGGGACGAGCGCACCTACGTAGCGCGGATATAAGGAGACAGGATACTTACCCCCCCCTCACCCCGCGTTTTTCTTCAGCCACGTTTGCCAGTTGTCCATTTCGGGGTTGCCCGGCCATTCCTGGTAATAGGGGATGAGGGGCTTGAAGGCGTTGAAGACGCGGCGCAGGTCGTCGACCGCGTCGCCGCCCTCTTTCGGCGTTGGGTTGGCCATTTCTATGCGGAGATCGGTGCGCGGGTGGGCATCGTCGCCGCAGACGATCATGCCGCCCGACAGGTGGCCGATTTCCTGGCCGCCGGCGTCGCGGCCGGCCTCGACGGCGGCCATCAAGCGTTCTTCGAATGCCGGCTCGGCGACGGACGCGCGGTAGTTTTCGGCGATCGCGGCGACGACCGGCTCGCCGACCAGGTTGTTGCCCATGGCGACGAAGCCGGGGCCGGTCTCGTGGCCGGCCCAGGTGGCGGTCTTGGGCCCGGTGAAGGCGGCGGAGCGGCCCGCCGCATCGACGATGCCGATCTGGCGGTGGTCGATCCAGGCATCCTCGGCCCTGAGCGCCTCAATGGCCTCGGCGGGGCTGTGGCCCGATGCCAACAAATCGAGGGCGGCGGGACCGAGTTTCGGGTTGGTGTTGGCCTGGGTCGAGACGGCGCCAACGCCGGCACGCACGAACAGGCAGCGCGAGGCCACCGTCAGCGGGCTCGACGCCAGACAGATGCCGAGCGCGCCCGTGCTCTCGCACCTGGCGACGATGGTGAAGGTGTTGAACGGGATTCCCGGTCCGCCGGTCATCATCGCGGTTCCTTCGTTGATTATTTTTGGGTCCGCGCCAAGCGGCTCTCGATGGCGTCCCAGATCGCCGCTTCCAAGGTGACGCCGTCGAAGCGGTTGATTTCCTGCAAGCCGGTCGGCGAGGTGACGTTGATTTCGGTGATCGTGCCGCCGATGACGTCGATGCCGGTGAAGATCAGGCCGCGTTCCCTCAAGGCCGGGCCGATGGCCTCGCAAATCTCGTGATCGCGGGCGTTCAGGTTCGATTTCGTGGGCTTGGCGCCGGCGTGCATGTTGGCCCTGGCCTCGCCCGCTTCGGGGATACGGTTGATGGCGCCCACCGCCTTGCCGTCGACCAAGATGATGCGCTTGTCGCCCTCGCGCACTTCTTTCATATAGGCCTGGACGATGATCGGTTCGCGATACAGCCCGTCGAACATCTCTAAAAGCGCGTTGAGGTTTTCGTTTTCGGGCCCGATGTGGAAGACCCCGGCACCGCCGTTGCCGAACAGGGGCTTGACGATGATGTCGGCGTGCTGGGCGCGGAATTCGGTGATGGCGTCGCGGTCCGAGGTAATCAGGGTCGGCGGCATGAGGTCGGGAAACTGGGTGACGAACAGCTTTTCCGGCGCATTGCGCACGGCGGCCGGATCGTTGACCACGAGCGTCGCCGGGTGGATGGTCTCCAAGATATGGGTCGCCGTGATGTAGGACATGTCGAAGGGCGGGTCCTGGCGCATAAGAACCACGTCGACCTGGCTCAGATCGATGGTCTCATCGGCGCCAAGCGTATAGTGATCGCCCTTGACGCGGCGCATCTCCACCGTTCGCGCGCGGGCCGTCACCCGGGGGGCGGAAAACGACAGCTCGCGGGGCAGATAATGATAAAGCCGGTGGCCGCGCTTTTGCGCCTCCAGCGCCAGGACGAAGGTCGAATCGGCCTCGATGTCGATGGTCTCAACCGGATCCATCTGGATGGCAACGACAAGTCCCACGTCTAAAACATCTCGTCTTTGTTCGGTACCAGCCCGCACCCCCTCCCGGCCGCCCAGTGCCATTGTATGCTGTGGGTGGCCGGGAGGGGGTGCGGGCTGGTACCGTAATTTATCAACATGACTTCCCCCTACCCCAGCCGGCCGCGCAGTTCCTGGAGCAGGACCGACGTGCGATAGCGCGCCGCGTCGCCGGCGTTGCAGCGCATGTATTCCTCCAACGCCGCCACCGCCTCCTTGACGTTGTCGAGGTGGGCATGCAAATGGCCGGCCTCGCGCCATAAAAGCGCCGCCTCGGGGGCGAACAAAAGCGCTGTTTCGACCCGTTCCAGGGCGTGATCCAACTTCTCGCCGCGCAACAGATAGACTTTGATATCGTTTTGCAGGCGCAACAAAATATCCCGTTTGCTTAAGCCCCGATAGCGCGACGGGTCAAGTTCGGCATGGTTGCCGACCAAGGCTTTCAAGAGCCCGCGTAAATCCGCTGCGCCGACGATCCGCGCCCCGGCGGCAGGATCGACGATGGCCCGAATACCAAGGTGTTCAAGGCGGACCGGAAAGCGGGTCGGAAAATCCAGCCCTTCGATAGCCCATCCAAGGGTGGCGGCGACGTGGAGGTAAAGGATACCGACACCGACCGCCAGGCCGCGCCGCGCGTCGATGACGTGCATCAGGTTGGCGCCCTCGACCACGTCTTCGATCGCTTCGTCAACAACATAGCCATAGCGCTTGGTGAGGACCTGGGCCAGGGCCTCGGCGCGCAACTCCAGCGCCGCCTCGCCATCGCCGACATAGGCGCGGACATCGGCGACCAAGCGCTCCAAATGGCGGCGATAGGGTTCCAAAGCCGCCCGGGGACGGTCGATGGAAGCCAAGACCAGGGCCGCTTCGGCCAGGTTGATCTCATCATCGGGCAAACCTCCCAGGCCGATCAGATAGGTGCGTGCCTCAGCGCCCGGGGTCATGACGCCCCCTTGATACGAACATGGCTGATGATCTTCTTCACATAAGACAGGGTTCGGGCGTGGGCCTTCACCCGGTCCAATTCGTCTTGGTTCTGGGCGATGCCGATCAGGTAGACGATCCCGGTAACCGTTTCAATGTCGTAATTAATGGCCAGGATGGTCTCATCGAAGGTAATGCGGGACGCCAACTGGGCGGTAATCCAGGTATCGCGCGCCATCACCACGGCGCCGCCTTCGTCGGTCACCTGGATTTCGTTAAGGACCTCCTTGACCCCCTCCACCTTCCACGACAGGCGCACCGCGTCGGCGCGTACCTTCGCATCGTCCACGGCGCCGGTCAGCAGCGCCCGGCCCTCGTAAACGTTGAGGCCGAGATGGACGACGAAGGTATGATCGAAGTTGAACCATAGTTCGGTGATGGCGGCCTGGACCTTAAGATCCCGGGCGGCGCCCTCCAGGCCGCGCTCTTGATAGGCGGCGACGCCGGCCGTGGCACCGGCCCCGACCACCGTGCCGGCGCAACCGGTTAGCAAGGCGCCGGCGGCCAGCCACAGGACCAGCGTTGCCGCCGCCCCGTACCGGGTCCGTTGCCCCCTTTCGCCACCATTGATTGTCATCCAGGCCATAAGGCAGTTTAGTGGGCCGGGCGCCAAGCCGAAAGAGTTAGTTGGCAGCGCCTTGCAATCAACCGGGTGAGCCGCTATAACCCTCGCCTTCGCGCCTCATAAGCGGTCCGGCGTGGGCATGCCCAGCCGCTCGGGGACGCGCGTCATCGGCGCCAGCCGCCGCTCTTAAGGAAGGACTTTTCAAATGCCCAAGATGAAGACCAAGGCCAGCGCCAAGAAGCGCTTTCGCCTAACCGCCACGGGCAAGGTCCGGGCCAATTTCTCGCGCAAGAACCACATGCTGCGGCGTCGCTCGCAGAAGATGAAGCGCAATGCGCGCGGCACCAGGGTACTGGGCCGCTCGGATTCGCGCATCATCAAGTCCTACATGCCCAACGGCTGAGGAGGCTCTGAGATGGCTCGCGTCAAAAGGGGCGTCACCACCCACGCCCGGCACAAAAAACTCATCGCCAAGGCCCGCGGTTATCGGGCCCGCAATAAAAACACCTTTCGCGCCGCCATTCAGCGCGTCGAGAAGGGCCTGCAGTACGCCTATCGCGACCGGCGCACGCGCAAGCGCTCGTTCCGGCGCCTGTGGATCCAGCGCATCAACGCCGGCGCCCGCCAGCACGGCCTGAGTTATTCCCAGTTCATGAACGGGCTTACCAAGGCGGGCATTGAGATCGACCGCAAGGTGCTGTCCGATCTCGCCATTCACGAACCCGACGGGTTTAAGGCATTGGTGGATCAGGCCCAGGCCGCCATCGCCAATCCCGCCTGACCGGGGTCCACGATTGGGCGATGGGGGTGCGGGGGTCGGCCAACGGGCGGCCCCCTTTTCGTTAAAACAAACCGGCGGAAGTCGAATGGAAGACCTAGACGCGCTCCGAACCGAGCTGATGGCCGCCGTCACCGGGGCCGGCGACGCACAAGCGCTGGAAGGCGTGCGCGTCGCGGCGTTGGGCCGCAAGGGCCGCATCACGGCGCTGATGAAGGGATTGGGCACGGTAGAGGCGGATCAAAGGAAAACCATCGGCGCCGCCCTGAACCAGCTCAAGGACGCCGTCGCCGACGCCATCGAGGCCCGGCGCGAAGACCTGGCTGACGCTGATCTTGACGCCCGCCTGGCCGACGAGCGCGTTGACGTCACCTTGCCGGCGCGGCCCCGGGCAGGCGGCTCTATCCATCCCATCAGCCAGACCATCGACGAGGTCATCGCCATCTTCGCAGAGATGGGGTTTTCGGTCGCCGAAGGCCCCGACATCGAGGACGACTGGCACAACTTCACGGCGCTTAACATCCCGCCCGAGCATCCGGCGCGCCAGGAACACGACACCTTCTATCTGCCGGGCACCAAGGACGGCGCGCGCATGGTGCTGCGCACCCATACCTCGCCGGTGCAAATCCGCACCATGATGGAAACCTCCCCGCCGCTTTCCATCATCGTGCCGGGGCGCACGTACCGCTGCGATTCGGACGCCACCCACTCGCCGATGTTTCATCAGGTCGAGGGCCTGGTGGTCGACGAGAGCACCCATTTCGGCCATCTCAAGGGCTGCCTGATCGATTTCTGCCGCGCCTTCTTTGGCATGGAAGACCTGCCGGTGCGCTTCCGGCCGAGCTATTTTCCCTTCACCGAGCCGTCGGCGGAAGTGGACATCGGCTGCACCCGCGAGGGCGGCACCTTGCGCATCGGCGGTGACGACTGGCTGGAGATTTTGGGCTCCGGCATGGTCAACCCCAAGGTGTTGGAAAACTGCGGCATCGACGCGGATCGCTATCAGGGCTTCGCCTTCGGCATGGGCGTTGAGCGCCTGGCCATGCTCAAGTACGGCATCCCCGATTTGCGCACCTTTTTTGAATCGGACCTGCGCTGGCTGCGTCATTACGGCTTCCAGGCCCTCGACATGCCGAACATGACCGCGGGGCTCGGGGCATGAAGTTCACCCTCGGTTGGCTCAAGGAACACCTGGAAACCGACGCGCCGATTACCGCCATCGCCGAGACCCTGAGCATGATCGGTCTTGAGGTCGAAGAAGTGATCGACCGTGCGGAGGGCCTGGGCGATTTCGCCGTCGCCCGTGTCATCGAGGCCAAACCCCACCCCAACGCCGACCGCCTCAAGGTGTGCCGGGTCGAGACCGCCACCGGCGAGGTCGAGGTGGTGTGCGGCGCCCCCAACGCCGTGACCAGCATGAAAGCTGTCTTCGCCGCTGCCGGTTCCTACCTGCCGGGACCTGGCCATACCTTTGAGAAGGCCGAAATCCGTGGCGTTGTCAGCAACGGCATGCTGCTGTCCGAGCGAGAGATGGGCCTTGGCGAGGACCACGACGGCATTGTCGAGCTGGCCGCCGATGCCCCCGTCGGCGCCGCCGCCGCCCAAATCATGGGCCTCGACGATCCAATCATCGACATCGCCATAACCCCCAACCGAGGCGACTGCCTGGGCGTACGCGGCATCGCCCGCGACCTGGCGGCGGCCGGGATGGGCACGCTCAGACCCTTGAACGCCGAAGCGGTACCGGGCACCTTCACCAGCCCCATCGCCGTGCATCTGGATTTCGACCCGAAGACCCGCGACGCCTGCCCCTATTTCGTCGGCCGCATCGTGCGTGGCGTCAAGAACGGGGAAAGCCCGGCCTGGCTCAAGGACCGCCTGCTCGCCATCGGACTAAGGCCGATCTCGGCCCTGGTCGATATCACCAATCTTCTTACCATCGGGCTCAACCGGCCGCTCCACGTCTTCGACGCCGACAAGGTAGAAGGCGATCTTCACTTGCGCCTGGCCACGCCCGGCGAGACGTTTATGGCGCTCAATGAAAAGGAATACACGCTGGACGGCGAAATGACGGTCATTGCCGACAAATCCGGCGCCGAGGCGCTGGGCGGCGTCATGGGCGGCTTGCACACGGGTTGTACGGGCGACACCGTCACTGTGTTCATCGAGGCGGCTACTTTCGATCCCCTGCGCACGGCGGCGACGGGGCGTAAGCTGGACCTTCAATCGGATGCCCGCTTTCGCTTTGAACGCGGCATCGACCCCGCCTTCCTGATTGACGGCATGGAGATCGCCACCCGCCTGGTGCTCGATTTATGCGGCGGCGAGGCCTCGGAGCTGGTTATCGCCGGCGCCGAGCCCGAAGGTCACGGCGACATCATGCTCAGAGTGGACCGGGTCATGGGTCTTGGCGGCGTGGACGTGGCGGTGGACGAGATCGAACGCATCCTCACGGCGCTCGGCTTTGCCTTCTCCGCCGAAAGCGACGGCCTGCTCCGGGTGTCGGTTCCCTCGTGGCGCAGCGACATCGTCGGCGAAGCCTGCCTGGTCGAAGAGGTTGTGCGTATATACGGTTTCGACCGCGTACCGGCGGTGCCCATGGTGCAAGATCACCCCCTGCCGGCGCCGGCCCTGACCAAGGACCAGCAACGCCGCTCACGGGCGCGGCGGGTCCTCGCCGGGCGCGGCCTGATCGAGGCGGTGACGGTGTCGTTCATGCCCGGGGGGCAGGCAGCGCTGTTTGGCGGCGCACCCGAGGCGATGCGCTTGATCAACCCCATTAGCAGTGATCTCGACGTCATGCGGCCTTGCCTGTTGCCCAATCTGATCGCGGCATGCGGGCGCAACGCCGACCGCGGCCTTGCCGATGCCGCCTTGTTCGAGGTCGGGCCGCAATACGCCGGCGACGCACCCGAAGACCAGGCCATGGTGGTGGCAGCGGTTCGTTCGGGGTTGTCGGAGCCGCGCAACTGGGCCACCCCGGCGCGCCCCGTGGACGCCTTCGACGTCAAGGCCGACGCGCTTGCCGTCCTCGCCGCCCTTGGCGTGCCGGTTGATAAATTGCAAATCGACACAGACGCACCCCCCTGGTATCACCCCGGCCGCTCGGGACGCCTGAAACTCGGTCCAAAGACGGTTCTGGCTCATTTCGGCGAGGTCCATCCGGGAGTCCTGCGCCGCATGGGCGTCAAGGGTCCGGTGGCCGGCGTCGAGATTTTTTTCGAGGCCCTGCCCCGGGCCAAGGCGCGCAAAAGCGCCGCCAGGCCACCCCTTGATGTATTGACGTTGCATCCGGTGGAGCGCGACTTCGCCTTCGTTGTCGACGCCGGCGTATCCGCCGAGGCAGTCTTGCGCGCGGCGCGCGCGGCTGAGCCCAAGCTGATCGCCGAGGTCGATCTTTTTGATGCGTTCTCGGGCGGGACGCTTGAGGCGGGCCACAAGTCACTCGCCCTCACCGTCACCCTGCAACCCCGGCAAAAAACCCTCACCGACGCCGAGATCGAAGCGGTATCGGGCAAGGTAGTGGCCGCCGTCGAGAAAGCGACGGGAGGTAAACTGCGCGCCTGAGGCCGATTGCCCGCTTAGAGCCCGCTGCCTTTCGTTGGCGTTTGAAGTCGGCTATGATGGCCGATCCCAACCATCCTCTCACCCGGTTCTCTCCCCGACATGACCTCTTCGAATGGACTTATGGCCGGCAAGAAGGGCCTTGTCATGGGGGTCGCCAACGACCGCTCCATCGCCTGGGGGATCGCCCGGACATTGGGCCGGCACGGCGCCGAACTGGCCTTCACCTATCAAGGTGAGGCCCTGGGCAAGCGCGTAACCCCCCTGGCCGCTTCCGTCGGATCAACGATCGTCGAGCCCTGCGATGTCGAGGATGCCGGCAGTGTCGAGGCCGTTTTCGCCGTCCTTCAACAACACTGGGATAAGATTGATTTCGTCGTCCATGGCGTCGCCTATTCCGACAAGGAACAGCTCAAAGGCCGTTACCTCGACACCAGCGCGGACAATTTTTCCCGCACCATGTCGGTGTCGTGCTTCTCGTTCACCGCCGTGGCGCATGCCGCCAAGGACCTGATGACCGATGGCGGCAATTTGCTGACCCTCACGTTTTCCGGGTCGCGGCGCGTGATGCCCAACTACAACGTCATGGGCGTCGCCAAGTCGGCCCTGGAAGCCAGCGTACGCGCCCTGGCCGTCGACCTGGGGCCCGCCAACATCCGCGTCAACGCCCTTTCCCCCGGCCCCATGAAAACCCTTGCCGGCAGCGCCATCGGCGGCGCCCGGCAAATCTTGCGATGGGCTGAGCGATACGCCCCCCTCAGGCGCACCATGAACCTTGACGATGTCGGCGGCGCGGCGCTCTACCTGCTTAGCGACTTATCGGCGGGAGTCACCGGCGAGATCCACCACGTGGATGCGGGTTACAACATCATCGGCATGCCCGGGATGACACAGGGCGAACGTTAAAATTCCTCAGACATCGTTTTTATGATACCAAGAATTGATCTAAGTCATTGATACATGCCGTTGATATATGTATTGCCTGAAGTAGATCAGGGACCCATATAGAGGGACATGGAAATCGTGAGACCTTACAGCCACGTATTGAAGAAGATGGAAGCCGTCGGGCTACGCTCGACCCGCCAGCGTTTGGCACTGGCCAAAGTGCTGTTCGAAAACGGCAACCGCCACGTCACCGCTGAAAAGCTCCACGCCGAAGCCCGGGCCTCCCACATCCGGGTATCCCTGGCGACCATCTACAACACCTTGCACCAGTTCACCAACGCGGGCCTGTTGCGTGAGATCGTGGTCGATGCCTCGCGCTCGTACTTCGATACCAACACATCGTCGCACCACCATTTCTTCTTCGAGGAAACGGGCGAGCTTGAGGACATTCCCGGCTTGGTGGTTAAACAATCCGACTTGCCTCCGCCGCCCCAGGGAACGACAGTCGAACGCGTTGACGTGGTTGTTCGCGTGAAGGAAGTTTAATACATTTCTACGTTTTAAATCAGTGCGCCATCTTGTAAGTTAGAATTAATACAGATTTGCGTTGACAGTATCGCCCGTTGCCCTCATATTGGCCACAGCAACGAACGAATTGCCTGCTGGTCGGCGGCATTAGATCTGAATCATCTACACCAACTGCACGTTTAGGGAGAAACCGATGACAGCGCTTAAGGGCTCGAAGACCGAAGGTAATCTGAAAGACGCATTTGCCGGCGAATCGCAGGCCAACCGCCGTTACCTCTATTTTGCTCAGAAAGCCGACGTCGAGGGATACAACGACGTTTCCACCGTTTTCCGCTCGACCGCCGAGGGCGAGACGGGACACGCCCATGGCCACCTGGAATACCTTGAGGAAACAGGCGATCCGGCCACCGGTCTTCCCATCGGCGGCACCGCTGACAACCTGAAGGCGGCCATCGCCGGCGAAACCCACGAATACACCGATATGTATCCGGGCATGGCAAAGACCGCCCGCGAAGAGGGATTCGACGAGATCGCCGATTGGTTCGAGACCCTGGCCAAGGCCGAGAAATCCCACGCCGGGCGCTTCCAGAAGGCTCTCGACACCCTGGACTAACATCGGCGCACCTCGGGGGGCCACTGGCCCCCCCGCCCGTAACACCACGCGGAAAAGGACCGTGTCGTGGGTGAAGGCAGCCTGGAAGCCCCGCAACGCCACCCCATTGCGTGGGACCAGCCCGAATTTTTCGACGAAGAGAAGCTCGACGCCGAGCTCCGCCGCGCCTTCGACATCTGTCACGGATGCAGGCGCTGCTTCAACTTGTGCGACAGCTTTCCGCGCCTGTTCGACCTGGTCGATGAATGCTCAACGGGTGAGGTCGACGGTGTGGCGAGCACCGACTTCGGCGCGGTGATCGATGCCTGCACGCTGTGCGACATGTGCTTTCTCACCAAGTGCCCTTACGTTCCACCCCACGAATTCGACCTCGATTTTCCCCATCTCATGCTGCGCGCCCGGGCCGTCCGGTTCAAAAACGGGAACGTGGGCACGATTGAGCGCCAACTGACCAAGACCGACCGCAACGGCCGCCTTGCCGGGGCCGTAGCGCCGCTCGCCAACTGGGCTTCCAAGCGCTCCAACGCCCTCACCCGTCCGCTTATGCAGGCCACGGCCGGCATCCACCGCGATGCGGCGCTGCCCCGTTACCACGCCAAGACACTGACGAGACGCGCCACGCCGCCGCCTGAGCTCAACCGCGAGGCCCCTGCCTTTGGCCGCAAAGCGGTCCTCTATGCAACGTGCTTCGCCAATTACAACAATCCCGAGATCGGCATTGCGGCACAGGCCGTCCTGGCCCGTAACGGGGTCGAGACGGCGGTCGTCCATCCCGCCTGCTGCGGCATGCCGCAGTTGGAACATGGCGACATCGCCGCCGCCGCCAAGGCGGCCGGCAAAGTGGCCGGCGAACTGGTTGGGTGGATCGACAAAGGCTACGACGTCGTTTCCTTGGTGCCGTCATGCAGCCTCATGGTGAAGTTTGAATGGCCGCTTATCGTGCCCGACAATGAGAACGTCCAGCGCCTCGCCGCCGCCACCTTCGATATCTCTCAATACATCGTCGATCTGGCCAAGGAACCGGGCCTGGCCAGGGGGCTTAAGCCTCTCGCGGGCGGCGTCACCGTCCATATCGCGTGTCACGCCCGGGCCCAGAACATCGGCCGCAAAGGGGCCGATATGCTGGCTCTCCTGCCCGATACCCCGGTCCAGGTGATCGAACGGTGCTCGGGCCACGGCGGCACTTGGGGAATATTAAAAGACACCTTCCCGGTCGCCCTCAAGGTGGGCAAGCCGGTGGCCCGCCAAGCGGCAAAGAACAAGTCCGCCTTCTTGGTTTCCGAATGCCCCCTGGCCCGCGAACACATCGTTCAGGGGATCGAGGCCCTGGACCACGAGACGACAGCGATCGAGCCCATCCAACACCCGGTCCAACTGATCGCCCGTTCCTACGGATTATCCTGAGAGGTCCCCGTCATGACCAAGCATGAAATCACCCGCGCCGACATCATGCCCATGGAGGCCTATGCCACGGTGCGCCGCGAGCGCCGCCGCGCCATCACCGAATTGAAGAAAAATCGCCGTATGGCGGTTGGGCCCGACGCCACTTTCTATTTCGAATGCTACGACACCATGTGGCATCAGGTGCACGAGATGCTGCACATCGAACGCGGCGGCGAGGCCCAGATCCCGGACGAGCTGTTGGCCTACAACCCCTTGATTCCCAAGGGTGATGAGGTGGTCGCTACTCTCATGTTCGAGATCGACGACCCTGTGCGCCGGGCCCAGGTCCTGGACCGCCTGGGCGGTGTCGAAGAAACGGTCACGCTGAATTTCGAAGGCGAGGCTGTCGCCGGCGTCGCCGAAGAAGATGTCGACCGCACCACGGCCGACGGCAAGGCATCGGCCGTGCAGTTCATCCACTTTCCCTTCACCGCCGCCCAGATCGCGATATTCCGCAGCCCCGGCACCCGCGTAATGGTCGCCATTACGCACCCCGGTTACGACCACCAGGCGGGCATGGCCGAAGAGGTGCGCCAAGCCCTGGCCGAGGATTTCGATTGAGCGCAGCAGATCGGACCATGATGATCGACGGGGTCACGGTTCCCCGCTTTCTCTATGGTACCGCCTGGAAGGCGGACGAGACGATGCGTTTAACCGCGCTCGCCCTGGGTCAAGGGTTTCGCGGCATCGATACCGCGAACCAGCGCAAACATTATCATGAGGCCGGGGTCGGAAGGGGCATCGGCGAGGCGGTGAAAAGCGGTCTGGTGGCGCGCGATGATCTGTTCCTTCAGACCAAGTTCACCTTTCGTCACGGCCAGGATCATCGCCTGCCTTATGACCCCAAGGCCCCCATAGCGGATCAGGTCGCGCAGTCGTTCGCCCGCTCGCTCGACCATCTGGGAACCGACGTCATCGATTCCTATGTGCTTCATGGCCCCACGCGCCGAACCGGCCTGGGTCCCGACGACTGGGCGGCCTGGCGCGCCATGGAAGCGATTCACGGCAAGGGCCGGGCGCGCCTGCTCGGCATCAGTAACGTGACCCTCGAACAACTCCGGAGTCTGTGCAGCGAAGCACGGGTTCGGCCTCGCTTCGTTCAGAACCGATGTTACGCCGCCCGGGGTTGGGACCTGCCGATCCGCCGGTTCTGCGCCGTCAACAAGCTGGTTTATCAGGGTTTCTCCCTGCTCACGGCCAATCGCAAGGTGACATCCCACCGCGATGTGGTCCGCGTTGCCGAACGCCATGGTCGAACCGTCAACCAAATCGTATTCCGGTTCGCCCTCGATGTCGGCATTCTACCCCTTACCGGAACCACCGACGCCAAGCACATGCGCGAAGATCTTGATATCTTCGATTTCCGTCTGGAGCCCAAGGAAAGGACGACGATCGAGACACTTCTCGCCCCTTAAAGCCGTCGACGGCGCGGCGAAGCATTTGATCGGATGGAATTTGATCTAACGCAGCACTTCCTTGGCGTAGACACCCCAGAACTCGACGCGCCTGAGCCAGCCCTCGAAGCCGTCGATCTCGACCTTGCACCAGCCGCTGCCGTCGGGACATTCGAGAAGGCGCCCAATGACGCCGGCCTCGACGCGGGCCTGGGCGGTGCTTTGGGTATCGCTCTTCTTTCTCAGCGTACGCTGGACGCCGGTGACGATGACGGTGCGCCGGCTGTCCAGCATGCTTTGGTGCATCCAGCCCTGGGTGCCCTGCCAGTCGCGCACCTTGCGCCATGTGCGGTATTCGGCGATCACTTCAAGGGGCAGGTCGGGGCGCACGAAAACCCACTCGACGGGATACTGGACGCCCGGCCCGGTGCGCATGTTGGCTTCGGTGGCGCGCAGGTTGACGAAACGCGGCAGGGGCAGGCCCGTGCCCTCCGGCGCCGCCCAGCCAAACCCGACCAGGCCCGGCCCGGCGAAGAGGAAAAAGGAAAGAAAGATAAGTGCCCGTGGAAAACGCATTGCCGGAACCGCTTGAGAGGGTGACGAAAGGTCCTCTATTATAGAGCCCCAGTAGCGGCTACGGTCAAGGCGAGTGGCGCCCCCGACCGAGGCCATTTCAAGGAGCCTTGCCGTTGCCCAAGAAAAAACCGTTGGTCATTGTCACCCGCCGCCTGCCGGACGCCAGCGAGACCCGCATGATGGAACTGTTCGACGCGCGCCTGAACCTTGACGACCAACCTTTCGACAAGCAGGCCCTTATCGAAGCGGCGGCAACCGCCGATGTGGTGGTGCCGACGGTGACCGACCGCATCGATGCCGAGGTCATTGCCGCCGCCGGCCCCGCCATGACCCTGATCGCCAACTACGGCACCGGCGTCGATCACATCGACCTGGCCGCTGCCCATGGGCAGGGCATCACGGTGACCAACACCCCCGACGTGCTGACCGAGGACACCGCCGACATGACCATGGCCTTGATCCTGGCCGTACCGCGCCGGCTGGCGGAAGGCGAACGCTTGATGCGCGCCGGCGCCTGGGGCGGCTGGTCGCCGACCTGGATGCTGGGCAACCGGGTCAACGGCAAGCGCCTCGGCATCATCGGCATGGGGCGCATCGGCCAGGCGGTGGCGCGGCGCGCCCGCGGCTTCGGCCTTTCCATCCATTATCACAACCGCCACCGGGTCCATGTCGAGGTTGAGCACGCCCTTGAGGCGACCTATTGGGACAGCCTGGACCAAATGCTGGCGCGTATGGACATCCTCTCGATCAACTGCCCTCACACGCCGGCCACTTACCACCTGCTGTCGGCCCGCCGCCTCAAGCTGATCCAGCCCCATGCCTATGTTGTCAACACGGCGCGCGGTGAGGTGATCGATGAGACCGCCCTGACCCAGCTTCTGATTTCGGGTGATATCGCCGGTGCCGGCCTCGACGTGTTCGAAAACGAACCGGCGGTGAATCCCAAGCTCTTGGCCCAAGACAACGTGCTTTTGCTACCTCACCTGGGCTCGGCCACCTTGGAGGGACGCGTCGACATGGGCGATAAGGTCATCGCCAACATCAAAGCCTTCACCGACGGCCACCAGCCGCCCGACCGGGTGCTCTCGGACCAGTTTTAAACGAACAGCACGGTGCCGTGCTTGGAAGCGTCGTTGAGGAAGGTGACGGCGCCGACGCTCTCGATGGCGATGTCGTCGCGTAACGCTCCGGCTTCCAGGCCGAGGGCGCGCAGGCCCATCTCGCAAACCAGGAAGCGCGCCCCCATCTCGGTCGTTGCCGCCAGCAGTTCCTCGAGGGTGGCGACGCCTCGGGCCTCAAAATCGTCGTCGCGGGTGCCGCCATCGCCGTCGCCGTCCGAGAGCGCCAAGCTGCGCCAGGCGGCCTGGCCGTCGGCGCCGGGGGCTTGAAGGGCGCGCAACGCCCCCATGGTGAAAAAAAGCGTCGCCGGGGTATCTGTGGCCACCGCCGCCGCGGCCAGGGTAAGGGCGTAGTGAACCTTGTCGAAGTGGCCCGAAAAAACGACCACCGAGAGCTTGTCGATAGAGCGCCTGGGCGTATCAGACGGCATGGGAACTCAGGTCCTTGATGGTGCGATCGGCGCCGCAGAGCGGGCAGGCCGGGTCGCGTTTCACTTTTATCTTGCGGAAGGTGGCCGAAAGCGCGTCGCAGATGATCATGGCGCCGGCCAGGCTCTCGCCGATACCAAGCAACTCTTTGAGCACTTCGGTGGCCTGTAACGATCCCATCATGCCACAGAGCGCGCCCAAGACCCCGGCCTCGGCGCAGCTCGGCACCTGGCCGGGCGGCGGCGCTTCGGCGAAGATGCAGCGGTAACACGGTCGGCTGTCGCCGTCTTCGAAGGGGCGGAAGGTGTAAATCTGGCCGTCGAAGCGCAGGATGGCCGCCGAAACCAAGGGCTTCTTGGCCAGATAACACGCGTCGTTGACCAAGAAGCGGGTCGGGAAATTGTCGCACCCGTCGGCCACCAGGTCATAGCCCGAGATCAGGTCAAGCGCGTTGTCCGCCGTGATCGCCTCATTGTGGGCGACGACGGTGATTTCGGGATTGACGGCGGCGGCGGTCTCCTTGGCGCTTTCGACTTTGGGCCGGCCGACGCTGGCGGTGCGATGCACGATCTGGCGCTGCAGGTTCGAAAGATCGACGACATCAGGGTCGACAATACCGATGGTGCCGACGCCGGCCGCCGCCAGATAGAGGATCAAGGGCGAGCCCAGGCCGCCGGCGCCGACCACCAGGACCTTTGAGCGTAGCAGCCGGGCCTGGCCCTCGCCCCCCACCTCGCGGAGCAAAATGTGGCGCGCGTAGCGTTGGATCTGGTTTTCGCTGAAGTCCATTGAGTCAGGGCACTTCATAATGTGTCGGTACCGGCCCGCACCCCCACCCGGCCACCCAATGCCATTGTATGCTGTGGGTGGCCGGGTGGGGGTGCGGGCCGGTGCCGGTTCTTAGTAACATGGAAATGCTAAGTCCATTATCCGCTCTCGGTCCCCGTCGAGCCGAAGCCGCCGGGGCCGCGTTGGCTTGCGGGCAGGGTGTCGACCTCCAGCCAGGCCACGCTCAGGACCGGCGCCACCACCATCTGGGCGATGCGCATGCCGCGGCATACGGTGAAGGCCGCCTCGCCCAGATTGGCGAGGATGACCCCGATCTCGCCCCGGTAGTCGGCATCGATGGTGCCGGGAGCGTTGAGCACCGTCACCCCGTGCTTGGCGGCCAGGCCCGAACGGGGTCGGACCTGCGCCTCCAATCCGGGCAGCAGGGCGATGGCGATGCCGGTCGGCACCACGGCCCGCTGGCCCGGGTCGAGAACCAGATCGTCCGCCACCGCCGCCAACAAATCGACGCCGGCGCTCTTGGCCGTCGCATGGCCGGGCAGCGCCAAGCCCTCGCCATGGGGCAGGCGTTGGACGGCCACGTTCGTCGTATTCATCGCCTCACGCCGTTTTCAGGGTTTCGGCGATGCGCTGGGCCAAGCGCTCGGCCACCGCCAGCTTGGAAACCTTAGGCCATTCCTCAACCCCGTCGGCGGTGATCAGGTGGACCTGATTGTCGTCACCGCCGAAGGTCCCGACGGCGGCCGACACGTCGTTGGCCACCAACCAGTCACAGCCCTTGGCGCGGCGCTTGGCAACGGCGTTCTCGACCACCGCGTCGGTCTCGGCGGCAAATCCGATGACAAGGTGCGGACGCCCTTCGTTGCGGCCGCTCACCGTCGCCAGGATATCGGGGTTTTCGACCAGCTTGAGGGACGGCGGCGCCGACTTGCCGCCTTTTGCCGGTTTCTTCAACTTGGCGCGGGCGGCATCGGCGGGGCGCCAATCGGCAACCGCAGCCGCCATCACCGCGACATCGACGGGTAGTGCGCCAAGACAAGCGTCCAGCATCTCGCGCGCCGTCTCGACGTGGACCACGTTTACGCCCGCGGGCTCGGGTTGATGGGTGGGGCCGGAGACCAAGGTGGTGGTGGCGCCGAGGCGGGCCAGGGCGGCCGCCACCGCATGGCCCTGCTTGCCAGACGAGCGATTGGCAAGGAAGCGCACCGGATCGATGGCTTCGTGGGTCGGACCGCTGGTGACCAAGGCCCGGCGGTCCTTGAGAAGGCCGGCCTGAGCCCCGCCGAGGAGGCCCTCCAACGCCGCGACGATGGCATCGGGCTCAGCCATGCGGCCCATGCCCCACTCGCCGCTTTCGGCCATGGCACCCTCGGCCGGGCCAATGCGGTGAACGCCGCGTTCTTCCAAGACCGCCATGTTGGCCTTTGTCGCCGGATGCTCCCACATGGCGGGGTTCATGGCCGGTGCCACGACGACCGGTTTGTCGGTGGCAAGGAGTGCGGTCGTCGCCAGGTCGTCGGCCTGGCCCGACGCCATCTTGGCCAAGACGTTGGCGCTTGCCGGCGCCACCAACACCACGTCGGCCTCGCGGCTGAGACGGATATGGCCGATCTCTTGCTCATCGGTCAGGGAAAAGAGGTCCTGAAAAACCCGGTCCTCGCTGAGGGCGCCAAGGGCCAGGGGGGTGACAAACTGGGCGCCGCCCCGGGTCAGGATGCAGCGCACATGGCCGCCTCGCTCGCGCACCCGGCGGATTACTTCGAGGCACTTGTAGGCCGCGATGCCGCCGGTGACGACCAGGAGTATGCGTTTCCCATCCAGCATGACGGACCCGGAAAAAATTCAACTCGAATAAGGTGTTGTTAAAAATAGGCCCGCCTCGTCCTCGGCGCAAGGCCCGCGTTGGGCGGGCGCGCACCGAACAGGCCAACCATCCATCAAGGCGAAACCGGTCTTGCCGTGCCGAGGAACCGCCGGTCTCGACATTTGGCGCACCCCGTCTATGGTCGTCAGGCGGTAACCCATGACACGCGGAAGGACCCCGGCCATGCAAATCGGCGCCCACTTCGATTCGGGAAACATCGAGGTTCTGGACGCGACGGATCCCGGGGCCGTGCGATTGGCCATCCGGACGGACTCCAACGCCGAATTTTACCAGTGGTTTCATTTTCGTGCATCGGGCGTCCGCGATGTCGACTGCCAACTGCATATCGTAAATGCACGAGACGCGAGCTATCCCATCGGCTGGGAAGACTACCGGGCGGTGGCGTCGTACGACCGCGAGACTTGGTTCCGGGTGCCGACAGACTACACCGACGGCATCCTCACAATCCGCCATCGGCCGGAATTTGATGCGGTCTATTACGCCTACTTTGCCCCCTATTCGCTTGAGCGCCACCGGGATTCATAGCCCGTTGTCAGGTTTCTCCGCTGGTCCGTCACGAGGTTTTAGGCCACTCCGTGGACGGCGAAGACATGGATCTTTTGGTGGTCGGCGAGGCGGGTGCGGACAAGCGCTTATGCTGGGTCCTGGCCCGCCAACATCCGGGCGAGACCCAGGGCCAGTTTTGGATGGAGGGATTTTTAGGGCGGCTGTTGGACACCAGCGACGCGGTGGCGAAGCGTACTCTCAAGGGTGCGGCGGTCCATGCGGTTCCCAATATGAATCCGGACGGCGGACGGCGTGGCAACCTGCGCGCCAATGCGGCGGGCGTGAACCTGAACCGGGCTTGGACCGAACCTTCGATGGAGACCTGCCCCGAGGCCTATCTGGTGCGCCAAAGAATGCTCGCCACCGGTGTCGATTTTTGCCTCGACGTCCATGCCACCGAGGAACGGCCCTATGTCCACGTGATCAGCAGCGACCGGGTGCCTTCGTTGCCGGATCGCGTGTTGGAGGTACGCGAGACCTTCGACAACGCCCTGGCCGACGCCCATCCCGACTGGTCGACCGAATACGGCTTTCCCCGGAATGCGTCGAGAGACACGATCAATATGGACCTCTGCTCGGCCTGGGTGGCGGACACCTTTGGCTGCCTGGCGTTGACCGTGGAAATGCCGTTCAAGGACAATGCCAAGGCGCCGGACGCGACATTCGGCTGGTCGCCCGAACGGGCACGTAGACTGGGTGCGGCTTCCGTGCAGGCCCTGGGGGTCGTCTTCGACGATTTGCGCTAAAGCATTTTCTGTTCGCTCGCGCTCACGGAGATTGCTCTAACATATTGATTTTACGCAAATTCGTCGTCGCAAACGATTCCGTTTGCTCGGGATTTGCTCTAACCCGCCGTTTTCGAAGCCGCCGACACTCTTTCTCCGCCGAGAGGCCTACTCCTTGTGGTCGGTCGCCAAGTGGAACAGACAGTCGCCGCGCTCGACCCGCCCTCCCACGCGCTCACACAGCACCAAACCGGCGCGCTGAAAATGGGCGATGACAGGTGACTGCCAGGGCGTTTCCGGAAAGTGGACAGCGCCCGCCGCCTGACCCCCTTCGACCATCTGACCCAACTCGACGTAAGGCTCAAACAAGCCGTCATCAGGCGCGTAAACAAAATAATCCGCACCCCCGACGTAGACCAATCGAGTTGCGGGCGGGGGGTCGACGGCGTCGCCTTGGGGCAACGTGCCGATATGCTTTAGGCAGCGGCGCAGGCCCTGTTCGGCCATACTTAGGATCGGCGCCGATACCGTGCCGCCGCCGCCAAGCTCGGTCCCGATGAAGGTTATACCCAGTCGCTTCGCAGTGCCGGCAAGGGTGCGGTCGTCGAAGGTTTCACCCACATTACTGATTGGCAGGCCGAAGGCCTTGAGCAGGGCCGATTGGCGGGCGTTAACCTCGCCGTCATCGCCCAACTTCGCTTCGGCGCTGGGGATGTAGCGCAAGGAGTGGCCGCCCGAGTGCAGATCAAACACGAAGTCCGCGCGAGGCAGAAGCTCGCTCACGATATAATGGGCGATCATCTCAGTCGGCGAACCGTTGGCATCGCCCGGAAAGGCCCGATTAAGGTTGCCCTCGCCGGCGAAGTCGAGGGGCGAGGTCCGCCGTCCGACGCGGGCCGCCGGGGCATTGGCGGCCGAGACGATGATGACACGCCCGCTGATCCCGTCGAGTTCAAGCTCGCGGGCCAGCTTCATCAAGGTCACCTGGCCTTCGTACTCGTCGCCGTGATTGCCGGAAATCAAAAGGACCTTCGGCCCCGGGCCGTTGGCGATGCACACGACCGGTATCGCCAGCCATCCGTATGCCGAACGGTGGACCGAGTGGGGCAGGCGCAGAAATCCGGTCTGCTTGCCGTCCCTCTCGAAGTCGATTTCCGAGCTGATCCGCGATGTTTGCGCGTTCAAGGGAACCCTTCCTTTGTCCTAACCGAGGTCGAGGCCGCGCAGCATTTTCGCCCGCTCGCGCGCCGACGCCAAGAGGAACGCCATATCCGAATCCGTGGTCACAAAGCGAAAGCCCATTTCGACCAGTGTCGCTTGCTGTTTGGGCTCTCGGGCACCGCCCACACCGAAAAACTTACCGTGCTTCTTACACGCCTTGGCGACTTTTTCGCATAAATCGTAGTGACGTTTTGTCCCCATCTGGTCTGAGATACCCATCCCGGCCAGAAGGTCGCCCGACCCGACGAAGAGGAGGTCGATGCCCTCGACGGCCGCGATCTCTTCGGCGTTTTCGACGCCCTTTTCGGTCTCGATCATGGCAACCAGCATGGTGTTTTCGTCGAGCGCCCGCGACGCATCGACGATTGGCATGGCCGCATAGCCGAGCTGGGGATAGCCGATCGCGACCGATCGCTTGCCGAGCGGCGGAAAACGGCACACCGAAACCAGGTGGCGGGCCTCTTCGGCGCTATCGATGTCGGGCGCCACGATACCCATGGCGCCGTTGTCGAGAAGCCGGGATGCATCGGTGGCCTGCTTGGAGGAAACGCGGACCAACGGCGTAACCGAGGTGCTGAGCGCCGCATGACAGACCTTGATGGCGGTCTCTATGCCCATGCCGCCATGCTGCATGTCGAGGAGCACGAAGTCATGATCGCAAGCCTCGGCGACGCGGGCGATCTCAACCGTGCAATTGAGGCGGACCATGATGCCGATAATGAGCTGACCGCCCTTGAGCTTCTCGTGAGCGTGGTTCGCAACGATTGGCATTGTCGGTTTCCTTTGCGCCGTGGGGAACATATTCCGTGGTGGCGACGACCGCGGGCTGATCGGCGCTACACCGCCAACATCACGACCATGATGAAGACGATGGCGACGATCCATAGCCACGACGTGACCGGAGGGCGCGTCGGGGTGGGACCGGCGCGCAGGGCGTCGATGGTGTCGGGATGGAGCTTGACCCGGCCCGAGGCAAGCAGCGACGCGCTTTCTTGCACCCCGTCGAGGAGGTTCGGCAGGCGGCGCAGGGCCGATGCCATGCCATCGACGGTTTCGCGCATCTGGGTCTCGGGGGTCAGGGTCTCGCTCATCCATTCTTCGATCAAGGGACGCGCCAGCATCCACATGTTGGCCTCGGGCGCCAACTTGCGGCCCGTTCCCTCGGCGACCAGCATGGTTTTTTGCAGCAATAAAAGCTGGGGTTGGGCCTCCATTTGGAAGGTTTCGGTGACCTGAAACAGTTGGGCCAGCAGGCGCGCCATGGAGATCTCGTTCTGCGGCCGGTCAAGGATCGGTTCGGCGATCGAACGGCAAGCCTGGGTGAAGCTGTCGACCGACTTGTGGCGCGGCACCCAGCCGGCCTCGAAATGGACCTCGGCGGCACGCCGATAGTCGCGGCCGAGAAAGGCCAACAAAAGTTCGCCAAGATGGCGCCGCGTCGCCTTATCCAGGCGGCCCATGATGCCGAAATCGACGGCGCCGATGCTGCCGTCGGCCTGGACGAACAAGTTGCCCGGGTGCAAATCGCCATGGAAAAAGCCGTCCCGGAAGACCTGCTTGAAGAACGCCGCCGCCGCCTTGCTCAGTACCTCTTGGGGTTCATGTCCGGCGGCAATGATGTCGTCGCGGTCATCGAGCGGCAGGCCCGCGATGCGGGCCGTGGTCATCACCCGGCGCCCGGTCCGCGGCCAGTCCACTTCGGGCACGGCAAAGGTCTCGTCATCGGTGAAGTTCTCGGCCAGTTCGACGGCGGCGGCGGCTTCAAAACGGAGGTCCATTTCCATCTCCACCGTTTCGGCCAGGGTGCGCACCGAGGCCACCGGCCTGAGCCGGCGCAAATCGGGACGCGCCGCCTCAAGCAACTCGGCAACCCACAAAAACAGGTCAAGATCGCGGGCGAAAGCGTCTTCAATACCGGGGCGCAACACCTTTACCGCAACCTCGTCGCCGTCCGGGGTAACGGCGAAATGGACCTGGGCGATGGAGGCCGCGGCGACGGCTTCATCGTCGAAGCGCTCAAAAAGGTCCGCAACAGGTTGATCGAACTCAGCGGCAATGGCGGCACGCGCCTGGACGCCGGAGAACGGCGGCAGGCGGTCCTGCAAGTCCGAAAGATCGGCCGCCATCTCTTCGCCCAAGAGATCGGAACGTGTCGAGAGAGCCTGGCCCAACTTGATGAAGCTTGGTCCCGCTTCCTTCAGGGCCCTGGCCAGGCGCTGCCCCGGCCGGCCCTCGGCGCTGCGCTGCGAGAGAAACCTTGCCGCCACCACGACGGCCGGCGCGACGCCCAACGTCTCAAGCAGAAAGAGCGCATCGTGACGGGCCAGGGTGCGGGCAATTCCCAAAAGACGGGCGATGTTGCGTAGTGAGCGGATCATGAGATTAAACTCATATATGCGGCACCAGCCCGCACCCCCACCCGGCCACCCATGGCATTGTAACCTAGGGGTGGCCGGTTGGGGGTGCGGGCTGGTGCCGCATATCCTAAATAACCCATTACAGCCGCCACGCTGAGTGGATGGCGGCGATGCCGCCCGAAAGATCGCGCCAGCGCACCTGGCCCAGGCCGGCATCGGCGATCATGGCAGCGAAGTCGTCTTGGTTGGGGAAACGCCGGATACTTTCCGCCAGATAGCGATAGGACTCGCGGTCGCCGGCCACGACTTGGCCCAGGGCCGGCAGGACGCGGAAGGAATAGGCATCGTAGATGCGATCCAGGAACGGCCCGGTGACGTGGCTGAATTCCAGACACAAAAACTGCCCCCCCGGCTTAAGCACACGCCTGGCCTCGGCCAGCGCGGCCTCGGCGCGGGTTACGTTGCGGATGCAAAAAGCCGTTGTATAGGCATCGACCGAGGCATCGGCCAAGGGCAGCGCTTCGGCATCGCCGCACGTCCAGGCGATGTCCGCCAAACGGCCGCGGTCAATGGCGCGGTCGCGGCCCACCGCCACCATTTCGCGATTGATGTCGCAGACAACCGCATGGCCGCCACCGCGGGACAAAAAACTCATGGCGATATCGCCCGTGCCGCCACCGACATCCAAAAGTCGCATCCCCGGCCTGGGGTTCAGCCTGTCGATCAGGGCCGCCTTCCACAAACGATGGATACCCAGACTCATCAGGTCGTTCATCAGGTCGTATTTGGGCGCAACGCTGTCGAAGACGGCGCGCACCAGGGACACCTTCTCGTCCTCGGGCACGTTCTGAAAGCCGAAGTCGGTAAGGCGGCTGGTGGGTTCGGGTCGAGGCTGGCTAGGCATGGCCGGAACCATAGCCTAAGCCGTTCCTAGGCGCTACTTTAACGGCGCTGGTAAAGGATTGATGATGCCGGAACTGCCAGAAGTAGAAACCGTCCGCCGGGGCCTAACCCCGGTTCTCGTGGGAAACCGCCTGGTACGCGTCGTCACCTACCGTCCCGACCTGCGCGTGGCCCTGCCCGAAGGCCTTGCCCAACGCCTGACGGGGCGACAAGTGGTGGCACTGGGACGGCGATCCAAATACCTCTTGTGGCACTTCGATGACGGAACGGCCCTCATCGTCCACCTCGGCATGTCGGGCCGGGTGCGGGTGTTCACGGGCCCGCCACCGCCGCAAGGCCCCCACGACCACGTGGTTTTCGAGACCGATGCCGGCGCGACACTGCGTTTTTGCGATCCCAGGCGCTTCGGCCTGATGGCGTTGACCGAGACGGCATCCCTCGACCAACACCCCTTGCTCGCCAAGCTCGGCGGCGAACCCTTGGACGACACCTTCGACGGTGCGGCTCTGGCGGCACGCCTGAAGGGCCGCCGGGGACCGATCAAGAACGCCCTGATGGATCAATCGGTCGTCGCCGGGCTGGGCAACATCTATGTCTGCGAGAGCCTGTTCCGGGCCGGCCTTTCACCCAGGCGCCGCGCCGGCACCGTACAGGGACAGAGGGCCCGGCGTCTGGCCGACGCCATCCGCGAGGTCCTGGGTACCGCCATCGCGGCCGGCGGATCGTCGATCAACGATCACCGCGGGCCATCGGGCGAGTTGGGCTATTTTCAGTTAAGCTTTGCGGTCTATGGACGCGAGGGCGAGACCTGTCCCCAATGCGATTGCAAGCCCGGTCACACCGGCGGCATCCAACGCATCGTTCAGTCGGGGCGCTCGACTTTCTATTGTGCGACACGCCAACGGTGATGTAAGAGCCAGTGCTATGACATTCTTGTTCCCTCGCCGCTCGATCCTCGCGGCCGTCCTCGTGACCGTACTCGCAGGCACATTGACAGCCGGGTTCGGCGCCGGTGCGCAAACCGGGAACGCGGGCGTCGCCTTCGTCAGCGGCATCGAAGACCTGCCCCTCATGCCCGGCCTGGGCGAGATCGAGGGGACGGCCATGATCTTCGACACGCCGGGCGGACGCATCGTCGAGGTCTCCGCCTCGGGGCCGGTGGGACGCGATCAGGTAGTAAAATTTTATACCGCCACCTTACCCCATTTGGGCTGGTCGCCGGCCGGAGAGACCCGATTTAGCCGCGAAGGCGAAACCCTGGAGCTGCACTTTTCCGACACCCCGATTGTGGCCGGGCAATTGAGAGTTCGCTTTGCTCTTGCACCGGCCGGCGCCGGTGTAACCGCGCGCTAACACAATCCTTACACAATGGAGCAGTGACATGGCTTACGAGTGCATCCGGACCGAAAAGAAAGGCCGCGTTGGACTGATAACCCTCAATCGTCCCAAGGCGATGAACGCCCTCAACCCGGCGCTTATCGGGGAGTTGGCCCTGGCCCTCGACGCCTTCGAGGCCGACGAAGAGGTCGGCGCCATGGTCCTTACCGGCAGCGACAAGGCCTTCGCCGCCGGCGCCGATATCGAGGACATGAGCGAGAAGACCTTCGTCGAGGCCTATCTGGAAGACTTCATCACCCGTGATTGGGAGCGCCTGACCACATGCCGCAAGCCGGTCATCGCGGCGGTGGCCGGCTATGCCTTGGGCGGGGGCTGCGAGGTAGCGATGATGTGCGACTTCATCTTGGCCGCCGACAACGCCAAGTTCGGCCAGCCCGAGATTACGCTCGGCACCATCCCGGGGGCCGGCGGCAGTCAGCGGCTGACCCGTCTGGTGGGCAAGTCCAAGGCCATGGAAATGTGCTTGACCGGGCGCATGATGGACGCCGAGGAGGCCGAACACGCCGGTCTGGTCAGCCGGGTTGTGCCCCTGGCCGATCTTATCGACGAGGCGCTGAAAGCGGCCGAAATCATCGCCAAGCAGTCGCGGCTTGCGACCTTCATGGTCAAAGAGGCGGTCAACCGCGCCTATGAGACGACGCTGGCCGAAGGCATCCGCTTTGAGAGACGCCTGTTCCACGCCACCTTCGCCACCGAAGACCAAAAAGAGGGCATGGCCGCCTTCACCGAAAAACGGCAACCTTCGTTTAATAATCGCTGAAGTTTATGAATTTGTGCGGCACCGGCCCGCACCCCCTCCCGACCACCCAATGCCATTGTACGCTGTGGGTGGCCGGGAGGGGGTGCGGGCCGGTGCCGAAAACACTCTAAGAATCCCCCTGGGCGCTTGACGCGGCGGGGCGGCGGGACTATAAGCCTGCCTTCCCCGGACACCAGTCACGGAAATAGGGCTTTAAGAATGGCCAGCAATGCTACGGCGAAGAAACGCATTCGCCAGATCGAGCGCCGCACCGTCGTCAACCGCTCGCGGGTCGGCCGCATCCGGACTTACGTGCGCCAGGTCGAGCACGCCATCGCCGAGGGTGACAAGGCCAACGCCCAAGCGGCCCTCAAGGCGGCCCAGCCCGAAATGATGCGCGGCGTCACCAAGGGTATGGCCCACCGCAATACAGTCGCCCGCAGGATTTCCCGGCTGTCGGCTCGGATCAAGGCCATGGAAGGCTGAGACGACTGCAATAAACTGTGCATTTTGGTTGTATCGGGCCGCGCCTTTCGAGGGGCGGCCTTTTTCATATCCAACGCATGACCACGACGAGGCGATGGGAAGAATGTCAAGCGATTTATTTTGAACGTTCTCCATACGATCTTATTGCCAGGGCGGTTCTGGATCATGTAAATTCAATCCTTGCCGGAAGCGCGGCAGAAGCACAGATTAAAGAATTATCAGGAAAAATACTCCGTCTACAAAAGGAAAAATTTCCGTTTGAATAGAATTTATGAAGATAACAATAAAACAGAAGAATGTACTAATTGAGGCAAAGTTAAGTCCGGTAACTCAAAAATGGTGTCGGTAAACTATCCAGCCATTGTGGGGAACGAAAGAGGCTCTAGAACGTACGGCCCGCGGTAAAGGTCTATCGAGAGATGTACCGGGTCTTGCTAATTGCTTTGGGGACGTCGGGTTCAAGTTCCATATATGCCCGCCATCACGGCCGCGGACCTAGTACGTAATGTTGTAGTGCGTCATCGAGCGTCAAGAAGGGTCATCCTATGACCTGGTGCTCGTCAGGTTAAGAAGTGAGCTGTCCAAAGGGGAGGGGGCAACAAGCATGACCGACGGGACGACGGGCGGCCAACTCCACGCCGAATGGGATCGGGTCTGCGGCCGCATGCGGACCGAGATCGGCGAGGCGGCCTATCGCAGTTGGGTCGCGCCGATGACCGTCCGCGGCGTCCACGACGGCCTGGCACGCATTTCCGTGCCGACGCGTTTCATGCGCGATTGGATCGTCGCCCATTACGCCGACCGCCTGCAAAGCCTGTGGAACGACGAAGACAACGCAGTGCACTCGATCGAGATCTTCATCCAATCCGACAGGCCGGCGGCGGCAGCGGACCAGGAATCTCCGTCCCGGCGCCAGGCCACCAAGGTGCCGGCGAAGGCCGCTACCACCGCCAACGTTGTCGATCAGATCAGCGCGTCGCTCGATTCCCGCTTTACTTTCAAGAACTTCGTCGTCGGCAAGCCCAACGAGTTCGCCTACGCCGCGTCGCGGCGCATCGCCGAGGCCCAATCGGTCACCTTCAATCCCTTGTTCCTTTATGGCGGGGTAGGCCTGGGTAAAACCCACCTTATGCATGCCCTGGCCTGGCACATTCGCGAGCGCGATCCGTCGCGCACCGTCATTTACATTTCAGCCGAAAAGTTCATGTATCGGTTCATCCGCGCACTGCGCGAACAGAACACGGTCAGTTTTAAGGAACAGTTCCGCTCCGTCGACGTCATGCTGATTGACGATGTCCAGTTCATCGCGGGCAAAGATTCGACGCAAGAAGAGTTCTTCCACACCTTCAACGCCCTGGTCGATCAAGGCCGCCAGATCGTCATTTCAGCGGACAAGTCGCCATCGGACCTAGAAGGCATCGAGGAGCGCCTCAAATCACGCCTCAATTGTGGTCTGGTCGCCGATATTCACGCCACCACCTATGAACTCAGGCTTGGCATCTTGCAGTCCAAAGCCGAGCAGATGAGCGTCAAGGTAGCGACCAAGATCATGGAGTTTCTGGCCCACAAGATCACCGCCAACGTCAGGGAACTGGAAGGCGCGCTCAACCGCGTCGTCGCCCATTCCGAACTGGTCGGCCGCGACATTACCTTGGAGACCACCAAGGAAGTCCTGCACGACCTGTTACGGGCCAACGACCGCCGCGTCACCATCGAGGAGATCCAGAAACGGGTGGCGGCACATTTCAACATCCGCATGTCCGACATGCATTCGGCACGCCGCGCCCGGTCCGTCGCCCGGCCGCGCCAGGTCGCCATGTACCTGGCCAAGCAGTTGACCTCGCGCTCGCTGCCCGAAATCGGGCGCAAGTTCGGCGGCCGCGATCACACCACCGTCATGCACGCGGTACGCAAGGTTGACGAGCTGCGCGATCACAACTCGGGCTTCGCAGAGGATGTGGAACTGCTGCGTCGCATGCTCGAAGGGTGACGTAGGCCCCGAAAATACCACGGAGCGGCGTCGCTCCCCCGGGCGTCGAAAGCGCTTGGGACTTCAAGGACTTTTGCTATAATGACGGCCATTCTCCTTGGTTGCGGGGCGGCGCGCAAGATTGTGCACCTTGGGGCCAGCAACCGAACGACGGAACTTGTAGAAGAGCCATGAAACTGACCATCGAACGGGCCGCATTGCTAAAGTCCTTGGGACACGTGCAAAGCGTGGTTGAGCGGCGCAATACCATACCCATCCTTTCCAACGCCAAGATCGAAGCGCGGGATGGCAGCCTCAGCTTGAACGCCACCGACATGGACTTGGACATCGTTGAGAAAGTGGCGACCGAGGTTACCCAGGCGGGCGCCACGACGACGCCGGCGCACACGCTTTATGACGTCGTGCGCAAGTTGCCCGAGGGCTCGCAGGTCGAATTGGAAAGCGCCGATGGCGACGGCCAGCTGGTGCTGCGTTCGGGGCGTTCGCGGTTCACGCTGTCGTGCCTTCCGATCGAAGACTTTCCGGTCATGTCCGAGGGCGAGCTGGCCCACCACTTCTCCCTCTCGGCCGGCGATTTGCGGGGCATCGTCGACCGCACCCGCTTCGCCATCTCGACCGAGGAAACACGCTATTATCTCAATGGCATCTATCTACATGCGGCGAAGCGCGATGGCGTCGATGTGCTGCGCGCGGTGGCCACCGACGGCCACCGCCTGGCCAGCGTCGAGGTCCCCCTGCCCGACGGCGCCGCCGGCATGCCGGGCGTGATCGTGCCGCGCAAGACAGTGGGCGAGGTCCGAAAGTTGATCGACGAGACCACCGACGACGTAGCCATCTCTCTCTCGGAGACCAAGATCCGCATTTCCTTCGACGACGGGGTGCTGACGTCGAAGTTGATCGACGGCACCTTCCCCGATTACGAGCGCGTCATCCCGGCCGACAACGACAAGGTCATGGAGGTCGACCTCCGATCCTTCGCCGATGCGGTGGACCGGGTGTCGGCCATCTCTGCTGAGAAGTCGCGTTCGGTGAAACTGGCTCTAAGCGGCACTAACCTTGTGTTGTCGGCGAGCAGCCCCGAGAGCGGCAGCGCGACCGAAGAGGCGGAGGTATCTTACGATTCGGACGCCATGGAGATCGGCTTCAACGCGCGTTACCTCTTAGACATCACTCAACAAATCGAAGGCGACAGGGCCCAATTCGTCATGTCGGACGCGGCATCGCCGACCATTGTGCGCGAGGTCGGCGATGCCTCCGCCCTGTACGTTCTCATGCCCATGCGCGTCTGAGGTGCCCCCCCTGACCGGTTGGCAAGGCTTGGCAAAACTCGACGATCCCCTGGACCGCCCACCCGGGAGTCCCGATCACGGAGGATCGGTCGCCATGCGCCGCTTGACGCTCAGCGATTTTCGCTGTTACCGCCACCAAAGGATCGAGACCGACCGCCGCCCGGTGGTGCTCACCGGACCCAACGGCGCCGGCAAGACCAACGTCTTGGAAGCCTTGTCCTTCCTGGTTCCGGGCCGCGGCCTCAGACAGGCGCGCCTCGGCGACGTGACGCGTTCCGTTCCCGGCGACGACGGCGACACCAATCGGTCGTGGGCGGTTGCCGCCACGGTGGAGACACCGAGGGGCGCCGTCGACATCGGTACCGGCCGCGACGCGCCGACCGAACCCCCGCGCCGCGAACGCAGGGTGGTGCGTATTGACGGCCAGGCGGCGCGCGGCCAGGCGGCGTTGGCCGAGGTCCTCAACGCGGTCTGGCTGACGCCACGGATGGACCGCCTGTTCGGCGACGCACCGGCGGCGCGCCGGCGTTTTATCGACCGCCTGGTATTTGGCTTCGATCCGGCCCACGCCAGACGCGTCGGCGCCTTCGAGAACGCCCAGCGTCAGCGCGCCCGCTTGTTGCGCCGCGAACGTGCCGAGGGTGCCGCCGATCCCGAATGGCTGGCCGCACTGGAGAACACCATGGCGGCCCAAGGCATTGCCGTCGCCGCGGCACGCCGAGACATGGCGACACGTCTCAACGAAGTCGGTTGCCGTCCGCCAGGGCCGTTTCCCGGCGTCGCCATTGAAATGACGGGGCCGCTGGAAGACTGGCTCGGACTTGGACCGGCGCTGGCCGCCGAGGATCGGATGCGCGACAGCCTGGCGGCGGCAAGGCGCCACGACGCGGACAGCGGGACCACCACCGTCGGCCCGCACAAAAGCGACGTGCACGTGCGCCATCTGAACAAGGGATTGCCAGCCGAGCGATGCTCCACGGGCGAACAAAAGGCACTGCTCATTGCCCTTGTCCTGGCCGATGTCAGGCTGCAGGCCCGCGACCACGCATCCTTACCGCTGTTGTTGCTTGACGAGGTGGCGGCCCATCTAGATGACCGTCACCGCCAAGCCCTGTTCGACGAGATCGCCGATCTGGGAGCGCAGGCCTGGCTTACCGGAACCGATTCACACGTGTTTCAACCCTTGGGTGCGACGGGCCAGTTCTTCCGCGTCGAGGACGCCCGCGTGATGGCCGCATGAAACGTATTTGGACGAGAACGTGACGAGGAATAAAAATGACCGATGAAACCACCCCGGACGGCGACGACGACGCGGCCTATGATGCCGAATCAATCAAGGTGCTGCGCGGGCTCGAGGCCGTACGCAAACGTCCCGGCATGTATATCGGCGACACAGACGACGGCTCGGGCCTGCACCACATGGTCTACGAAGTCGTCGACAACGCTATCGACGAGACCCTGGCCGGCCATTGCGACCGCATTGTGGTGACGCTGATGGCCGACGGCTCGGTCACCGTGATCGACAACGGCCGCGGCATTCCTATCGACATCCACAAGGAAGAAGGCATCTCGGCGGCCGAAGTCATCATGACCCAGCTTCACGCCGGCGGCAAATTCGACCAGAACTCCTACAAGGTGTCGGGCGGCCTGCACGGCGTCGGTGTCTCGGTGGTCAACGCGCTTTCAGAGTGGTTGGACCTGCGCATCTGGCGCGACGGCAAGGAATACTTCATACGCTTCGAGGATGGCGCGGCGGTAGCGCTGCTTGAGGTGGTCGGCGATGCGCCCGTCGACGAGGGGGCGACGGGGGAAAAGGCGCCGCGCACCGGCACCGAGATCGCGTTCATGCCGTCGTCGGCGGTCTTCACCATGACCGAGTTCACCTTCGCCACCTTGGAACACCGGCTGCGCGAACTGGCCTTCCTCAATTCAGGCGTCGCCCTCGAACTGACCGATGCCAGGCCGGTCGAGCCGGTAACGGTGAATATGCACTACGACGGCGGCCTCATGGCCTTTGTCGAATACATCGACCGGGCCAAAAACCCGCTGCACGGATCACCGGTCACGATATCTGGCGAGCGCGACGACATCGTCGTCGAGTTGGCCCTGCAATGGAACGACAGTTACCACGAGACCATGCTGTGCTTCACAAACAACATCCCGCAACGCGACGGTGGCACCCATCTGGCCGGTTTCAGGGGCGCCCTGACCCGCACGATTAACGCCTACGCGGCAGCTGGCGGCGTCACCAAGAAGGAAAAAGTGGCTTTCACCGGGGACGATGCCCGCGAGGGCCTGAGTTGCATCCTTTCGGTCAAGGTTCCCGATCCCAAGTTCTCGGCCCAGACCAAGGACAAGCTGGTGTCTTCCGAGGTGCGCCCGGTGGTCGAGAGCATCGTCGGCGAACAGCTTAACCGCTGGTTCGAAGAACACCCCGCTGACGCCAAGAAGGTCATTGGCAAGATCATCGAAGCGGCGGTGGCGCGCGAGGCAGCCCGCAAGGCCCGTGACCTAACCAGGCGCAAGGGGGCGCTCGACATCACGTCCCTGCCCGGCAAGCTGGCCGATTGCCAAGAGCGTGACCCGGCCCTGAGCGAAATCTTCATCGTCGAGGGAGACTCGGCGGGCGGCTCGGCCAAGCAGGGCCGCGACCGCGCCTTTCAGGCCATCTTGCCGCTCAGGGGCAAGATCTTGAACGTAGAGAGGGCGCGCTTCGACAAGATGCTAAGCTCGGCCGAGATCGGAACCCTTATCGCCGCCCTTGGCACCGGCATCGGACCGGACGACTTCGACATCGAGAAATGCCGCTACCACAAGATCATCATCATGACCGACGCCGATGTCGACGGCAGCCACATCCGGACGCTCTTGTTGACCTTTTTCTTCCGCCAGATGCCGGACGTTATCGACCGCGGCTATCTTTACATCGCCCAACCGCCGCTCTACCGCGCCAAACGGGGATCGTCGGAGATCTACCTCAAGGACGACCGGTTGCTCGAAGATTATCTCTTCGGCGCCGCCGTCGACGAAGGCACGGTGTTCGTTGCCCACAATGGCGACCAGATCGCCGGCGCCGACCTTGGGGCCCTGGTCGAGGAGGCACGTCTGGTCAAGTCCCTTCTCGGCCGCCTTGGCCGGCACGCCCTCATGGCGGTGGTCGAACAGGCCGCCATCTTGGGTGCGCTGACGCCGCGCATCCTGTCGGAACCCGACCAGGCGAAGGAGACCGCCGCCTACATCGCCAAGCGGCTGGACGCCCTGGAACTCCCGCTTGAGCGGGGATGGGAAGGGTCTTCGCTGGATGACGGAGGCCTTGCCTTTGAACGCACGCTGCGCGGGGTAAGCGAACGCCACGTCATCGATGGCGCACTGATCCGCAGCACCGACGCCAGGCGCTTAGACGAAATGGCGGGACAGTTGCAGAAAGTCTATGCCCGCCACGGTATCCTTACGGCAAAGGACACCGAGCACCCCATCACCGGACCTGTGTCGCTGGTCGAAACGGTGATGGACTTGGGCCGCAAGGGGGTCAGCATCCAGCGCTATAAGGGGCTCGGTGAGATGAATCCTGAGCAACTGTGGGAAACGACCCTCGACAAGGACGCGCGGTCGCTTTTGCAAGTCAAGATCAGCCATGCCGACGACGCCGAGGATGTTTTCTCCACCCTTATGGGCGATATCGTCGAGCCCAGGCGCGATTTCATCCAGTCCAACGCCCTCAAGGTGGCCAACCTGGACGTATGATGATGTTCATACGGGCTGCACCATTGAGCCCCAGACGTTGCACACCCTGCTCGAATGCCAGACACCCTAAGCGGGGCTGCCCCGTGTTAACCCAATCCTAACCGTCGGCGGGCCAAAAATTGGCCCATGGCGAAAAAAAAACGATCGCCGGCGCGCGGTACGCGAAAGACGCCCCGGCCTCCGCGCCGCTGGGGCATGGCGCTGATCAGGTGGAGCGCCACGGCGGCAGTGTGGGTCGTGCTTGCTGTCGCCGGACTGGTTGCCTGGTACGCTACCGACCTGCCCGACGTGGACAAGGCCCTGGCGGCGACGCGCCAGCCCTCGGTAAGGCTTACTGCCGCCTCGGGCGCGCCGCTTGCCGCGTTTGGCGATATCCACGGACCGGCGGTGCGCCTTGATGCCTTGCCCGGCGCCCTCGTTCAGGCGGTGCTTGCCACCGAGGACCGCCGCTTCTATCACCACTACGGCATCGATCCCATTGGTCTGGTCCGGGCCGTGGTGGCGAATGTGCGGGCCGGGCGCATCGTTCAGGGCGCCAGCACCATCACCCAGCAGGTCGCCAAAAACCTGTTTTTGACCCCTGAGCGCACCGTCAAGCGCAAGGTCCAGGAAGTCCTCCTGGCCCTGTGGCTTGAGAACAAGTTCTCCAAGAACCAGATCCTCACCGTTTATCTGAACAGGGTTTATCTGGGCGCCGGCGTCTTCGGTGTCGAGGCCGCGGCCAAGCGCTATTTCGGGCGCCCGGCGCGCCGTCTTTCGCTGTACCAAGCGGCCATGCTGGCCGGTCTGCTCAAGGCACCGTCACGCTACAACCCGGCGCGCCATCCCGACCGGGCGGCCGGGCGCACGGCCCAGGTCCTGGCCAACATGGTCGATGCCGGCGCCATCACGCCGGATGAAGCCCGACGGGCAAAGGGGAGTCGGCGCACCGCCAGCGCCCGGAAGGGACGAACCGGGCGCCACTTCGCCGACTGGATAATGGGCCAAGTCGGGAGTTACGTCTCGCCCGGCGACCGCGACCTCGGCGTCCGCACCACCCTCGATCTCGGCCTACAAGGCCGTGCCGAGGCCCTTGTCGCCGCACTCTTGGCGGGGCCCGGCGCCAAGGCCGGCGTCTCCCAGGCCGCCGTTGTCGTCCTGGCGCCCGACGGCGCGGTACGCGCCATGGTCGGCGGGCGGAATTACGGCGCCAGCCAGTTCAACCGCGCCACCCAGGCCCTGCGCCAGCCGGGGTCCGCCTTCAAACCCCTGGTCTATCTGGCCGGCCTGGAATCGGGGCTGTCGCCGACGTCGCGCCTGGTCGACGGCCCGGTGGCGGTAGGAGACTGGCGGCCGCGCAATTTCGACGGCCGCTTTCGGGGCACCGTCACCCTCAGCGATGGCCTCGCCCAATCGATCAACACGGTGGCCGTCACGGTGGCGGAACAGGCCGGTCGCAAACGCGTAATCGCGGCGGCCCGGCGCCTGGGACTGTCGACGCCGCTTCGCGTCTCGCCCAGCCTGGCGCTTGGCGCCGCCGAGGTGAGCCTGATCGAGCTTGCCGGGGCATACGGCGCCTTCGCCAACGGCGGCATCGGGGTGTGGCCCCACGGCATCGCCGAAATCCGCGACAGCGCCGGGCGCGTTGTTTACCGGCGCGCCGGCTCGGGCCCCGGACGGGTGATGGAACCGGGCCACGCGGCGGCCATGACCGACATGCTGGCATTGGTGGTCAGCGACGGTACCGGAAGGGGCGCGGCCCTTACCCGCCCGGCCGCCGGCAAGACCGGGACTAGCCAGGATTTCCGCGACGCCTGGTTTGTCGGCTACACGGCCCAGTTCACAGCCGGCGTGTGGCTGGGCAATGACGACGGGCGGCCGATGAAAAACGTTACCGGCGGCGGCCTGCCGGCAAGGCTGTGGCGCGACATCATGAAGGCGGCCCACAAGGGCTTGGCGGTGCAACCCCTGCCCGGCCAAGGCAGAACCCCGGCTGTCGAGCAGGGCTTTTGGGAAAGCCTCGTCGCCCGCTTCGGCGACGGCGGCTAGATATTCAGCGTCCCCGGATAAATCTTTTTGGGGCTGTCCCAGATAACCCATTTTGGGGGTTATCATGGGAGCTATGCGGAAGAGCCGTCTCAGCAGGTACAAACAGGATCGTCTGATTGAGCATTTTGTTGCGGGCACGACGGCCCGTACGGCATCAAGCCTTTGCGGC
>PVBE011510356.1_pt1 | contig 36461 bp, 30 predicted proteins | sample 1631181 | NCBI WGS metagenome assembly PVBE01 (sample SAMN08397723, study PRJNA350692) | Marine metagenome, whole genome shotgun sequencing project. | isolation source: water | place: Pacific Ocean | collected 2012-04
CTCCCACAAGGATTGCGTCCAACCGAGGGGCTGGAAAAGTTTCGTGTTGGCGTAGTCCAGGAGCGGCATGCTCACCGCTTGCTCGATGGCGAAGCCGAGGACGTGCGCCACGCCGGTGTTATAGTTGAAGACCTTGCCGGGTTCTCTCTCCTGGACTTGCTGAAGCGTCACCTTCGCCCGGTTTTTGCTGAAGCTCCAGTTCCAATAGGCGTTGCCCTGCTCGGCCCAACGAAACCCGGCCGTCATGGACAGCATTTGATGCACGCTGATCTGGCGGGTGCGGGCGTCCCGGACGTCCGCCATAAAGTCAGGGAAGAGTTCGTCTAGAGTAGCGTTGGTGCCCTTGATCCGGCCCTCGCCAACGGCAATGCCGAACAAGGCGGAGACAACGCTCTTGGTGACCGACACGACATCCGTTTGTTTGTGGGCCGTCCCCTCGCCGTAGTACTTTTCCAGGGCCATCCGGCCGTTTTTGATGACCAAGAGGCTTTGAATATCAGGCAGATTTTCGGCGGCAAAAGACACCGTCTTGGCCAATCCGTCCTCATTGAGGCCAACACTTTCCGGTGCCGCAATCGCCCAAGTGTCGTGCGGCCAATATTCCCGCTCCGCTGCTTTCGGAAGCGAAATCCACGCGAACGAAATTGCTGCGGCACCGGCGGCCGCAACGAAACTCACCCATCCCAAGCGACAATACATGTTTCAGCCCCCGCGCGTATCAGAGGGTCAAGTACGCTCCATGACGGCCCAACAATCAAACGGAAATCGGCAGCGGGCGGGTGCCCTTGACGAGGTCGTCAAGGAGCGCAACGGAGGCACGATCGAATGCGTAAATTGAACAACGTTCAAATTCCTGATAAAATTTTCGCCAAACTATGGCGAAACATGATCTCAGCACCGGAATATCTCGCCGCGAGGAACTGCGGAACTTCAGGCGCGCCAAAATTCGCGATGCGGCGCGGCGGGTCTTCGCCCGTGATGGTCTCGAGGCGGCGACCATGCGGGCCATCGCCAGCGAAGCCGGCTACAGCCCGGGCGCGCTCTATTCCTATTATCCGGCCAAAGGCCATCTGCTGAGCGACCTGGCCGCTCAATCGCTGGGCCTGGCCGCCAAGGTGGTGCGGGCCGCCGATGTCGACCAGGCCGGCCATGCGGCCCGTGCGCTGTTTACATATTTTGCCGATCGCCCGCATGAATTCGACCTTGTGCTGACGGCTTTTCATGCGGCGCGGGCCGCCAGCATTCGGGACACGAGCGAATATGGGCGCCAGCTGACCGGGCGTCTGATCGCCGCTCTGGCACCGCTAGCCGAATGCCAGGTTGCGGCAGGAGACGAACCCATGGCGGCCAACCGTCGAGCCCTGGGCCTGGGCGCCGAGATCTTCGGTCTATTGATGCTGGCAAATTCGGGCCATCTGGCGGCCCTGGGCATCGGGCTGGAGACGCTATTGGATGATGCCACCAGGCCATAAGGGGATTGAAACCGGAGAGGACCATGTTGGCGAGGGCGGCCAGGCGCTCCACCATGTCCAGACGCGCCGCGGTTTGGCGCCTTACCGACAACCGGCAAAGCACACTTCATCTCAAGAGGCGCTTGTGGCCTGGATCATGTTCGATTTCGCCATGCTCTGATCGCCGCAAAGAGACATTCCCGGCTCATCGAACTGCTCCGTGATGTGGCACATCGCGATGCCGCTGGCGGGAGCCCTCCACAGCATCAAAAGGCGACAACGCGAACGCGCAGTATCAAGCAGGTGTGCGGTGACGCATGGTGGTAGGCTCAAGAGATGCCATCGAATTTTGAATTCAGACGCATTGTTTGGGTGGGAAAAGCGCCGATGGATTTGCGCACAGGCTTGGCGGCATTGATTGGTTTTGCCGGCATCGTGATGGCTTTCAGGGCGGCTGCTGCGGAAACGGTGTCCTTCGACGTCACACCGAAATTCGGCCCTTCGATCACGCTGACGGCGGAGATGACGAAACCCGAGGGCGACGGACCGTTTGCGGCGGTTGTCATGCTGCACGGCTGCAGCGGCCCCTGGAAGCCCTGGGGTAACCCGTGGTCAGCCCGCCTCGTGCGTTGGGGCTACGTGGCGTTGCAGGTAGATAGCTTCCTGCCTCCATCCAGGGCCGCACATAGTCGGTTAGCGGGCTATGACCGAGCGGATCGATATTGTGGATCTCGGCACCGAACGGTAGACGACATGCCAGGAAGGGGATCTCGTATCCGACAGATTCTGATCAACCTCGGCGGCAACGCCATCAAGTTTTCCGACAAAGGCGAGGTGGTGGTGCGGGCCGAGCGCCTGGCCAGCATTGGCGGTGGTGTGCAGGTTCGGTTTAGCGTCGTTGACAAGGGCATTGGTATTTCCGAAGAGGCCCAAAAGACCCTGTTCCAGGAGTTCGCCCAAGCCGATACCTCGACCACCCGTAAGTTTGGCGGTACCGGGTTGGGTCTCTCGATCTCGCAGCGCCTGACCGAGATGATGGGAGGAAAAATTGGCGTAAACAGCGTTCTCGGTGAGGGCTCCGAATTTCTTACCGACATCGCATTCGAGGTCAGTGAACGCGAGACAGCAGATGAAAGTACCGACGACTTGGAAGGCCTACATATCTTGGTCGTCAACCCGATAGAAATCGAGGGACAGTTCTGGACCCGATACCTGGAGGCATGGCACGCCAAGGTCACCGTAGTGGCGGCGCTCGACCAAGTCTTCCGGGCAACCGGGGTGGCGGAGAAGGAGGGGCACGCCGTCGACATCATTGTCGTGGAGGGGGATCACGATATCGACGGCGCAGTGACCCTAAGGCAACAGGCCACCGACGCGGGGTGGCTGCCCTATCCCCGGTTCGTGATCAGCCAAGACCCCCGCCGGCCGCGTGATCGCCTCAAAGATCTTGAAGAGGTGACACTGGTGAACAGCAATCCGGTGCGCCGAGCCGGCTTGGTCAACGCCGTGGCCATCGCCGCCGGACGCGCCAGCCCGGAGGTCACCTACGAAGAGGAGGTTGAGGACCTACGTGTTGGCCGTGCCCCCACCGTCGAAGAAGCTCGCGAACAGGGCAAACTCATTCTGCTGGCCGAGGATAATCTCACAAACCAAGAGGTCATCCGCCGACAACTCACGGTGCTCGGTTATGCCTGTGAAGTCGCCTCTGACGGTCAGGAAGGTTTCGCCATGTGGCGGGACGGCGACTACGCCATCCTGTTAACGGATTGTCATATGCCGGAGATGGACGGCTTCGAACTGACAGGCGCCATCCGCCAGGACGAGGAGAGCACCGACCGTCGTGCACCGATCGTCGCCATCACCGCCAACGCGCTCCAGGGCGAGGCCGAGCGCTGCTTGGCGGCCGGCATGGACGACTATCTCTCCAAGCCGGTGGACATGAAGGACCTGCGCGACACCTTGCGAAAATGGATGGGCGACGGTGGGGTCGCGGCAACGCCTGCCGAGGAAGTGGCTGTCGCGCCACCGCCGCCGACCGAAAGCGATACTGGACGAGACGAGGCTTCAGCGACGACCTCGCCGCGCGACGGCGCCATCGACGAGCGCGCCCTGAAGGACGTGTTCGGCGACGATCCGGAAACGTTCAAAGAGATTCTTGAGTCCTTCGTGGAGCCCACCGAGGCCACAATCACCGAGCTGAAGTCGGCATGGAAAGACCGCGACGCGCCGGATGTCAAAGGCGCCGCCCACAAGCTTAAGTCTTCCTCGCGCAGCGTCGGCGCCAACAAGTTAGCCGACACCTGCCAGGCCCTGGAAGCCGCTGGCGAGACGGCCGACTGGGAAACCATCGACGAACTCGCGCCCCGGCTCGAGCCGCTCTATGCCGCGGTGAAGAGTTACGTCGAAGCGCTCTGAGTATCCTGTTGGCCAGGGCCGCTAGCCCGCATTTCTCACCGGGTCACGGCCTGCGTCGCGCCCAGGTGATGTGATCCGCAAGGAAAAGGCCGAAGAGCGTAGTGGGACTACGCCCTTCGGCCTTTTCCGTAGCGGGCGCGCAGCTGGGCGCGACCCTTCGGGCGGTGCTGTCGCACCGACAGGGTGCGTCACGCTGCTTGCCCGATGTCCCACATCGCGCTACGCAGCGCTCCTACCCTGTCGGCGCGACAGCAACGCGCAGGCCATGACCCGGTGAGAAATACGGGCTAGCGATCCTGGAACACTGGTTTTCGCTTCTCCAAGAAGGCCTTGGCGGCTTCGGTGTTGTCTTCCGTGGTGCCGCAACGCGAGTGGCGGTCGGCCTCGTGGTCGAGGGCGTCGGGGAAGCTCAGCCGGGTGGCGTCGTTGAGGTTTTCCTTGATGCAGCGAAGCGCAATCGGCGCCGAATTGGCGAGCTGCTGGGCCACGCCCTGGACGTGCGGCATCAGCTCGTCGGGCTCCACGGCCTTGGAAACGATGCCCAGGCGCTCGGCCTCCAGGGCGTCGAAACGCTCGGACAGCAGATAAAGCTCGCGGGCCTTGGCCGTACCGACGATCTGGGTCAGCGTGTAGGTGCCGCCAAAATCGCCCGACAGGCCGGCATTGAGGAAGGCCGTCGAGAACTTGGCTGTGTTTGCTGCAAAACGTAGATCGCAGGCCATGGCCCAGGAGAAACCGGCCCCGGCGCAGGCGCCGTTGATGGCGGCGATGGTGACCATCGAGCTTTCGCGCAGGATCTGCGAGGTACGCATCGAGGTGCGCAGGTTGGCGATCGAGGTATGAATCGGCCTCTCGACCTTGAACTCGCCGTCAGCGAAGCCGGCCAGGTCGCCGCCGGCACAGAAGCCCTTGCCGGCACCGGTCAGGATCAGCACCCGGATTTCAGGATCGCTGGCGGCGCGCTCAAGGGTTTCGATCATGGTGCCAATGAGCTCGTTGTTCATGGCATTCAGCCGATCCGGCCGGTTCAAGGTGACGGTGGCGACGGCGCCGTCGCTGGCATAGAGAACGGTATCGCTCATGGGAATCCTCCGAGAATGAATCAGGCGACGATATAGGGTTCGAACGGCAGCTTCGACAGCACCTCGTTGCCGCTATCGGTGATGACCAGCGGCCGTTCCATGCGCAGGCCGCCGACGCCGACCAGATTGGCGGTGACGGCGATCATCTGCATGTAGTTGGGCTCGAGTACGTAGTCGGGCTCGGAGACCTGGGGGATCTCGATGTTGGTCAGCGTCGGGTACCATTCGTGCCCGAAATGGCCGATGCCGTGGCCGAAGCCGCGCACGAAGCCCGACCAGCCGTTTTCTTCGACGAAGCCGCGCACGGTCACCGCCACCTCACCCAGGGTGCGGCCGGGCTGCATGGTCTCGACCAACTTCTCGCAGGTCGCGGTGAAGGCGTCTATGACATGTTGTTGTTGGGTGCTGGGCTTGCCCATGACGGCGTTGTGGGCCACGTCGCCCAGCATCAGTCCGTACATGCCGTGCAAATCGAGCAGCACGAACTCGCCCTGCTGGATCAGCTTGTCGCTGGCCGGCGTGCAGGCGCCGGTCCAGGTGCGCGGGCCCGAAGCGATCTCCTGGCCGCCGGTGAAGGTCCAGGCGAATTCGCTGCCGACGTCACGCATGGCCTTTTCGGCAACTCCTGCCACCTGCTTCTCCGACATGCCGGGGCGTAGCGCCTTGGCCACTTCATGGTGGCCGTGGTCGACGATGGCCGTGGCCTGGCGCATCAGGCGCACCTCGGCGTCTTCCTTGACCATGGTCAGGGCGTCGATGATCCGGTAGGCGTCCACCAGCTCGGCGCCGGGCAGCGCCGTCTCGAGGGCTTCGTATTCGGCCCGGCTGATAAAACCTTCCGGCAGATAGACCGAGGAGCCGTCTTCAAAGCCGATGCGGGCTTCGGCCAGACCCAGGGCCTCGAGGCGGTCGGCCACGATCTCCATCATCGGCCGGCGCGAATAGCCCACCACGCGCTTGAGCCAGCCTTCCTGTTCCAGCCGCATGGCATCCATACCCGGGCAGATCAACTCGATCTCGCCCTCGGCCGGCACCAGCACGGTGCTGCGCCAGGGGCAGAAGGCACCGCAAGCATGGGTGACGGTCTTCAGGCGCGTGCCGACCAGGGCCGCCAGGCCGGCCTCGCGCACGGCTTGCTGCATGGCCGCCAGGCGGCTCACATAGTCGATATGGACTGTGTACATGGTTCCTCAGGTATCGCGTTTGATGCGTTTGTAGATTTCCATTCCTTCGCCTGTCGAGCCCTTGTTGAGGCCGATCACGGTGAAGATCGTGCTGTCGGGTTTTTGGCTGAAAAGCTCGGGTCCCTTGGCCAGTTGGCCGCCATCGACGACCAGGGTCTCGCCGGTCACGAAACGGGCGTCCTCGGAGGCCAGATAAAGCACAGCACCGGCGATGTCGTCAGGCACGCCGATCTCGGGCCAGGGCTGCTTGTCGAGCACCTGGGCGCGCTTGCCTTCGGGGTCGCCGCCGTGAAAGAGGTCGGTCATGATGGTCCCCGGCGCCACCGCGTTGACCCGGATGCGAAAGGCCGCAAGCTCCGCCGCCACGGTGCGGGTGAGGTTGACGACGCCGGCCTTGCAGGCCGAATAACAGTGCGGACCGGCACCACCGCCCAGGCCGGCCACCGAGGCGGTCGAGATGATCGAGCCGCCTTCGCCCTGTTCCAGCATCACCCGGCCGGCGTGCTTCATACCTAGAAAGACGCTGCGCAACAGCACGCCCGTCGAGAAATCCCAGTCCTCGACCGAGGTCTCGACGATCGATCCGAAAGCGCCGCCGATGCCGGCGTTGTTGAAAATGCAGTCGAGGCGGCCGAAGTCGCTGACAGCGCACTGCACGGCGGCCTCGATGTCTTCCTCGCTGGCCACGTCGCAGGGCATGAAGCGCACCGCTTCCCCGTGCCCGGCCTCGGCCGCCAGGTCGATGGTCTCGTGGCCGTTGGCTTCGTTGAGATCGGCGATCACCACACGGGCGCCCTCATCCAGGAATCGCAGCACCGTGGCCCGGCCGATGCCGTTGGCGCCGCCGGTGACGACAGCGACTTTGCCCTCCAAGCGTGCCATGCCCCCCATACCCTAAATCCCCGCGTCGCTGGCGCTGACAAAAGTCGAGGGCGTCATGTCGGAGATCGCTTGGGCCCGCTTGGCAAGCCAGAAGCTGTAGGGGCTGGGCATCAGGTCATAGGCGTCGCTGTAGCCCAGCTTGAGGGCCGCATCGAGGGGCCAATTGGGATTGAATAGCAGCTCGCGAGCCAGCGCGATGAGGTCGGCCCGGCCTTGTTGCAATATACGCTCGGCCTGGTCGGCATGGACGATCAGCCCGACGGCCATGCTGAGCACGTCGGTGTCGGCCTTGATGCGCTCGGCGTAGGGCACCTGGTAGCCGTAGCCCACCGGGCCGGCGCTAACCACGGGCGCCCCCAGGATGCCGCCCGACGAGCAATCGATGACGTCGACCCCCAAGGGTTTGACCAGACGCGCTAACGCCACGCTCTCGTCCGGCCCCCAGCCGGCGTCGTCCTCGACCGAGAGCCTGAGAAACAGCGGTTTGTCGTCCGGCCAGTTGGCGCGTACGCATTCCACGATCTCGATGGCAAAACGCCTGCGGTTCTCTTCCGAGCCGCCGTAGTCGTCGTTGCGCCGATTGGCCACGGGCGAGAGGAATTGGTGAATCAAATAACCGTGGGCGGCATGGATTTCGAGCATGTCGAAACCCGCCGCATCGGCCCGCGCCGCGGCCCGGCCCCAGGCTTCGACCACATCGGGGATCTCCTCACGCGACAGCGCCCGGGGTTCGGGATCGCCCTTGTCGGCCAGAGCACTGGGCGCCACCAGCTCCCAATCCTCCCAGTCCTTGATCTCGGGCGTGCGTTCTAGCGGTCCACCCCCCTCCCAGGGCCGGAAACGCCGCGCCTTGCGGCCACTGTGGCCGATCTGGATGCCCGGCACCGAACCGTATTGGCGGATGAAGTCAGCCAGGCGGCGGAAGTGCGGCACCATGTCGTCGTGCCACAGCCCGAGATCGCCCAGCGTGCCGCAGCCGCGGCGTTCGATTTTGGTTGATTCGATGATCACCAGGCCCGAGCCACCGGCGGCGAAGCGGCCGGCGTTCATCAGGTGCCAGTCGACGGGAAAGCCGTCTACGCCCGAATACTGGTGCATCGGCGCCACCACGATGCGGTTCTTGAGCCGCACCTCGCGCAAATCGATGGCAGAAAACAGCAGCGGGTTCGTCATTCTCCGTCCTCCCAGACGCTACCAACGGGCCCAACGCGGCGTCCGATATTAGCGGCCATTGGCCGGCAGCGCACACAAAGACCGCGGCAGCGGCACGACTTTGCCATAGTATTTGCCTGAGCTTGGTCGGGGTTTTGGCTTGAAGGAATCGGCATCATGCGAAAATTGCTCGAAGAACTGGAACGGCGCCATGCCGACAGTCTGCTGCTAGGCGGTGAACGCCGGATTGAGCGTCAACGCAAACAGGGCAAGCTGACGGCCCGCGAGCGGGTTGATGCGCTGGTCGAGCCGGGCAGTTTCGAGGAACTCGGGCAGTTGGCCAGCCACGTCCATACGCCGGTACCCAAGACCGCCGGCAAGCGCACCCCGGCCGACGGCGTGGTCACCGGCTTCGGCCGCGTTGCCGGCCGCACCATCGGCGTGGTGTCGGAGGATTTTACGGTGCTCGGCGGCTCGGTCGGGCTCAACAATCTGATCAAGAAGAACCGCATGGTGGAACTGGCCGGCCGCGATCGTGTGCCGCTGATCTGGTTTTTCGATGGTGCCGGGGCGCGCACCGACGAATCGATCGGCGAGGGTCTGGCGCCCATGCACCATTTCATGGCCATCGCCAAGCTCTCCGGCATCGTGCCCCAGGCCTGTGCCGTAATGGGGCCGGTGGCTGGCGATTCGGCGCTGATCGCGGCGATGATCGAATTCATCGTCATGGTGCGCGGCACCGGCATGCTGGCAGCCGGTGGTCCGCCGCTGGTGCAGAGCGCGCTGGGCCACACCGTCGACAAAGAGGAACTGGGCGGCTCCGACGTCCATTGCCGCATCTCGGGCGTCGCCGACAACGTCGCCGAGGACGACCTGGACGCCATCGCCCAGATCAAAAGCTTCCTTTCGTATCTGCCGCAGAATGCCTACCAGTATCCTCCTGACCTGACGCCCGAGGATGATCCCGGACGCCGCGAAGAGGAACTTCTCGATCTGATCCCGGAGAACCGGCGTCGGCCCTACGATATGTACCGGGCCATCGAGCTGATCGTCGATCGGGACAGCTATTTCGACATCAAGCCCGACTACGCCCGCATGATGATCACCGGCCTGGCGCGCCTCAACGGCCGCGTCATCGGCGTCATCGCCAACCAGCCTAAAGTGCAGGCCGGCTCCATCACCGCCGCCGCCGGGGCCAAGCAGCGCCATTTCATGGATCTCTGCAATGCCTTCCACCTGCCCATCGTCTCGTTCATGGACACGCCGGGCGTGATGACCGGACCCCAGTCCGAGCGCGAAGGCGCGCTGCGGGCCGGCATGACGATTGCGCATTCATACGCCTTCGCCCGGGTGCCGCTGCTGACGGTGGCGCTGCACAAGGGCATCGGCTACGGCGCCTGCGCCATGGGCGGCTACGGCGCCGGGCAATCGACGGTGCTGGCCTGGCCCACCGCCGATTTCAATGCCATCCCGCTGGAAAGCGGCATCCAGGCCGCCTATCGGGCTGATCTGGAGGCGGCCGAGGACCCGGCGGCGCTGCGGGCCGAATTGGAGGCCGCCTTCGGCAAACTTTGCGGCGCCTTTCCGGCAGCCGAGCAGATGAAGATCGACGACATCATCGACCCCCGGGAGACGCGCCCGCGTCTGATCGCCGCATTGGAGCGCGCCCTCCACCGCCGCCACGCCCCGGCCGAACCGGCCATGCGCCACGGAATTTTGCCCTAAGGCATCGCCCATCTTGTGACCTTCGGCATTTCTGATGATCTCCGATGCCGGGCGAACTCCAAAGGACAACATCATTCAAGACCGCAATCGGCAGCAGAGATAGAAAGACCCTCTCTGACCCACAGTCATTGGAATGGCTCTCCATTCAACATGGGAAGGACAACATGGCTGGCTATTGGGTAGTTCGGACCTCTGACATAGCAGACGAAGAAGCGTACCCACAAACGGCAAGCGCCATGTATTGGCGGAAGGAAGAACGACCGGAAGGAGGATTCAAATGTCGGAAAAAAATGTATCGGGCGGACCTATTATGCGCCTGTTTCAGGTGCGGGCCAAGAAAGGTCGTGTCGATGAACTGGCGCAAAAACTTGCCACGGTGTCCGTGGAGGTGGTTCAGAACAAACCGGGCAATGAGGGCTACTTCTTCGCACGGAGCGTTGCAGATGACGGGGATAGCTTGGTTTTCGCCTCTTTTTGGAGTGACCTGAGCGCAGTCAAAGACCGCTTCGGGGCGGAATGGCTGAGTTCCCATCTTCCCGACGGCTATGCCGAATTGATCGAAGATTGTTCGGTTCGCCACTTTTATTTGAGCTCGGGGTGGCACGTAAACGATTTGTAATAAACCCAATTAAGCTGAGGCTTTTGCAGATCGCTGATCTCGGCTATGTGATGGAAGGTGGCGAGATCGTCATGTCGGGCTCCGGCCATTCGCTTCTCAAAAATGCCGATGTCAGCCGCTTGTATTTGGGCTGAAGTCCGATTTCCAGGGAGCGGCCCTATCGCCACTACTGGCGTCTCTTCGGTCCGTGCGTCAATGAACGTGTTCTTGAAAACGCCCCGGTGTAATCGCAAGAGCTCGCTTGAGCATGCGTGTTAGATGGCTCTGGTCCGAAAATCCGCACTGGTGCGCGACGTCTGCAATGTCTTGTCCCTCCCGAAGCAGGCATGCTGCCTGTCGAACTCTGACGTCTAACAGAAATGCGTATGGCGGAATGCCGAACGCTGCCTTGAACACTTTCACCAGCCAATGCCGTGAAACGCCGCAAATCTCCGCCAATTGTTCGAGAGAGACGTCGGTGAAATAGTTTTCCTTGATGAATTCGCGCGCTTGCAGAGCGGCACGTGATTCTCTTCTGGCAGGTGGCAACTGAACTTGTGGCTCAGCATGTCGAGCCAAGATGTAGCGTATGATCTCGGACACGCGTGACTGACAAACTCGTGAGTGGAGACCGCCATCCAATTCCGTGTTGAGCGCGGTAAACAGACCGCTCAGAGCGGGGTCTGTGACAACGACATTCGGGAGCCCAATGGTGTCGCAGGGCGGAGAACCCATTTCTTCGCTTATCGCGTGCAAAACGTTGGGAGCTACATACATCGATAGAATTGCCCACCCCTGTTTCGAGGCGGTGTGTCCCCAGTGAACCTGGTCGTAATTGTAGAGGACCACCTGACCGGCACTGGCGACTACGCTGCGATGCGGGTCGAAAATATTGAGCGCGCCCCGCGTTATCAGCGCGAACAAATATCGGTCATGAGAATGAGGGGCAAATCGAAAATCCGAATACTCTCCCCTCAGGAGTTCCACTCCCTCAGGCCCCTCTTCCCGCCAAAACGCAACCGTCTCAGCGCCCAAATTTCCTTTATTAGACATTTGAAATGCATCCCATCGAAAACAGACTTTTCACCAGACGACCATAAAACTGTGAAAGATAACATCATTCAAGAGGGGGAAGGATGGCTGCGGAAATGAATGAGGCTGGTTCGGGTGAGGCCGCTTTCGCCAAATGCGACGTACCCCCGCCCGCCCACGCCCTGGTGAGAAATTCGGGCTAAATCTGAAGGCGCTCGGCTGGCAGCCAGATGGTGGCGGTGGTGCCGACACTTGGTTCGCTTTGCAGCTCCAGTCGACCGCCGTGGAGTTCGGCCAGGGACGACACCAGCGGCAGTCCCAGGCCGGTGCCCTGGAAGCGTCGATTGAGGGCGGAATCGACCTGACCGAATTGCGACAGCGCCTTGTCCAGATCCTGTTTGTCGATGCCGATGCCTGAATCGGCGACGGTCAATTCCAAGCCACCGTCGGCGCCGCAACTGGCAGTCACCGTGACACGGCCGCCGGCACGCGTGAATTTGACGGCATTGGTCAGCAGATTGAGCAACATCTGCCTGATCATCCGGCCGTCGGCCAGCAAACGCCTGTCTTCGACGTGGTTGACGAAGTGAAGCTCCAGGCCGGCCTTTTGGGCTCGCACTTCGACCAGCCGCAGCGAGTCCTCGACCAGTTCCCCGACAGCATGCCATTGCTCGTCCAGTTCCGTCTTGCCGGCCTCGATTTTGGAGAGGTCGAGGATATCGTTGATAATATTCAGCAAGTGCTCGCCGCTGTCGTGGATATCCCTGGCGTAGGAGATGTAGCGCTCGAGGGCGCGGTCGCCGAAGGTCAGGTCGCGGATCATCTGGGCGAAGCCGAGGATGGCATTCAGCGGCGTGCGTAATTCGTGACTCATGTTGGCCAGGAATTCCGATTTGGCGCGGTCAGCGATTTCCGCCTGCTCCTTGGCCAACACGACTGCGGCCTCGGCCCGCTTGCGTTCGGTGATATCGTGCAGCATCACGGTCATGATGGTCTCATCACCCAGACGCAACTTGGACAACGAGGCCTCGGCCGGAAACTCGCTGTTGTCCTTGCGCAGACCAACAATTTCATTGCGTGATGACATCGACCGGCTGGCCACGTCCGAATTTGCGAACTCTCGCACTTGGGCGTCGTGATCATGGCGAAAGCGCGTGGGAATGAGGGTTTCCACGTGCTGGCCTAGGATTTCCTCCTCGGCGTATCCGAAAGCGTCGACGGCGCTCTGATTGAAAAGGCTGATGTGCTGCTGATTATCGATGGCGATGATAGCGTCGGGAGCAATGGTGACGATGCCGGAAAAGCGTGCCTCGCTGTCGCGCAGTGCCTGTTCTCCGGTCCGGCGTTCGGAAATGTCGCGCACAATGCTGACCAAACCGACTCGCGCGCCCCGTTCGTCAGAGATTTCGTTGGTAGCTATTTCGCAGGGGAAAATGCGCCCATCCTTGCGCCGCAATTCGTACTCACCGCGAAACTCACCACCGATATCGAGATTTCGGGCGGCCTCCTCTCGCAGCGCCTGGTAGTCGTCACTGTTGACGTAGAGGAGTTCCGTTGTGCGACCCAACACCTCGTCTTCGCTGTAGCCGAACATTCTCTCCATACTGGCATTGCACGAAATTATGGTGCGGCTTTGTGGATCGATGACGAAGACGGCGTCACCCATTGCCGCAAAGGTGCTCTCGATGAGCGCCCGGCTTTCCTCAGTGGCCTGCTCGGCGGCCTTGCGCAGCACCACCAGCAGGGCCGTCACCCAAATGGCAAACAGCGCCAGACCGCGGTTGCTCAACACCACCCAGTCGATGCCACCGGCCGGCGACAGCCAGTAGCCCAGTACCAGGAGGAGCGAACACATGAGTGCTGTCGCCAATATCTGGCGTCGGTGGGGAAACCAAATCCCGAGCAGAACCACAGCCACGTAGGGAACGCCGCCGGCCACGCCAAGCGGCAGCGAAATATCAAACAGCAAGATGACGCCGGCCAGAACAATGGCGGCAACGTATAGCCTGGCGCTGGTTCCGTTCTGCTCACCGAACTTCATTCTGGCAACGCTATCCCGCCGGCCCCAACTTGACTAGACTTTGCGAGTCGTTTTTAGGAGCACGACATGACGAATACCGAGGCCCCCGGCCTTCGGCACGACCTGGTCGCTCGCCTGGCGCCGCTGGCCACCAGCACGCTGGCCAATGCTCTCGACGAGGTCGGTCTGCCAGACAACGTTGCCGCCGGTATCGCCGCCGTGGCGCCCGGGCTGCGTTGCGCTGGTCCGGCCCTGACGGTCAAAGAGGTGAGCGGCGATTTCGGAAGCTTCGCCTCCAGCGATTTCAAGGTCGGTGCCATCATCGAGGCAGCCGGGGCCGGCGACGTGATCGTCGTCGATGCCGGGGCCAGCCGGATCTCGACCTGGGGCGGCATGGCGTCTTGTGCCGCCCGCCTGAAGGGCATTGCCGGGCTGGTGGTCGATGGCGGCGTGCGCGACCTGGAGGAGATCGTCGAATTCGGTTTTGCCGTCTTCGCCCGGCATCTGGTGCCCACCACGGGGCGCACTCGGCTCAAGGTCGAAGCCATCGGCGAGCCGGTCGAGATCGGCGGCGTTGGCGTGGCGCCCGGCGACCTGGTGGTGGCCGACGGCACTGGCGTGGTCTGCCTGCCGGCCGAGCGGGCGGCCGAAATCGTCACCTTGGCCGAGCGCTTTGCCGCCGACGACGCCGCCGCCATGGCCGACCTCGAAGCCGGCATGACCTTCGCTCAGGCGATGCAGAAGTACCAAAAAATATGAGCCTGGCCGCAGCCAGGCCACTGATGCGCGGTCAACGCTAGCGTCTGACATCTGAAATCTAGTTCTCCCCCTCGATCATGCGCTGGCGGATGGCCCGACGATCGACCTTGGCCACACCGGTCAGCGGCAGCGCCTCGACGATGGCGATCTCGCGGGGATGGGAATAGGCCGGGCCCTGGTCGAGGCAGAACTGCTTCAGCGCCTCGCCGTTTGTTGCCGAGCTGGCCGCCGTCACTACCATGGCCACCGGCACTTCGCCCTTGATGTCGTGGGGCACCGCCACGACGCAGACGTTTGTGACATCGGGATGTCGCAGCAGCAGGTTCTCGACCTCGATGGGATAGACGCTTTCGCCGCCGCATTGTAACATGTCATCGGTGCGGCCCTTGAAATGGAAAAATCCCTGGGCGTCGACCTCGAAGAGATCGCCGGTGCGCAGCCAGCCGTCGACGATGCGCTGGCGGTTGACCTCGGGCAGATTGTGGTAACCCGGCGTGACGCCCGGGCTGCGCATCCAAAGCTCACCGAACGAGGGGTGTTCGGCGCCGTTCTCGTCAAGGAGCCTGGTCTCGCAGCCGGGCACCGGGGTGCCGCAGCTCGAGTGCGGCGGGCGCGGCCCGGAAAGCCTGACGCCGTGCGAAATGGGTCCGGCCTCGGTCAAGCCATAGCCTTGGTAGACGGGCACGCCGAAGGCTTCCTCGACGGCCTCCAGCAGACGCGGCGGGCAGGGTGCCGAACCCACCAGCAAGCCTTTGAGAGCGGAATAGTCACAGCTTGCGATGACATCGCGATGCTCGAGCAACAGCGCGAAGATCGAGGGTACCGTGATGGTATAGCTGCAGCGCTGTTCGGCCAGTGCCGTGAGGAAGGCGCGGGGCTCGAAGCTTTGCATGATGACCATCGAGGCGCCGAGCCGCAGCATCGGCTTGACGACGCCGGAAAAGGCGTTCTTGTGGTAGAGCGGGTTGGCGGTCAAGGCCCGGGCATCGCCGCTGAAGACGGGATCGAATTGGCTGGCACAGGCCTCCAGGTTCCAGGCCTGGCCGGCGTGGGTCAGCGGCACGCCTTTGGGCCGGCCGGTGGAGCCCGAGGTGTAGGGCTGCATGAGGATGTCGTCGCCGCCCACGTCCACGGGCCGGAATTCTGGCGCCGCCGCCATCAGGATTTCGAAATCCTGCCAGCCGGGCGCCGCCTGGCCGACGCTGATGCGTAGCTCCAGCCCGGCCTCGGTCACGGCCTGCAGGGCGGCGGCACTAGCGGCCGGCTCAACGAAGGCCGCCCGAGCGCCCGAATCATTGATGATGAAGGCGATGGCCTCGGCCCCCAGGCGGTTGTTGACCGGCACCGGCACGATACCGCTGCGCATCGCCCCGATGACGATCTCTATGTATTCCAGGCGGTTGCCGACGCAGACCGCGAAGCGCTCGCCGGGCTCCAGGCCCAGACCCTGCAGCAGCGCCGCGACCTGGTCGAGGCGGCGCTGCAGCTCGCCGTGGCTGCGCTGGCGCACGGCCTCGCCGGCCAGTTCGATGATTGCCACCTTGTCGGGCTGGCGCCGAGCCTCGGCCGCGCCCAGGTAGCCCAGATTGTGCGCCGGGACAACTTCCATATCCGCCGCCCCGCAGAATCAATCTCGGGTCACCACCAGCGAGGCGTTCTGCCCGCCGAAACCGAATCCGTTGACCTGTACGGCGGCGATGGGGCCGGGGGCAGGCTGGCCGATGACGACCTCGAATTCGGCCTCGGGATCGACCTCGGTAGTTCCCGCCGTGGGCACCAGCGCTTCTTCTTTCATGCTGTGCAACCCGGCCATCAGGCCCATGACCCCCGCCGCGCCTGCGGTATGCCCAACATGACCCTTGATAGACGCTACGCGTAGCGGTGTTGCGCGCTCGCCGAAGACCCTGTTGATGGCCCGGATCTCGGCCGTGTCGCCGACCTGGGTGCCGGTGCCATGGGCGATCAAGGCGTCGATATCGTCGGCGCCGCCGGGCAGGCCGGCATCGCCTATGGCCATCTCCATGGTGCGGCTTTCCCAGCGCCCGTCGGGATGCGAAGAAGACGGGTGATAGGCATCCGAGAGGCAGGCATAGCCCCTTAGGTAGCCGTGAATGGTGGCGCCGCGTGCGGCTGCCAGATCGGCCCGTTCGAGGATCACCATGCCGGCTCCCTCGCCGGCCATGACGCCGAAGCGCTCGGTATGGAAGGGACGGCAGGCTTTCAGGGGATCGGGCTGGGGCTGGAACATGCCGTAAAGCCCGGCGGCGATCAGCGTCACCTGGGTGCGGGCGGCGTCGCAGCCGCCGGCAATGGCAACGTCGGCCTCGCCGCGCTCGATCAACCGGGCCGCCACACCCATGGCGTCGATCGACGAGGCACAGGCCGTCGAGACCGTGAGCAGCGGCCCATGCAGCTCCCAGCGCAAGGCGATCTGCCCGGCCGCCATGTTGGGCCAGGCCTGGATCTGCAGCTTGCGCGAGACCCCGGACGGCCCCTCCAGGTCGAGGCCACGTTGTGATTCGGCGATGCTCTCGACACCAGCGCAGGAAGTGCCGACGACCACGGCTGTGCGCTCGGCATCAAGATCAGCAATGCCCGAGGCCTCGACCGCCTGCACCGCGGCGGCAATGGCGTACTGGGCGAAGCGGTCGGTGCCGGCAGCCACGCGCTCGTCCATCCAGTCCTCGGGGCGGAAATTCTCGACCCGTGACATCCAGGCGTTCTCCAGGCCCGGCTCGTTGTTCCAGGGCGTCGGCCCGACGGCAACGTGGGCGGCAGATAGGTTTTGGCAGAATTCGTCGACGCTGTGACCCAGCGAAGACATTACACCCAGACCGGTAATGGCGATGTTTTCCAACGTATCCTCCCGATATCATTTTCTGCCCTTACCATCCTATGAAGCCACAATAGTGGCATTTTGACAGCAGGGAAATACCAGGCAGCGTCCAGGGGAATGCCCTGAGGTATTTTGTAGTATTTCATCATAGCATCTTCAACTTTTCCCTTCCCTTTACCACCGATCTGCTAGACTGCCCCGGATTCGCCTTGTTTGGAGGGGCCAGGCGGCAGCGCTTTCTCTGGTCCGGGAACCTCTCGAATGGGAGTGATGATGGGCGGAGAGAGACCCAATTCGTTTGTTTTGGCGGCCCTCTCACTGGTGCTGGCGGTGCCGTGGCTGATCGCATCGCCACGCCCCGGCCAGGGCACCGAACCGGCGCCGACTGCCGCAGCACCGCGCCAGGTAATCGCCGGAATACCGCGCTCCTGGCCGCCACAATATTCGCTCGACCCCGCCGGCCGGCCGACGGGATTCGCCATCGACATCATGGATCGCATCGCCGCACGCGCCGGCATCCGGGTGAGCTACCGGGTTTTCGATAATTTCGCGGCCGTCGGCGAGGCCATGCAGGCTGGGCTCATCGATCTCATCCCCAATAGCGGCATGACGGCCGAGCGCCGGGCCGAGTTCTTGTTCTCGGCTCCGGTCGAGACTTTCGCCGTTTCCGTGTTCGTGCGCGAAGACACCATCGACATTATTGCACCAGAGAACCTGGCCGGACGCCGCGTTGCCGTCGTCGAGTACAACGTCGGCCGCAATCTGATGAAGGGGCGTCCGGACATCGATCTTGTTGTTCATCGTGACGCGGCCACGGCACTTTTCGAACTGTTGTCCGGCCGCGTCGACGCCATGGTGTTTCCCCAGCCGGTGATGTGGAAACTGGCCCGTGAAGCCGGCGTCGAGAGGCGCATCAAAATGGCCGGCGCTCCGTTGATCGAGATCAAGCGCGGCATTCGCCTGCGTAAAAACGAAGACGAGCTTATGGCGGCCATCAATGCCGCCATGGAAGGTTTCGTCGGCAGCCCCGATTACCAGGCCATCTACGTGAAGTGGTACGGTCAGCCGCGGTCCTTCTGGACGGCGGCCCGTGTGGCCTGGACGATGGGTGGGGTACTGGCTCTGTTTCTCGTCACGCTGCTGGGTTGGCGGCACTATTCCGTGGTGAGCTTGAGCACCAAATTGAAAGCGGAGATCGGCGATCGCAATATCGCCGAACGGGCTCTGAGGGAGAGCGAGGAGCGCCTCACCGAGGCCCAGCGTCTGGCTCGCATCGGCAACTGGGAGCGCCTCGTTGATCACGACCGGTACATCTGGTCCGACGAGATGTTTCGCATCTTCGGCTATCGGCCGGGCGAAATCGAACCGACCCTCGAGCTCCTCATGGAGCACTTTCATCCCGATGACCGTGAGCCCGTCATCAAGCGTTATCAGCAGGCCCTTGAAGCCGGCGAAGACAGCTTCGACAACGAGCTCCGAATTATCCGGTCCGATGGCTCGCAACGCGTCCTTCTTTCTCACGTTGTGCTGCAACGGGACGATCAGGGCCATCCCATCCGGTTCGTCGGCACCACCCAGGACATCAGCGAGCGCAAGCAGGCCGAGGAGGCCAGGCTCGAAAGCGAACAGCGTTTCCGTGCCATAACCGAGGGCTCGCCGGCCGCCCTGGTCATTACGCGGCGCAATGACGGCACCATCCTGTTTGCCAATCCCAAGGCCGGCCAGGTGCTGGGCGTGCCTGCTGACGATCTTCCGGGCAGCAAAATTCAGGAATATTTCTGGTACCCGGAGGAACGCGAGGATCGGGTACGCCCCCTGAACGGCGACAGGTTCATCGAGACGGCCCCTCTGGAGATGCGCCGCGCCGACGGCCAGCGCATCTCGACAATCCATTCTCTGCAAACAATCAGGTATCAAAACAACGACGCCGTTCTCGGCGCCTTCCAGGACGTCACCGAGCGTTTGCAGATGGAGGAGCAACTTCGCCATGCCCAGAAAATGGAGGCGGTGGGGCAACTGACCGGCGGCGTCGCCCATGATTTCAACAACATGCTTCAGATCATCACCACCAACCTTGCCTTCCTGGCCGAGGACATCCATGGCAATCCGCAACAGATGGAGATGATCAAGACGGCGCAGACTGCCACCGAGCGTGGCTCGCAAGTGACCCACGGATTGCTGGCTTTTACTCGCCAGCAGGCTCTGTTGCCGGAACCCCTCGACATCGAATCGTTCGTCTCCGACACCGTCAGGCTGCTGCGACCGGCGCTGGGCGAGACCATCGCCATCGAGACCCGCATCGATCAGCCAATACCCCGACCCCTGGCCGATCGCGGACATTTGCAAAACGCCCTGGTCAACCTGGCCGTCAACGCCCGCGATGCCATGCCTAACGGCGGCACGCTGCGCCTTGGGGTCAACGCCGGACAACCGTCGGGCAGGCCTCCGGCCGACGAAGCTGCCCCGGGCCTCGACGACTATGTTGTGATTACCGTTTCCGACGACGGCTGCGGCATCCCCGCCGATGTTATCGAACGCACCACCGATCCCTTTTTCACCACCAAAGGCATGGCCGACCACAGCGGTCTTGGCCTCAGTATGGTGCTGGGCTTTGTGCGCCAATCCGGCGGGCGATTGGAGATCGAGAGCGAGGTCGGTCAAGGCACGACCCTAAGGCTCTATCTTCCCTGCGCCGCGGCCGACGCGGCCGCGGCCGACGTCGTGGCCAGCGAAACGCCGGCCACGGGCCATGAGCGCATCCTTGTGGTCGAAGATGACGCGGCGGTGCGCCAGGCATTGTCGACGATGTTGCAGCGTCTCGGCTATGCAGTCGCAGCAGCCAAGGACGGGCCGGAAGCGCTCAAGATGCTGGAACGGCAAGCCCACGACCTGGTGGTCACTGACCTCATCATGCCGGGTGGCCTGAGGGGCGGCGATCTGGCGGCCCGAGCTCGCGAACAGCAACCCGAGATCCGCGTCGTCTTCATCTCAGGATACGCCGAAGCCATCAGTACGATGGCCGGCACCCTCCATGACGGCGACGAAGTGCTGGGCAAGCCCTTCAGCACGGCGGAAATGGCAGCGGCCATCAGAAGGGCGCTCGATCATTGGCCGCATTCCCCACATAGTTCCTGGCGGCGTTCCTTGTCTTGACACGCCGCCTGAGGGCGGCAGACTCGAAAGCCGAAAGCAGGGCGCCCCGCCTTGTCTTGCAACGCCCGTCCGGAATGGCTGATGCTTCTGGCGCTTACGATCCGCGACATCGTCATTATTGATCGTCTGGAAGTAGAATTCCGTCCGGGACTTTGCGTGCTCACGGGTGAGACCGGTACTGGCAAGTCGATCCTTTTGGATGCCCTGGGGCTGTGTCTTGGCGACCGTGCCCAGTCGGCTCTGGTACGGCTGAAATCAGAACGCGGCCAGGCGACGGCGGAATTCGTCGTGGCGGCCGACCATCCGGCGCTCGAGCTGCTGGCCGAACAGGGTCTGGAGGCCGATGACCGCGTCTTGTTGCGCCGTGTGATTTCGGCTGACGGGCGCAGCCGTGCCTTCATCAACGACCAGCCCGTCAGCGGCGCTCTGTTGCGTCGTGTCGGTGCCACTCTGGTCGAGATCCAGGGCCAGCACGAAGCCATGGGGTTGCTCGATACGGCAAGCCACCGGCGCATTCTGGATATGTACGCCGGCGCCGATCTGACCGAAATCGCGGCCGCCTGGCAGACCTTGCGCCTGGCCCGCGAAACCCTGACGGCGGCCGAGGAAGCGCTGGCCAGCGCCCGCGACGATGAGGACTACACCCGCCACGTACTCGACGAACTGACGTCCCTCGATCCCCAGCCCGGCGAGGAGGCCGAACTGACCAGCCGTCAGAGCCTACTCAAGCACGGCGCCCAGATCGCCGGGGCCGTCGACGACGCCCTGCAGGCGCTGGTCGGTGAGGGTGGCGCCGCCGGCCGTCTGCGCAGTGCCGAACGCGGCCTCGAACGGGTGGCTGAGAGAGCCGCCGGGCGGCTCGACGAAAGCCTCGAGGGACTGGGCCGGGCAGCCGTGGAAACCGCCGAGGCGACGGCCGTGCTGGAGAGCGCGGCGCGCGAGCTGGACGCCGACCCGGCTCAGCTGGCCGACCTCGAGGACCGCTTGCACGGCCTGCGCACGACAGCTCGCAAGCACCGCGTGACGGTCGACGAGCTGCCGGCGCTGGCCGCCGAGTTCGCCGCCCGGCTGGCCGCCATCGATGGTGGCGAGTCCGAGATCGAGCGCCTGCGCCAGGCAGCCGCCACGGCCTTTGATGTTTACGGCCGCGCTGCCGAGCGACTGTCGGAGAGCCGCCGCCGCGCCGCTGCACGCCTCGATGCCGCCGTGGCCGCCGAGCTCGGTCCCTTGAAGCTGGAGCGCGCTACCTTTGCCACGGCGCTGGAGCGTTTGGACGAGACGGCCTGGGGGCCAGAGGGCAGCGATCGCATTGGTTTCGAGGTTTCGACCAACCCGGGGCAGCCACCGGGGCCGATTTCGCGCATCGCCTCGGGTGGGGAGTTGAGCCGTTTTCTGCTCGCCCTCAAGGTCGCCCTAGCCGGCGTGCGCTCGGCCCCGACGCTGATCTTCGACGAGATCGACCGCGGTGTCGGCGGCGCCACCGCCGACGCCATCGGCGCCCGCCTGGCACGGCTGGCGGAAAACCTGCAAGTGCTTGTGGTCACCCATTCGCCCCAGGTAGCGGCCCGCGGTGGCCACCACTGGCGGGTGGGCAAACAAAGCAACGGCGAACAGGCCGTGGCCACACTGGACGAGCTCGACGCCGCCGCCCGGCGCGAGGAACTGGCGCGCATGCTGGCCGGAGCCGAGGTCACCGACGAGGCCCGGGCGGCGGCGCAAAGCTTGATGACCAGCGAGTAGCGCCGGGCATGAGCGAAAAGCCCCCCACGATCGCCGTCGAGAAGCTGAGCCGCCTGGAGGCGGCGGCCGAGTTGGCTGATCTGGCAGCCGATATTGCCGAGCACGACCGGCTCTACTATCAGAACGACGCACCGACCATCAGCGATGCCGATTACGATGCCTTGCGCCGGCGCAACGCGGCCATAGAGGCCGAGTTCCCGAACCTCAAGCGGCCCGACAGCCCCAGCGATCGGGTCGGTGCAGCGCCGACTTCGGGCTTCGCCAAGGTGCGCCACCGCCAGGCCATGCTGTCGCTGGACAACGCCTTCGCAAGCGCTGAAGTGGCCGACTTCATCGCCCGGGTGCGGCGCTTCCTCGGGCTGACCGACGAGGAGCCTGTGGCGCTGTTGGCCGAGCCCAAGATCGACGGCCTATCGGCTTCTCTCTTCTACCAAGGTGGCGTCTTCGTCCAAGGCGCTACCCGCGGCGACGGCGAAAGCGGCGAGGACGTAACGCAAAACCTGATGACCATCGCCGACGTGCCCAAAAAACTGGCGGGCGATGGCTGGCCGGACGAGATGGAGATTCGCGGCGAGGTCTATCTCGGCAAGCAGGATTTCGGTGCCCTCAACCAGGCCCAGGAGGAGGCCGGGCGGCCGCCCTACGCCAACCCCCGCAACGCCGCAGCCGGCAGCTTGCGCCAACTCGACCCAGCGGTGACGGCAACCCGGCCGTTGAGTTTCTTCGGCTACGCCTGGGGATTCATCACGGCGCCGTTCGCCGAGACCATCAGCGGGGCCCGGGAACAGCTCGATGAATGGGGCTTCAAACTCAACCGACCGGCCAAGCTGTGCCACGATCTCGATGATCTTCTCGCCTACTACGCCGACCTTGACGCAAGCCGGGCCGGCCTCGACTACGACATCGACGGTGTCGTCTACAAGGTCGATCGGCTCGATTGGCAAGGCCGTTTGGGGCTGGTCAGCCGGGCGCCGCGTTGGGCTATCGCCCACAAGTTCGCCGCCGAGCAGGCCGAGACCGTGCTGCGCGCCATCGACATCCAGGTCGGCCGCACCGGGGCGCTGACCCCGGTGGCCCGGCTCGAGGCGGTCACCGTGGGCGGCGTCGTGGTGACCAATGCGACGCTGCATAACGAAGACGAGATCGCCCGCAAGGACGTGCGCATATGTGACGCCGTGGTGGTGCAGCGGGCCGGTGACGTAATTCCCCAAGTGGTGCGCGTGATCGAGGAAAAGCGCCCGCCGGATACCGAGCCATTCATCTTTCCCGCCGCCTGCCCTGAATGCGGCAGCGCCGCCGTGCGGCCCGAGGGCGAGGTGGTACGGCGCTGCACCGGCGGCTTGGTCTGCCCGGCCCAGGCGGTGGAAAGGCTCAAGCATTTCGTCAGCCGCAACGCCTTCGATATCGAAGGCCTGGGTGCCAAGCAGGTGGCGGCGTTTTGGCACGACGGCCTGGTCCGCGAACCGGTCGAACTTTTCAGCCTGGCGGCCCGCAACGCCGGCTTCGAGCCGCCGCTGGCCGAGCGCGAAGGCTGGGGAGAGCTTTCGGCCGAAAACCTTTTTGCCGCCATCGAGGCACGGCGTGAAATCAGCCTTGAGCGCTTCATCTTCGCGCTCGGCATTCGCCGAGTAGGGCAGGCCAATTCGCGCCTACTGGCCCGCACCTACGAAAGCGCCAAGGCCTTCTTCACCATGCTCGCCGAGGCCGGCGCCGAGCCCGAGGGTGAGGCCCTGGCCGGGCTGGAAAACATCGACGGCATCGGCCCGGAGATCGCCGGCGTGCTGGTCGCATTCATGGCCGAGCCCCACAATTCAAAGATCGTCGCCGACCTGCGTGACGCCCTCACCATTACCGACGCCGCGGCACCGGCTGGGGATTCGCCGCTGGCCGGCCGCACCGTCGTCTTCACCGGCACGCTCGAGACCATGAGCCGGGCCGAAGCCAAGGCACGGGCCGAGGCGCTGGGCGCCAAGGTGGCGGGCTCGGTTTCCAAAAAGACCGATTACGTGGTGGCCGGTCCCGGCGCCGGCTCGAAGGAAAAGAAGGCCCGCGAGCTCGGACTCAAGGTGCTCAGTGAAGTCGAGTGGCGTGAGCTCAGTGGCGATTAAGGTGCGGACGTTAGTGTCTGTCACCGCCGCCCCCCCACCCCAACCCGCTTTTTCCCCTCCCCCTTGATGGGGGAGGGCAGGGAGGGGGTGTTTGTTTGGGTTTTCTGGCGCCAGAAAACCTGACGCGCTCTAAATCGGCGCGCAGGCCGCCATCAGCCACTCGGTCGTGGCCGCATCTAGCAGCGGCCCGATCTCGGCCAGCACCGTCGCGTGGTAGGCGTCGAGCCAGGTCTTCTCCTCGGACGTCAGTAGCTCGGCCACGATCAGGCGGCGGTCTATAGGCGCCCGGGTCAGGGTCTCGAATCCCAGGAGAGGTTTACCGCCAGGGCCCTTGCTTTCCAGCTCGACCACGGCCAGCAGGTTCTCGATGCGGATGCCGAAGGCGCCGGCGCGGTAGTAGCCGGGCTCGTTGGAAACGATCATGCCTGGCATTAGCGGTGTCGCGCTGCCGCTCTTGGCGATGCGCTGCGGCCCCTCGTGGACACCGAGGTAGCAGCCCACGCCGTGGCCGGTTCCGTGGTCATAATCGAGCCCTGCCTGCCACAGTTGGCTGCGCGCCAAGGGGTCGAGCTGGGCCCCGGTAGTGCCGACGGGAAAGCGTGCCCGGGCCAGCGCGATATGGCCCTTGAGCACGCGGGTGAAACAGCTCCGCATGTCGGCCTCGGGGCGGCCTATGGCGACGGTGCGGGTGACGTCGGTGGTGCCGTCGAGGTATTGGGCGCCGGAATCGACGAGATAGAGGCCGCCGGCCTGGAGCCGGCGGTTGCTGGCCGCATCCACCCGGTAGTGGACGATGGCGCCGTTGGCCCCGGCAGCCGAGATGGTGTCGAAAGATAGCCCTCGAAAATACTCGCCCTCGGCCCGCCAGGCCTGCAGGCGCTCGGCGGCCCGAAGCTCGTCGGCACCGCGGCCCGGAGCGTTGCCGTCGAGCCAGGCCAGGAAATGCACCAGGGCGACGCCGTCGCGACGATGGGCGGCGCGCATGCCGGTCAGCTCGACGGTGTTCTTGCAGGCCTTGGGCAACTGACAGGGATCGGGTCCCGGTTTGATCTCGGCCCCGGCCTGGCGCAGATTTTGGAAGATCCAGGCGGCGGCGCTCTCGGCATCGACCCGCACGGTTTGGCCGGCCAGCGCCGCCAGGCCCGCGGCCAGCTCCGTCGGTGGTCGCGGACGCACGCCGTTGCCCAGGTGACGGCGGGTCTCGGGACCAAGCTTCTCTGGTGACGCAAAGAGTTCGACCTCGCCGCTGGCATGCAGGATGGCAAACGAAAGCGGTAGCGGCGAGTGGTCGACGTCGCCGCCCCGCACGTTTAACAGCCAGGCGATGGAATCCGGTGCCGTCAACACCGCCGCCGCCAGGCCGTCGCCGTCCAGCTCGGCCGCCAGGCGCTGACGTTTGTCTGCGGCGCTTTCACCGGCGAAACGCAACTCGTGGGGCACGATGGGTGCGGCCGGCGGTGGCGGCTGATCGGGCCAGACGGCATCGAGGGGATTGTCGGCACAGGCCACCAGTTCGCCGCCCGCCTCGGTGCACGACTTGGCCAGGCGGTCGCTGGTGTGTTCGCTGTGCAGCCAGGGATCGTAGCCCAACCGGCCTCCCACCAGATTTTGGCTGATCCATTTTCCCGGCGGCTCGTCAATCAGGTGGTGGGGCGCAAAAAGCTGGCCGTCCGTTTGCTGCTGCGCCTGCAGGGTGTAGCGACCATCAACGAAGATGGCGGCCTGATCGGCCAGCACCACTGCCAGACCGGCCGAGCCGGTGAAACCGGTGAGCCACTCCAGCCGTCGGGCATGGGGCGGGATGTATTCACCCTGGTGCTCGTCAGCCCGCGGCACCAGGAAGCCTTGCAGGCCACGTCCGGCCAATTCGGCGCGCAACGCCCGCAGCCGCTGCGCCAGGAATTCGGGGCCCTCGGGACCCATTTTGTTCCGCTTTGCCATGGCTGGCGGGATTATGCGCTGGCTAGCGGCCGGGCCGCAATCCGTGGCCCGCAGCGAGGCCGCGTCAGGCATGCGGAATCGGCATTGCTGCGGTGCAAAATAATCACCCTAAAACCCGCTTCAGAAGCTTGAAAAAGCCATTGTGCAACGCGATATGCGAGTCACAACGAGAGGGCTGTGGGTGCCCCCCCGAAAGCAAGGAGTCAAGTCATGACATCTTCCACCTATTTCGACCACTCGGGCGGTCACCACAGGGGTCTGATCGCCACTGTCGTCGATAGCATTCGTGGCGCCCTGAGGGCGCTGCTCACTGTGGTCCAAGTTCGCTACCGCCGCCACCTCGCCTTCCAGGAGCTGATGGCACTCGATGATCGCATGCTGCAGGACATCGGTCTGCTGCGCAACGACCTCTATGCTGTGACCCGGGGCGATTGGGAGGATCCGCGAACCTAAGTTCGGCGGCGTTTCGATTTGGGCGATATGGCATTGGCGGCCGGCGCCAACACCAGAGTGCTCCAGCCGTCCAGCCGATAACGCCGCTGCAGGCGTAGCCCGGCCCGGCGATAGGCGGCGATGACACCGCCTTCTTGGCGCTGCAACAAACCGGACAGTACCACCTTGCCGCGCCGCGCCAAGTGTGCCGCCAGATCGGTGGCCATATGCTTGAGGGGCTCGGCCAGGATGTTGGCCACGATCAGATCATAAGGCGCTTGGCGCCGCACCCCGGCGTGACCAAAGCCGTCGGCGTGCAGGCAGTGTACCCGTCCGGCAACTCCGTTAAGTTCGGCGTTGGCACGGGCAATATCCACAGCCCCGGCGTCGATGTCGACGGCCAGCACCGGCTGGGTGCAACTGCGGGCCCAGGTGTGGGCGATCGCCAAAGCCAAAATGCCGCTGCCACAGCCCAGGTCCAGGGGCCGGGCGTAATTGCCGGCTCCGGCCAGGGCGTCGAGGGCCAGCAGGCAACCCAGCGTGCTGGCGTGGCCGCCGGTGCCGAAGGCCGGGCCCAGATCGATCACCAGATCTATGACGGCGCTATCGCCGGCCACGGTGTGGTGGCTGCCACGGATGAGATAGCGCCCTGCCCGCACCGGCTGGTGGCTGGCCAGGGCGCGTTTGACCCAATCCTCCGCCGCCAGCAACGAAACGCTGATTTCAGGCGGTCGGCCCGGCAGTGCCGCCAGCGCAGCCGCCAGCCGCCGACGCTCGGGCTCAGCCTCCACCAAGGCGCTGACGCGCCATTGCCCGGGTTGTTCCTCGAAACTCGAGACCGAAACCCCGGCACCCGGCCAAGCGCCTTCGATCTCAGCCACTTCCAGGGCGCCGATCAGCGCCGCCTCGACGGCCTCGACGGCCGCCACAGTAACCGACGCCTCGATCTGCCAGAGCCCGCCGTGTCCGTCTTTGCCGGCCGCCATCAGGCCGGGCTGACGAAACTGTCGACGACCTTCTTGGTGCCGGCCTTGTCGAACGCCACCTCGAGCCGGTTGCCGTCGATCTGCATCACCCGGCCGTAACCGAACTTCTGGTGAAAGACGCGGTCGCCGGCAGCGAAGTCGGCCGTGGCCTGGCGCACGGGCACCCGTTCGGCGCGGCCTTCGACGATCAACCCGCCCGAGGTTGCGGCGCGGTCATGGAAGCTTGGCCGGCCGGCCGACGAGGCGAAGAAGCTTTCTTCACCCGTAGCGGCGCGGCCTGCGTAGAATCCGGTCTCGGAACGCATCTCCAGGTGCTCCTCGGGCAGCTCTTCGACGAAGCGAGAGGGCAAGCCGGCGCGCCAGTGGCCGTAGACTCGGCGGTTGGCGGCGAAGCTCAAGTGCACGCGCTGCCGCGCCCGGGTCAGGCCGACGTGGGCCAGGCGGCGTTCCTCCTCCAGCGCCGTCGTGCCGCCCTCGTCCAGCGCCCGTTGGTGAGGCAGCAGCTCCTCCTCCCAGCCGGGCAGGAAGATGCTGTCGAATTCCAGGCCCTTGGCGGCGTGCAGCGTCATGATGTTGACCTTGTCGCTGTCGCTGGCCTGTTCGTTCTCCATCACCAGGCTGACGTGTTCGAGGAAGCTCTCCAGGCTCTCGAACTCCTCCAGCGCGTGGATAAGTTCCTTGAGGTTCTCCAGCCGGCCCGGGGCATCGGGCGCCTTGTCATGCTGCCACATGGCGGTGTAGCCGGATTCGTCGAGTACCAATTCGGCCAATTCGACATGGCTGAGGTCGCCCCGGCGTTGGCGCCAGCGCTGCAATGATTCGAGAAATCCGGCCAGGGCGCGGCGCGCCTGGGGCCTGAGCTCGTCTGTCGTCACCAACTCACGCGCCGCCTGGTCGAGCGAGATCTCGCGAGCCCGGGCCAGGCCGTGCAGCGCCTGCATGGTTGCATCGCCGAGACCGCGCTTGGGTAGGTTGACGATGCGTTCGAAGGCGAGATCGTCGTGGGCCTGGACGACCAGCCGGAAATAGGCGTTGGCGTCGCGGATCTCGCGGCGTTCATAGAACCTGAGACCGCCGATAACCCGATAGGGCAGGCCCAAGGTGAGGAAGCGGTCTTCGAACTCACGCATCTGAAAGGCTGCCCGCACCAGGATGGCGATGCCGTCGAGGGACCCACCGTCGCGCTGCAGCGCCTCGATCTCCTCACCCACCACGCGGGCCTCGTCTTCGCCGTCCCAGACGCTGCGCACCACCACCTTCTCGCCCTCCGTGGCGTCGGTCCACAGCGTCTTGCCCAGGCGGCCCGAGTTGTGGGCGATGAGGCCGGCGGCAGTGCCGAGAATGTGCGGCGTCGAGCGGTAGTTCTGCTCCAGGCGGATGACCTGGGCGCCGGGAAAGTCGCGCTCGAAACGCAGGATGTTGCCGACCTCGGCGCCCCGCCAGCCGTAGATCGACTGGTCGTCGTCGCCGACGCAACAGAGATTGCGGTGCTGCTGCGCCAACAGCCGCAGCCAGAGATATTGGGCCACGTTGGCGTCCTGGTATTCGTCGACCAGCAGGTAGCGGAAACGGCCCTGGTATTCCGCCAGGACCTCGGCGTGGCGGGTAAAGATGGTCAGGCAGTGCAGCAAGAGGTCGCCAAAATCGGCGGCGTTGAGGGTCGTCGGGCGCTGCTGGTAGGCGGCATAAAGCGCCAGCGCCTGGCCCAGGGCGAAATCGCCGCCTTCGTCGGCATCGACTTTGTCGGGCCTTAGGCCACGGTCTTTCCAGCGACCGATCATGATTGCCAGGTTGCGCGCCGGCCACTGCTTTTCGTCGATATCGGCGGCCGAGAGAATCTGCTTGAGCAGCCGCACCTGGTCGTCGGTATCGAGAATGGTGAAGTTGGATTCAAGCCCCACCAATTCGGCATGGCGCCGGAGGATGCGCGCCGCCATGGCGTGGAAGGTACCGAGCCAGAGGCTTTCCACCGGCCGTCCCAGCAGGTCCTCGATGCGGCCCTTCATCTCGTTCGCCGCCTTGTTGGTGAAGGTGACGGCCAACACTTCGCCGGGCCGGGCGCGACCGCTGAAAAGGATATGGGCGAGCCGCGTGGTCAGCACCCGTGTTTTGCCCGTACCGGCCCCGGCCAGCACCAATAGCGGCCCCTCGGTGGTCTCGACGGCTTGTTGCTGCGGCTCGTTGAGTGCCGCCAGATAGGGCGGCGGTGCGGCGGCAATTGCCGGCTCGGCGGCTGGCGGCTCGGGCTCGTGGTGGGCGAGGTCGAAAGGGTCTGTCATGGGATGCGACTTATAGCACGAGGGGGCAGACGAACAGGCGTTGGTTCGCCGACAGAATCCTTTTTTTGAGATTGTCGGTCCCCCAATATTAGGCGTGTGAAGAAATTTGAAAGCGGCGTCAATTGCGGCCGATGTCCCCCCACCCCAACCCTCCCCCACAAGGGGGGAGGGAGTGCAAGTCTTTGTATTTCTTGATTTTTTCCCCTCCCCCTTGATGGGGGAGGGCAGGGTGGGGGTGTTTGGTTTTGTGGCCAAGAGCCCTCGTCAGCGCATTCGCCGAAATCTTTCATGCGCACTTGCGCGAGAACGACCGGTGACGGTCGTACAGGCGCCAACTAAATGTTGTCGTGCTCCTCGTCGTGGGCCTTCAAGAGGGCGCGGTTGTATTCACGCAGCACGGCACGGTGGTGCAGGATACCGATGACGCGGCGGTCGGCGATGTTGTCGACCACCGCCAGATGATCGTCGCCGCTGGCGTCCATCAAGGCCAGTGCGCGTTCCAGATTGTCGCCGGCCTCGACGAAGGCGGGATTGGCGCGAGCCGCGTCGCGGGCGTTGATGAGGTCGTCGAGGCCGGCCTCGAAGGCCACGTCCTTGACGTCGGCGAAGGAGAGCGCGCCGCTCAGCCGGCCCTCCTCGTCGATCACGAAAAAACCGGTCTCGGGAGAGTTGCGGAAAAGCTCGCGGATCGAGGCCATGGTGGCACCCTCGGGCAGCGTCACGAATTCCGCGCTCATCAGGTCGCGGGCCCGGGCCGAGCGCAAGAGCTGGCGGGCGCGACCGCCTTTGATGCTAAGGCCACGGCGTTCCAGCAGCCAGATGAAGAAGGATTTGCCCAGCACTTCGTGGACCACGACGCTGGCCACCGAGACGGCGATCATAGTGGCCACGGTGACGCCGTAATCGCCGGTCAGCTCGAAGACGATGAGAATGGTCGAAATCGGCGCCCCCAGCACCGGCCCGGCCACCGCTCCCATGCCGACCATGGCGTAGAGTCCGGGGCTGCTGGCGAGCTCGGGCGAGATGGCGGCCGCCACCATGCCGAAGGCGCCGCCGGTCATGGCGCCGATAAACAGCGACGGGCTGAAGACGCCGCCGCCGAAGCCTGAGCCCAGCGTGATCGCCGTGGCGGTAGTCTTGGCCACGATCAGGGCCACCAGCAGCCAGAGCGGGAAGGCGGCTTTCAGGGCCCCGTCCGTGGCCTCGTAGCCGACGCCCAGGACCTGGGGGAAAAAGATGGCGATGGCGCCGACCAGCAAGCCGCCGACAGCCGGCCTCAGCCAGATCGGTGCCTTCGAGCGTTCCGCCACATCGCTGGCCACCATGATGCTCCACATGAAAATGAGCGCGATGGCGGCACAGAGCAGGCCGAGCAGCAGAAAGGCGGGAAACTCGAGGAACGAGGCGATGCTGTATTCCGGCACGATGAAAGCCGGAAAATCGCCGAGATGCAGCCGCGAGACCAGAGTGCCGACCACCGAGGCGATGACGATGGGCGAAAAGGCGTGCAGCGCGTAATGGCCGATCACCACCTCGAGGGCGAAGAAGACGCCGGCGATGGGGGCATTGAACGAGGCCGCCACGCCGGCGGCCACGCCGCAGCCCAGCAAGGTCAGTGCCAGCGATGGGCTGAGGTGGGTGCGCCGCGCGATGGCCGAGGCCAGCACGGCACCGAAATGAACCATCGGCCCCTCGCGCCCGGCGCTGCCGCCGACGCCTAGCGAAGTCACCGATACGGCCACCGCCGCGAGACCTTGGTTGAGCGACATGCGGCCGCCCGAGAGGGCTCCGGCCTCGATGACCTGGGCCACGCCCTGGGCGCGCTGGCCCGGCATGACGTAACGCAGGAAAAGACCGATCAAGAGGCCGCCCCCAGCCGGCGCCAACAACAGATGCCACCAATCAAGCTGGCTGGCCAGGGTGTGCACGCGTTCCGACGAAAAGCCGTAAAACAGGAACTGCACTCCTTGCAGCGCCAAACGAAAACCGATGGCGGCGTAGGCCGCGGCTGCACCGGCCAGGATGGCCAGCGCCGACAGCACAACTTGGTCGTTGCGCCAGAACCGGTACCAGCGCACCAGAAAACGACGCTTCAGGGTGCGACGGCTAGCCCGCATCGTCCTTCGGCGCAGAATTGCCGCCAATACCCACCGGTGGCGGTGTGCCGCGGACCTGGGCATAGAGTCGTCTGTAGAGGTCCTGGAAGTTCTGCAGCTCGATGCCGGCGACATCGGCGTTGTCGCGCCAGGTACGCTCGGTCTCTGCAGTCACGGCGCCGGCGATTGTCTGGCCGGCACCGTAACAGTCGAAGGAACGGCATTCGCTGTAGCCCTCGGCTTCGAGGCGCGGCCACATCGTGCAGCGGAAGTCTTGGTCCAAATTTCGACACGCCACGCCGGCCGGTTTTTTGTAGTGCGGCCAGTCGAAGGCCAGAGCGACGCAACAAAGGCCGTGGCAGTTGGCGCAGTCCGGCTCCTGGATACCGCTGTCGTCGGCGCTCATGACGGTGGTCGGGGCCTCTTGCCGACGTGCCTTCCTTTGGCGCAAGTGGGTCCTAGTTGCATTGCCCGTTGGAGCCCTCGGCGCAGATGGTCTTGCCGTCGATCCAGGTCGCTCCGGAAAGATCGGCGTTCAAGAGGTCGGCCCCGGTCATGCGGGCACCCGAAAGGTCGGCGCCGCGCAACTTGGCGCGAAATAGCCGCGCCCGGCGCAGGTCGGCGCCGCGGAAACTGGCACCCGTAAGATCGGCCTTGGTGAAATCGGCCTCGGTCAGGCGGGCGTTGTCGAAGCGGGTCTTGGCCATGCTGGCGCTGATGAATTTGGCCCGGCGGGCGCTGGCGCCACTGAAGTTGGCGCCGCGGAGATCTGCGCGGGCGAAGCGGGCTTCGCGCAGCTTGGCGCCCGAAAGGTCGACGCCGGGCAGCCGCCGTTCGTCGGCATAGCAGCGCTGCCAGTCGACGCCCGGCCGCGCCGGATCGGTACAAGCTGCCAGGACGGTGCCAGCCTGCAGGCAGGCCAGCGCCAGTATCGGCAGGGCGAACAGATTGTTGATCGAAACGCGCACTGTGCTTTCCCGGTGTTTCGCAACGATCCCAAGGTTAGCCCGCATTTCTCACTTGGTCACGCCTTGCGCACGATACCGATGCGGGCGCAGGCCTGTTCGGGTCTCTCCAATCCGGCGTGGGCCTCATGGATATCCTGAAGGCGGCTTATGGTTGCCGCCGGCATGGGGGCCGAGCGCCGCGCCGCCAAATCGACGTGCACCGCCATCCACTCGCAGGTCGCCGAAAGAAAGCCCTCGTCGCGGTGATACATGCGGCTCAGGTAATGCATGCGCTTGGCATCGAAGTCGAGCAATTGCAACTCGAAGCGCAACGGCGCGCTCGCTGTCACCTCCTGGAAATAGTTGACGTGGCATTCGACCTGAAAGATCGAACAGTTGGTCGCTTCGACGTATTCCAAACCGACGCCCAGGAGGTCGAACCAGGCGTCCGTGGCGTGATCGAAGGCCAGCACGTAATAGGCCACGTTCATGTGACCGTTGTAGTCGATCCAGTCGGGCTGCACGGCTTCTTCGTGGATCTGCAGGGGTGCATCGAAGGTCATGGCGGGCCACTAGAACAAGGGCGCGGGGCATTTGCAAGGCGGGACGGTGCAGCCTAGTTTACTGGTCGATCGGCTCCTTTTTTCGGGAAAGCACCGCGATGAACGACGCCGCCCGCAACGACACCACCATCGAGGAACTCAAGGCGCTTTTGGGCGACCGACTCAGCACCTCGATGGCTGTGCGCGAACATCACGGCCAGGACATTTCCTATCACGAAGCCCATGCCCCGGACGCCGTGGCCTTTCCGCTCAAGGCAGAGGAGGTCGAGACCATCGTCGGCATCTGCGCCAAATACCAGACGCCGATCGTGCCGTTCGGCGCCGGTACTTCGCTGGAAGGCCACGTGGCGGCGCTCAAGGGCGGTGTCTGCATCGACTTCGCCGAAATGAACAACATCGTTCAGGTCAACGCCGAAGACATGGACGTGCGTGTCGAGCCGGGCGTCTTGCGCAAACAGCTCAACGAGCATCTGCGCGACACCGGACTTTTCTTCCCTATCGATCCTGGTGCCGACGCCTCGATCGGCGGCATGGCGGCGACCCGGGCCTCGGGCACCAATGCCGTGCGCTATGGCACCATGCGCGAGAACGTGCTGGCGCTCGAGGTGGTGCTGCCCGACGGCCGCCGCATCCGCACCAGCCGGCGGGCGCGCAAGTCGGCGGCGGGCTACGACCTGACGCGGCTATATGTCGGCTCCGAAGGGACGCTCGGCGTCATCACCGAGATCACGCTCAAACTCTATGGCATCCCTGAGGCCATAACCGCGGCGGTGGTCTCGTTCCCCAACGTCGACAACGCCGTGCAGTCGGTGATCAAGACCATCCAGTACGGCGTTCCTATTGCCCGCATCGAGCTGCTCGACGAGGTCCAGATCGCGGCCTGCAACGCTTACTCCAAGCTCGACCTGGCGGTGGCGCCAACGCTGTTCCTGGAATTCCACGGCAGCGAAGCCGGCGCCGCCGAACAGGCCGAGACCGTTCAGGCCATCGCTGCCGAACACGGCGGCGGCGATTTCCAATGGACGGCTCAGGCCGAAGACCGCAGCCGGCTCTGGCAGGCCCGTCACGACGCCGCCTATGCGGCGATGGCATATCGGCCGGGCTGCAAGGTATGGGCCACCGACGTCTGCGTTCCCATCTCGCGCCTGGCCGAGTGCATCGCCGAGACCCAAGCCGACGTCGCCAACGCCTCGATGCCGATTCCGTTGGTCGGCCATGTCGGCGACGGCAACTTCCATCTCGCCTTCCTGCTCGACCCAGATGAACCGGCCGAGTGGGAGGAGGCCAAGGAGATCAACAACCGCTTGGTCAAACGGGCGCTGGACATGGAAGGCACCTGCACCGGCGAACACGGCGTGGGCTCGGGCAAGATCGACTATCTGGCGCTCGAGCACGGTGAGGCACTCGATGTCATGCGGGCATTGAAGCAGACCTTGGACCCGGACAATCTGATGAACCCGGGCAAGATGGTGCGGGTCTAGGATCTAGGATTTAGCCTTAGTCACCGCCCAGGATGGTGGCGCCCTCGCCGAAAGCCGGGAGCGTGCGTTCCACGGCCAATTCGCCCTCGCGTATGGCCTCTTCGGCGCGGTCGAATTCCAGCAATCCGATGTCGCCGAGCCGGGGTGCGATGGTGACGTCGGGCGGGTCGCCGGCCAGGCGGCTGCGGGTCAGCCGGTCCTGGATGATGTTGAGGGACGCCACCATGACCTCGAAAAAGCCGAGCGGCGTATCTGAGCGGCGCAGTATGTTGCCGATGGCCCAGCCCGAGGGGGACATGGCGCCGCCGGCAAAGCTTTTGACCTTCTCGATCAGATCCTCGTCCGGCACCGAGGCATGGCCCACGGGGTAGAGGCGCTGGTGGTCGCCGTTGAGATTGACGGCGATGACCAGGCGGGCTCCCAGCGCCCGGCATACCGAAACCGGCAGCGGGTTGACCAGGGCGCCGTCGACCAGGAACTGGCCGGTCCGTTCCACCGGCGGGAAGATGCCGGGCATGGCCATCGAGGCCCGGGTGGCGTCGACCAACAAATCGCGGCGCAGCCAAACCTCGTGACCGGTGGCGAGATCGGTGGCGACGGCGGCGAAGGGGCGGTCGAGCGCCTCGACCGTGAGGTCGCCGAGATTCTTGGTCACCATGGCGATGACCTTGTTGCCGCCGATGAAACCGCCGCCCGAGAGCTTGAGGTCGAGGTATTTGAGGATGCGCAGCTTGGTCAACCGGCCGGCCCAGTCGGCCAGCAAGTCGAGGCGGCCGGACAGGTAAAAGGCGCCGACCAGGGCGCCGATCGAGGTGCCGCAAACGATGTCCGGCACGATACCGGCCCGAGCCAGGGCCCGAATTACACCGATATGGGCCCAGCCGCGGCCGCCGCCGCTGCCAAGCGCCAGGCCGATGGGAAGCTCGGGGACCGTATCGTCACTCACACTGTGCTCTCTCTGCTGTTGTGCCGCCGGCGTGCTGGCGCGCTATTGTGGCGCCGCCGCCGGCCGAAGCAAATGCGAATCGCTTGGCCGACCGGATTCCCTTCGTCGGGTGTTTGCATTAACCTAGGCCGGCGTCGGCCGCCAAGCGATGCGCTGAAGCGGGCAGGTCATCACCTTGCGGCAAGGATAGTTGCGACAAAGATACCTACGATTAGGAAATTGGGGACGGACAAGCCATGACAAAGTTCCTCCTGAGTACGGAAAACCCCAGGGGATGGAAGCTCGAGGATCTTCTGGTCGAAATTCAGAACGACGTGGTCAAGCGGATGGCCAAGATTCTCGACGACCAGCGGCCCGAGGCCCGATCGGTGGTCAACAACAGCCTCGAGATTGCCAGCCACCTTGCCGAGTGCATTGCCCTGGCTAACGATTCGGCCCGCATTCTCAATTCGCTCGGGCCCGCCGGAGGCCGGGGGCAGCCCCGTATCGGCGGCAGTTAGAGGGCAGGGGGATCATGCCGAATTTGAACCCCGCTCACCCTCCAAGTCTCTTGTTTGACAGCCCTGAGAGGGGTATAATGGTTTGTTGGTGCGCCCCTCGGGGCGTCCATCTCGGCGGTGCAAAAATTTATCTTTGACAGCGCCAGGGGGGTC
>PVBE012775994.1_pt1 | contig 36413 bp, 34 predicted proteins | sample 1631181 | NCBI WGS metagenome assembly PVBE01 (sample SAMN08397723, study PRJNA350692) | Marine metagenome, whole genome shotgun sequencing project. | isolation source: water | place: Pacific Ocean | collected 2012-04
ATCAATTCTAGCACAAGGTGCCGATCTTGATAGTGTTAATGCATCAGGTGGTGATACATTGAAATTTGAAGCTGGTGGTGGAATAACATGGGACGCAGCTCTGTCTGGTGATGTTATTACGGTTACTCCATCTTTTTCTGGAAATTATGATAACTATGGTTCTTGGACTATTAGAGATGGAGATACTACTGAATATACAATTACTTCAGGTGACAAATTAACGATAGCAGAAGGTGCTGGTATTAATGTTAATTTTACAGATGACGATGTATTAACCATTGCAAATACTTCTCTTAACACAGATACGCATTGGGAGGGGGATGCTACCAGTTTTCTTGGAAATGCTAGTGTAGCAAGAACTACGTTAGGACTTGGTGACGCAGCTGAGGCAGATATAGGTGCAAGTTCTGGGCAAGTAGCGGCTGGTGACCATACTCATTCTGGGTATCTAACAACTTCACATGCTGCTAATTCCTTTACACTCTTGCATTTAACTCTTTTAGGCAATACCTCAGGTACAAATTCAGGCGATGTTTGTACTTCTAATCATACTGGTGCTGGGTATTTAACTGGTAATCAAACGATAACACTTGGCGGAGATGTTTCTGGTAGTGGGACGACTAGTATTACTTGTGTTGTGGCAGATGATTCACATAATCATGTTGTGGGTAATATAGATAATTTGCAAACCTCGCTAGATGCTAAGGCTTCGTTGGTGAATCCAGTCTTTACTCAAGACCTTTTTATAGCAGATAAATTATGGCTTAATGGTTATACTAATTCTGTTACAGCCAGAGTAGCTATACATCATAGTGGAAACCATGCTTACCATGATTGGGAGACTGGATATTATTATTTACGATATGACCTTACTTCAAAATATAGATTTTCAAGTACTGGTCAATTAGATTGTGCTGGAGATATTGTGGCTTACTCAACCTCAGCTTCTGATATTAGGCTGAAGGATAATATTGAACCAATGAAGGGGAGCCTAGAGAAACTTGCCATGTTAACTCCAATATCTTATGAGTACAAAGAGAAGAGAGATGGAAAGCATTTAGGGCTATCTGCTCAGGAAGTTGAGCAAGTGTTCCCTGAGATTGTTAAGGAAATGGATTTAATGGACTTTGGTGAAGAGGGTGAAGAATTTAAGGCAGTTAGGAATCAAGAGTTAATTCCAGTATTAATTGGAGCAATCAAAGAATTAAAAGAAGAGCTTGAGGAAATTAGAAATGGCATTTCGTAATGCAGTAAATTGTAAGATGTCAGATTTGGGCATGTGTATTGCTGGAACTGGCTCTTCTACAGGTACTTCAACAACTCAAAAGAGTCTTAGGGGAGATTTGGCAGGAGGCAGTTCAAGTAATGTTGCGTTGTGGTCTTCGTTTTACCCTGGAAGTACGGCTATTACTTTTGACCCTGAAGGGACATTCCATACCTTTAATGCAAATTCAACGGGAAACGAAATGGAAGCTACAATGACTTGGGGTAGTGGAGCTACTTATTGGACAAGAGTACTAGATAACTTGTCTTGGCTTAGTGCTAAATGGCAAGCAAATAGAACTAGTGGAAATGATACTGCTAATTATAACTATAATAATACAACACGTGATACGTTTCCGTGGACTCATGATATGGGGACTCCATCAAGCACAGATTTTTGGAATATTGTACAGGTAATACCCTCTGGTAGTGCATTCGAAAGATTCTTTTGCAATACTACTGGTGGGAATGAGATAGCAAGTCAAGAAATAATCATCTATGATAGTGGTGGCGGCGGGGTTTAAAAGGAGATAATTATGGGTTTAGAAGGAATGGGAAAAGGAAGGTGGTGGACTGGCCCTAATAGTCTTTGGGGTAACCTAACAGGACAGGCTGATCCTAACAAGGTGCAGAGTTTAATGGGTGGCCAAGGTGTTATGAAAGGCCTGGAGGAGATGGGCCAGGTAGGTAGAGACTTTCTTGATCCATACAGTACAAGGAATTTACAGCAGTTTCAACTTGGGCAGAGAGGTGCAATGGACTTAGGTGCTATGCAAGGTATGCAAATGGGTCAGAATGCAGCAAGAATGGGTATGGGCGGCGGCATAGGAAATCAACAAGCGTCAGGTGCGTATGCCAGCTTGTTGGATAAGGCCATGTCTAATTGGCAAACTAGCATGGGTCAAAATTTTAGTACAGGACTGCAAGCAATGGGAGGAGAATTAAGTGGGCGCCAAGATATTGCTACAGCTGGTGCTACACAGTTCTCACAAAACAAGGCTAACCAAGGTCAGATGGTACAGTCATTGATAGGGTTAGTAGCAAATAAGCCCTGGGGATAATAATGGGTGCATTCGGTAACCAAGCAGTAAATCTTGACTTAGCTAACGATGAGAGTGCCTCTCCATGGCTAAAAATGGCGACAGGCTGGGATACAAATGTTGGTTTTATACAGAATGCAAAAAACTTAGTCAAAAATCTTGATCCAAGAACACTATTGGCTGAGGGTGGGATGTTTGAAGGCATTGAAGAAAAGACTAATGTGATGCCTACTGCTGAGGATAGTCAAACTTATCTAGCGGAAAAACTTAAGCAACAAGGTAAGCCTAGCATGACAGCGGCAGATATACATAAGTATATGTATGCCGGAGATTTTACTGACGAGTCAGAGGGGGGAAAGAATGAGATGGTGCAGCAATTTATACAGGGTATTGGAGGAGACCTAGGTGTATCTGGAGTAGATCGGAAAATACATCAAGGAGGGGCGACACAAACAGCATGGCAAAAGTACTTGGGAGAGCAAATAAAGGAGAGGGCTGGAGAAGATAATAGTACTTTGGAGATGAGAACGCCTGTTGCAACAGCAGCCGCACCTATTCAGCCAGTAGAGGTTGAGGGACAACAAGAAGTAGCTGGTGCAGAATCAAGAATGGATTTAATGTTAAGGGAGAGTGAAAGACAGATGAAATTTGATAAACGAAAAAGAATAATGGATGTTATGACAAAAGCTCAGCCACAGGGTGCGAGATTTTCATTTAGGAGATAGTTATGGCCGAATTTAGAGTAGGACAAATGCAGGGAAGCCCTTTATTGCAAGCTTGGAGTATGTCAGCTGCAGAAAAAGCTAGGCGGAAAACTGATGAAATGCAACAAGAACAGTTTAAATGGTTAAAGGAAGACCGAGCACATAACAAGCTTAAGCAACAGATAGCAGGTCAAATGCAGGGAGCAGCTGGAGGTGCCGGAAAAAATTTATGGGACTATGATAATGCCCAAGTGAATAACGCAGCATTTGCTGATCTTCCTTTTACTGAGGCTAAGAAAGCAATCATGTGGCAAGAGTATCAACAGGCGGCTACGCACCAGGGTGTAGCACCTGATGCAGCTTTTTTCGAAGCTAATTGGTCAGCTCAGAAGGAACTTCAAGATCGGAATGTAGCGGCTGCTTTGTCATCTGCTAAGGCAACAAGCGGATTAAGTAACAAGGAATTTAGTTACGCGATGCGTGGTGGTGGTGAGAATGCTCAAGTATTTAATGATTATATGTCTACTGTCAAGCCTGAAACAGCTGCAGGATTTACTACAGCTACTCATTATGATCCTGCTTACAGAACATTCGGAGAAGATTTTACTGGTCCGAAAAGTGTAACTCTGGGTGCAGTTGCTGTGGGGACTGGTGTAGCAGCTCATCAATATGGGAAACTACAGAAAAAACGTGCTCCTTTACAGGCATTGCTTGAGAATCTACAGACTGGTAAGAGGTTTGAGGCGCAGGAAGCATCTGTTAGAAAGCAACAGGGTGTAATACACACAGCCGGAACAAAGCAAGCAGCGATGGCTAGAAAAGCTGAAGACTTAAGAAAACAAGCAGAAGTTCTAACTGGGAAAAATCAGAAAGCTGCACGAGACAAATTAATAAGAGCAGCAAAATATCAAGAAAGGTTAGCAAATAAGCAGGGGACTATAGCAAGTACTCAACAAGCTAAACTTGATAAATTTCAAACAGCAAGGAGCAAGCAAATAGCAGCCGCTGAAAAGAAGGTCGCCGCAACAAAGCCGGGGGCAAAGATTGCGGGGGCATTTAAAGGCAAGCCTTGGGCAATGAAAGCTGCTAAAGGTTTTGGATATCTTGGTGCACCACTTATAGCTGGCCCCCTTGGAGGAGCTATAGGAAAACCCTTTGGATATGAAGAAGAGGGTGCTACTGCAGGTAGAGTAGGAGCTTACACGGCTATGGGTTATAAGGGTGCAAGAGGTCTTGCTTCTAAAGGAATTACCAAGGCTATTGCTTCTAAATCTCCAGCTTTAATAAGGGCTGGTAAGCTATTAATGAAAGGGCCGGCATATAGCAAGGTTGCTGGAGGCATATTATTATCACTTGGTGGAGCCCTTGCTTGGGAAAAGGGTCTTGATGCTGTTACCCCTGAACCGTAGTGGCCCTATTATATACAGAAGGTGACCAACCTGGCCCAGAGGAAGCTCAGCCTCAAGAGGCTCAGTCTCAGTTTGAACCCTCTCTAACGAGAGACCAAGTCAAAGACTATATTAAAGCTTATGGCATAAGGCCTGAGCTGTTTAATAATGACTTCATCAAGATGATGGAGGATCATGCCTCGTTCTATCGTGTTCCCTTTGCTAAAACATCCGATGATAATAGGAGTGCTATAGGTGGGATTCTAAGTAGTCTTGGTACTGGGTTCTTTGAGGGATTTACTACCTTAAAGTTAGGTGATGAAGCTCCTCCACGTAATTCCTGGGAAGCTATAGCTAAGAATGTAGGTCACCTTGCCGGCTTTGTTGGTTGGGTGCCTGCTAAACCATTCCAGCTTATGAGGATGCAACGTCTTGCTAAAGCTGCACATGCTGTAAAGGGTAGGAGTATACCAATGCTAGCAGCAAAGGCTGTTACTGACCCAGTTATGAAGAGCATGGACAAGGTTCTTGTATCAGCAGTAGGTGCTCGGGCTGCAGCAAGTAAGGATGCTATTGGGTTTTTAAGCGGAAGATTGGCAAGAGATATTATTGAAGGCTCATTCCATCTTGGTGTCGCTTCTGCGGTAGGTTCATGGCAGGGTGGCGTAGATGAGATGATGAGAAGCTTTATTGGTGGAGCTAAGACAGGAGCTCTCTTTAGAGGTATAGGTAATGTTGTACAGACAGGTCAGCCAGGAGCAGATAAGATTTTAAGAGGACTCTCAGCTTCATTATTCATGGGTATTCCATCTACTTTGCGTGGTGATACTACTCCAGAGCAAGTCTATGAGTATTTACTTGGAGCTTACTTCGGTGTTAAGGAGATGCCTCATCAACGAAGGTCTGCTAATAAGTTCTTAAATAAGATGATGAAACAGGAGGGAGGTATCCCAGAGCCGGAAGAAGTACCAGGTTGGGAGGCACTCGATCCAAAGACACAAGGTATTGTTAAGGAAGAGGCAAAACCATTCTTAGATAAGCGTCAGGATATAACGCATGCTGTTCTTATGGAGCTTAGAGCTAGAGGATTTGATGTGAACATAGAAGAAGCTGAACAGATGTCCAGGGATTATCTTAGGAGTAGGATAATTGAATATGATGAGTTTGGTGAGCCACGTATTCCTATTACAGAGCAGGCTGATAAGGACTTAGTATATAGAATCTTTCTTGAGAAGCAAGATACCAGTTCTATTGCAGAAGGTAATATAAATAAGATGTTTGATGATAACGATCTTACTTCTATATCAAGGCCCACCTTATCCCTAAAGGCACAGTCGTATGTTGATAGAAGACTTAATACTGTATGGGAAGACCTTAATATTGATAAACAGAGAGAGAAACAGATACGAGCTTACATAGATGTAGATGATAAATGGACAGAGGTAGTAAAGAAACACAGAGCTGCAGGCACAAGAAATCCTGAAGAGGATATGAAGAAGTGGGTTGCTAAGAATTACAAGGTACAGTGGGAGCCAGAAGATACGCAATTCTTTAGGGGATGGGGTAAGCAGCGTCTCCAAGGAAAGACTGTGCCTATCTGGACTACTACTGTTAATAGCCCGCCAGGAGTAAAAGAGCGAGAGGTATACTCTAGGCCACTGACAGTTTTTGATGAGTCTGGATCGGGTGTTAATGATGCAGGAACAAGGAAGCGGTTAGTAGAAGAGCCGAAGGCAATTGATGTTGTCTATGAGATGGCTTTAGCACGTAAAGGACTGACAGTAGAGACCCCTGCATATGTTATTGTAGATCATATAGTATCCAATGAGTTCCAAGGGTATTATCAGGAGTTTGCCATAGAGCAGTACAGAGATAGTCTTCAGCGTTATATGTCAAATGTATTTAGAAAGAATGCTTCTGATCCCACCTGGTACCAAGAGTCGCAGGCCCTTGCTGAGAAAAGGTGGGCAGAGATGAATGCACATAACTTTTCAGAGCTGGATAAGAGGGGTTACTATTATTATGGTGGGAAAGGTGATGCAGAGAGACAGTATTTTACTCAATATCATCCAGATATAGATCAGGTTGCTACATTTCCATCTCCTTCTACATTTAATCTCATACGCAGTGCTATGCCTAAGGGGGCTAAGGATTATAGGTGGGCAGATATAGAAGCAGATCGGAAAGATTTCGTTCAATTTTTAAAAGCTGGTGGAGTGCCAGAGGATCAGGCAAAAACAATGTATGATAAGGCATACATATCAAACCTTATGTATACTCTTGAACTCAATGGCTTTTCACCAGAGATAACGAAAGAAAACATGCAGAAAATCCTGGGAAAAGGGTTCGTAACTTCAGCTAAGGCATTTAACAAGAGAGCACAGATATGGTTTACCACAGGTCTCTCTGCTGACCCCGATTATGTTCAGGAACGCGTACCAGGGGCTAAGAATGGTGAATTGAACTTTCTCCTGCTGAAAGATGCAGAGACATTTTTTGACCAGGGAGTGGATAGTAAGGGTAGAAATAAATTAGGGCTAAATGCAAAGTCCACATCTATGTTAGCCCATGAAGATGGGGGTATCTTGGTTACGGAAGAGGTCGTAGATGCCATTAATTCGGAGGCTGGGCTTCCAGGCGAGGGGAAGTTCAACAAAAGCTTTATAGTGTCTAAGAACGCCGATTACGGGGCTCTATTGGGCAAATACGGTATGCACCTAGCATCTGATCCAGTTCAAAAGTGGATGAAGGCACATAATGTGCATATGTTGATCAATCAATCAAGTGCTAAGCAGGCAGGTGCGAGAAATTGGAATAAGGTGGAGTGGAAGGATGGTCAACCTAGACTTTATAACATGGCTGGGAACAAGCTGGGGAGAATAATTGGAGAAGATAAAGTTGGTAACTATATCTTTAAGCTTCCAATATCTGATATTAAAACAGTCATGACAGAGAAAACTGATCGTCATATGCTTGATCCCGTGAATGTTCCAAAACAGATGCAATCTAACTTGACTCCGTATGCATACTCACCTGTAGATAAGGCTGTAATAGATGATGTCTTTGATACTCTCTCCAGGAGAAGGTTTGAGGGTGATGAAGATATGAATGCTGTGGCTGAAAAGTTTATTATTAACCCTACTCAGGTAGAATTGATAGATAATCTTGTCAATAATCTAGAAGATATTGGTATTGATCCGATGTTAAGAGCTATCAAGTCATCACCGGTCTTTGCTAATAGGGCTTATTCCAAGATAATGGGTGTAAATGATACCATAATGAATGAGTTATTTGCTGAAGGGGAAGTAACAGAGAAGGAATCATCAGAGAATAGATTTGAATCAGCAGAATATAAGGCTATCCACGATAGGCTTATTAGGTTTATGGATAAATCACTGGCTGGTCATCTTCATAAGTTTACTAATGATTATCGCATGGCAGCTCTTCGTAATTATATTGTACATACAGTTACCAGGCCTAAGGTAAACAATAGCTTTACAGGAAGAATGAGACCTTATGAGATTGGATTACAGAAGTTATTTCCACAGTTTAATCGTCAGGATAAGTGGATGAAAGCCAACAAGGTGAAGCCGGATGAAATATTTATGCTGGACGAGGGATACAGAGAGCTGACTATCCGTACAGATTTATTTGGTAAGAAAGGACAGAGAACAACTCTAGGTGAGCTATGGGATTTGTACAGTACCGGCAATGTTGAGAAGGCTAATATTCCTCAGATAGAAGAAATTTTCAGGGGTGTGCTGGCACGTGTTCCGATGGATTCTATGTCAGGAGCTCATGTCCTACACTTCCGTGGGTTTACTGGAGTTAAGGGTCTTGGTATTTTGTTGCACAGTAGGACAATGGAAGCATTAGGTGGAGCAGACCTTGATGGTGATAAATCTTTCGGATTCTTCGGTGATGATGCCAATGGGTTTAAAGCATCATGGAAAGATATGTATCACGGACAGAGAGAGGAGTTCCATGATACAAAAGCTAAGAAAGTATACCATAATAAGTTGGCTATTGATGAGGTAACGGGTAAGTCATACAGTGAGCTACTTTCAGAAACTGACAAGGACGTTCTAAGAAAGATTAATAATCCTGCTTTAACTTTTAGTCCGTGGAGGAGGAAGGTAGCTTCTGATGCTGCTTCTTCTGGTCGTGGACTCCTTGGGTCTGCTGTTGTAAATAGAGCAGTCATGTCTGGTTCACATGCAGCTCTTAGATCATTACCAGAAAGACAGTTAAAGTGGACTAATGACGAGGGTAAGCTTAAGAGGATTACAGTACCGGCAGAGACATATGCTTATGAAGCAAACTTCAAGGATGGTAGTTGGATAGTATTTATGAAGGCTAAGTCATCAGATAAGGATATGGATAGGTTTAGGAAGATGGCTAGAGCGTCTGTAGCTCTTGCATCTGATCCTATGGATGAGGCAGGGCTTAAGGGGAGAGAAGTTATCTTTGACAGGTTATCTGAGAACCTGTTTGAATGGGAGGTAATGAGGTATAAGGCTGGTAAGTGGGTAGCAGATGAGTTTCATACTCGTCAAATAAATGGGGATAGAACAAGGGTAATAGGTACTAATGCTGCTCGATGGCTTAGACGTCAGGGATTAACCAGTGTATTCAGTGGTGTGAATACTGCTCTTTATGGTAGGAATATAGGAGAGGGAAGACGCTGGACTATGGGAGAGATCATGGATAAGATCGAGCGTACAACTAATGAACAGTACTTAGACCCAGATGGTCTTTGGAAGCCAGGTATTAGTCCTGACTCAAGGAATACTTTACTTCCTAAGGTCGCTGATGTCTTAGCTGGAGTAGATTGGAGCGATGGTATATTCCAGAGAGTGAACTACCCAGAATTAACAAGGATGTATGACTCTCATAATGCAAAGGTTAGTAAACTTGATTGGTTAAAAAATATTCTTGGGAGGTCAAGTTTTAAGGTGATGCGTGGCTCACCTGAGGGGAGAGGTGATTATATCAATACAGTCTGGAAGTATAAACTTTTTACACGTCCGGGTATGGAGGCTCAAACAACGCCAGGACATTCAGAATACAAGGAAGATTTATTTGAGCATTTTCCTGCTTATTCAAAACGTAAGGGATTTGATCCTTCTGACCGATTGAAGAGGAAGAGGTATCTCTTGGATATGGTACGTAAGGCTGAGGATTATATTGTTAATGATATGAGTGACGTAGCCAGTATTAAGATTATCTCTGAGTTATCTAAGCAAGTTATGGAAGAAGCACCAACGCCAGACATAGGTGGATCAAGGGTGCGGAGTATGCATGAGGTTGCTAACAATATAAAGCTTAGTAGTTACTTGGCTATGAAACAGAAGATTAATCCAAGAGAGATTTATGATAATCTTACTGAGGAACAGTATAAATGGATGGAAGCCTTGTTGAAGGATATCTTTCCAGAGAACAAGTCAGCTGCACTTGACCAAGCAAGGATTGATATAAGGATAGCATCATATAAGGACGGGCTAGTCTCTGATGCGGAAAGAGAATTGTTCGATCAGTTTATGCTTGGGAGTGTGAATCGTGGGTTTGTTGATAAGATAGATGGCTGGCTTAAGAAAAAGAAATATGTTACCAAGGAGATGGCTGACATTGCTCATCGTATGAAGATAGCTTCATCAGGTACAAGTCTCTCACGTATTGGGTTTAAATCTAAGGCAGTATCTGATAAGAGCATTAGTAGATATACCAAGGAGTACAGCGCACTGTTTGACAGGAATATCAAAGCTGTGCCTGAGAAGGATCAGGCAAGAGTGTTGAAAGAGCTTGAGGATGCACCTAACCAGCCTGTTAGGTTTGTGGATGACATGGGTAACATAGTAAAGGGTACTCCTCTTGAACAATCTGATTATGATCTAGAGACCCAAAAGTATATGGATAGAGCGGCACCATTTGAAGGATTACATGAAGGTAAGCTAGACCATAAGGCTGCAGAAGTTGTAACAAGTTTGACAAATCATATTATGCACTATTTCCCAGCTAAAACTGGTCGCGAATTGAATGGTCTTGTTCGTGGGATACTTGGTAAAGAATTGAACAACATGACCCTTGAAGATTTTAAGATGTTGGACAGATGGTTTACACAGGTTCGTGGTGGTACTTGGTATCAGAAAATGTTTGCTGAAATATCAGACGATCAGTTTGTGAAGCTGGGAAAGAGACATTACTATATGTTCCCTCGGGCTGTTAACAGAGATTTGATGAGGGCTGAGATACAGCTTGTTAAAGATAGGGGAGTATACAAAGACCAACATGGTAATGTTGTATCTGGAGTAATATACAGACCGACCAATGTTGGGGAAGAATTACAGCAGATATTCCATGGGGCTCAGCAGTATAGTGTGGGTAAGCATGAGGAGTTTAAAGGAAAGTTGTTTAATGATCTAAGACCTTATGTTTATGCATTAGAAGAGGGTGTGGGATTACATGAGCTAGCTGTTACAGAAATGGATAAAGCTTATGCAACCAAGGAGCTGTTACCAAAGCATGGTACCGGAGCTATCTATGGCCACTATGCGCAGGGATACATAGCCAATGAGAGGAAGGCTAACTTTGAGTATGGTAAGCTTAGAGATCAGAAGTTTATTGTAAGGATTGGTGATACTTCTGAGCAACTCTCAGGTAGGCAGATAATTGAAAGAATAAAAGAAACTTATAAGACATGGAATGTTCAGTCATCAGAGTGGCTACGTGGTGGTGCTAAGTTTGATGAGTTCAAAGAATTATGGGAAAGGACAGAAGCAGTTAAGGGAACAGATGCTGCTTTAAAGGCTGTTAGAGATAAGTTTATTAAAGAGGCTTACCAACAACAGCAGAAGGGCTTGCCTTATGATATGTCATTGGGGATAGACGGTACGAAATGGGTTGCTAGTCGCATTATGGTTCTAGAGGTTCCTGGTACACAGGAGACGAGAGCTAAGGCTCTGAAGTCTCTTCAATGGAGAGAGCATAAGACAGGTCAGATAGACTTTGACAAGTACTGGCCTCATATGTTATTTGACAAAAAGAAAGCGGCTGAGAATCTAAAGGTTGCGTTGAAGAATGTATTAAATGATACTTCTTATGGTACGGATGAGGCTGGACTGGAGGCTAGAGACAAGCAACTAAAGAAGTTGACAATGATGTATCATCAAGTGACAGGAGACTGGGTCACACGTAATGATATAGGAGAGCAGTGGGATAAGGTTCATAATATCTTAAATGATATATCCGTTAACAAGAAGGCTGCACAGGAGCGTATAAATGATCTCCAGAAGCCTAGGATAGTAGGTAATATGCTTTCCAGGGAAGTGCATGTACCCGGATGGAATACACAGCCAGAGGTGTATGATCTGTACATGAAAAATATCATTGACTCCTTTCATATGAATGTGGCTCAGATAATGGCACGTCATAATATTGATCTTGCAAGGAGGAGGTGGACTAAGGACAGGAGAATGCCGCCCGAACTTGTTAATGCATGGAGTAACTATTGGTCACTGTATGCTAACGAAGCAATGGGTGCACCGGTTAAGATACCTGAGTATATGTTGAATGATCCAAATATGCAGCTTGATGCTACAGCTTATAAGTGGTGGGCTGATGATAGAATGGCTAAGAGAATGGATGGAATAAGGAAGTGGCTCGGTCTTAAGAAGACTGACCCTGATCTTCCAGACCCTCTTGATTCTGTAAGTTTTGAAACACTTCGTTCTCTCGGACAGCTGGAAGCGAAGTATGAACTGGCAACGTTGCTAGCTCACCCAAAGAGTTCAATTGCAAACCTGTATGGTGGTACTGTACATACTCTTATAAGTACAGGTTGGAGGAACTTCAAGAGATCACGTGACATGAACTTTCTCAAGACTCATATCAATCCGAAGTGGGAATCAAAGGATGATGTGGAAGCTTGGGTTAGGAGTCATGGTGTTGTTGAGGAGTTCTTACTTTACGAAGCAAATATTAATCCAGCTCTTCGTACTAAACAGTGGCAAGGTTTTATGAAGGATGCTGTGGGTAAGATAAGGAGTGATCCTGAGTTCTCTGATGTAAAGCTACGTGGATTAGCTAAGACGCATGGTATCAGCGATATAATATTCAACAAGGCTGCATGGTTTATGCGTAGACCAGAGCGTACACTTCGTAGAGATGCCTTCTTGGCCCACTATCTTATGGCAAGAGAGAGGTTTGGTCCTATGATTAAAGACCTGGATCATCCCTACCTAATAGAAATTGCTAAGAGAGGAGTTAAAGGTACGCAGTTCTTGTACTCAGCACCCTTTCGCCCTGCTTTCTCAAGGTCACAGTTGGGTAAAGTCATGACTCGTTTCCATACCTGGGCATGGAACTCTGTAAGATTTAGGAAAGATATTATAAATGAGGCTGATTTACATGGATGGAAAGAGGGTACACCAGCTTTTAAAAGATTTCAACGTATGGCTACTGCTGATCTAATGATGTTTGGCCTTGGTAATGTATTTATGTACTCTATCTTTGAGAATGCTCTCCCCGCACCATGGAACTGGATACAAGATTTTTCTGAATTGATGTTTTCAGCTGATGATAAGGAAAGAGAGAGAGCTTTCTTTGGAGCATGGCCTAGACCGTTTCAACCGTTACAGATAGTCACACCTCCTATAGCAAGGCTGTTACCACCTATGTTTAAAGCTATGGTTCAAGATGATTACTCTAGACTTTCAGAGTACTATGTGTATACTATGTTCCCTTTCGGAAGATTTATAAGAGATATAGCAGGCCCTGGTGGGATGATGGAGAACCCATCAAGGGCAGTAGAGAAGATGACTGGCTTACCTTATATGCAGTTATCTAGGCAGGCTACTAAATATAAAGAGGATGAAACAATCAGGGTGGGATAATGCCGTATCTTGCACCACTTGTACCAAATCTTAGTAAGCAGATAGCGAAGAAAATCTTTTCGCGTATAACTACTCATAGACATAGCCTTGTGTCTAGTTCGTATGGTCCTAATTCTCCTTGGAAGCATGCTTTACAATCACGAGTAGGTAGTTCAACGGCAACTGAATTATCTTTACCATTAACTGAAGTATATAATGCTTCGGTGATAGATGATATTGCTGCTCGATTTCATATAAATCCAAATACAAAAGCTGTATCTGTTTTAGATGATAGTGGACGATGGAATTATAATGCAAGACTTACAAGTCATACAGGTGGAGATTCATCAGAGGCATTAATAAGAATGGGTGGCCATCAGAATTATGCTTTATCTGACCAAGCAGTCACAAAAATATTTAGAGATAATTCACTTAATTTACAGCATGCTATCAAAGACAGTTGGCGGCTTGGTGCTTATAGAAGTTATAAAGGATTTAATGCTAACGATACAACTGTTCATGCTGTTGATAAGATGAAAGAGTTGACAGCTAGTATGAAGACTTTAAATAATAATGGTATTATAAGTAGTAAGAATTTTACAGATTTTAAAACGGCAATGTGGAGGACTGAAGATGATGCACGTAGAGAAATAGGACAGTTATCTGTTTCACCAACTGAAGAGGCTGCAGAAGCAATAACATCAAGACATTTTACACAAAATTTTGCTAGACATAAAGATACTATGAAATCTGATGCTTTGGGTGGGGTTCTATCGAGGTTCCAGGTAAATAGACATACTGGTAAGCAAGCCGGTGGTATTACTCGCCACTCCTTAGATTCGGTTGGTCGAGCAGGAGCACCTCCTAATGCTCCTACTATAGCACAGGTACAAGGTAGTCGTGCTATCGTAGAAAGAGGTTCTTTAAGCCGTTCACAGCATGATATAGGTCATACTTGGACTGATTGGAATAAACATATTCGTGATGTAGGTCAATCATGGTCTCCTTTAATAAGAAATGCTGGTTTTTTAGATAATCAAGCAGTTGCACGAAGGATAGGTTTTGTTGGAGGGACTTATAATAGTAGTTCAGACTATGTAATTCGGGGGCTTGGCTCTCAAACTAGAGCTAGTTTAGGCGCAACTGGTCGAGCATATAATAATACGCTTAGGCAGCTAGAGTCTGGGAGTGGAGGATCGGTTGGCAGGTCGGCAATACAGACGGCTGATGATCTTGATGAAGCAGCTCTTGAGGCTTTTTCAATGCAACAAACAGGGCAACCTTTGAGAGGGCCTTCTACTCCTCCAAGAATAAGTGATAAAGATTTTCTATGGAATGAACAAAAAGCTGCTGAAACTGCTGGGCGTGCTATAAACGGTAGCCGTGTTGATGGTGAGCCTTCTATGCTTGTTAAGCTTGTTCCTAAGGGTAATCAGCCCGCAGCGACGCTTGCAAGTATAAGTGGAAAACCTATTTCAGCGGAAGCAAAGGCTGCTCAGCCAAGTTACTTTGGATCATCACAATTTATTAATGATACATCTAATATGGCGATAGGTGATAAAATAGGAAGAAGAATAGAATATCAACCAGTTAGGGGTGGCGCAGGGGCTGAGCGTCAGTATATTTGGATGGATTTGAAGAGGATAGATAGTACAGTTCCTGGAAGTGGACAAAAATCATATGAATTTAAGCTTACTCCATGGAGAAAAGTTAAATCAAAAGCAGATATAGACCCACTTACAGGAAAGCCTGATCCATCAACACGAGGAGAAGTATGGTCTCCAGAATATTTAAGTGGAGAAGTTACTCCTTCTGTTGGAGTAGAACATCTTGCTGCTAAAATACAAAAACAGGCTGGGAGGAAGCGAGATGCTTATGGAAATAGTGTTCATAGAATAAGACATAAGAATTTAACAGATATATTAACAGATGGCTCTGGTTCAGATAAATTAACTTATATAGATATGAGTATGTCTTTTAGAGATTTTGAACAAATTTCAGCTAAGGAACAGTCAAAAATGGCGGATTTATTTTTTGGATTAGAACGGCTTTGGGATAAGAAGGGTAAAAATCTTATTCTTAATACTAATTCTTTAAGTAGTGATAGTATGCCTTTGATGTTGAGAATGTCAGCAATGTTAGGTGCAAAAGCAAGTGTTCTTCCAAATTCAGTTTGGAGAGGGGGAAGCTTTTTTGTGGATCAACCATATAAATTACTGCGTTCAGTAAATAATCATGGTAAACTTGGTCCACTTACAAAAAATTTAGAAATGGGTAAATTTTATGCAGAATTATTAAAAGATGGCTCTGCTACGTCACCTATTTCTAAAGCAATTGTGCATAGAGGAGACCCTTCACAAACTGGAGGGTTGAATAAATTAAGAGAACAATTAGAAGGATTCAATCAATACATGGGTCTTTTAGAAAGAGCTTCTAATAAGAGTTTTCGACAAGTATTAGGAGAATCAGGTAAACGACGGGTATGGAGAATGCCAATCCTTGATAGTCTTTTAAAAGATGGTGGTCTTCAAAAACTTACGGATCAAAATTTTAAACAGGTTCTAAAAGAGTCGAAGAGAATCCTAGATAAAATTGGGAGTGGTCCTGGAAAACCTGATATTGATAAAATATCATATGATAAAACATTAATGATTTTAACAAGAGTCCTTCCTCTTGCATTTCTTGGAGGAGCAATGGTAAATGGAGAACTCCCAGTCCTATTACCAGGGGGAGAAGAAGGGGTGGATACTTAAACTTTACACCAAGGGTGGTAAGGAGATACAACCTCATAATCCACCCTTGATGCTGTACCTAACTCAGTACTATGGAGGTAGCATATTAGTTAGGTATGCTTGGTAATACTATGGTGTCATAGAAATGACATCCATCTGGCTGACATTCCTTGCCAGCCATTTTCTTGTCTATATGATATGTTGTGATAGATTTACCTTCCCCATGAGTAAACTTAAATATTAATCCACTACATATTCCTTTATTCCAGTTGGAACAATGTTTCTGCGCCAACCTCTTTTTGCTAACTGCCATAATTTAAGCGGAACATCCTTGGTGCCTTTGTACCTGGAAAGATACAGAGAAGGGAAGGTCGGGAAAGTGAATGCCCCGCTATGTTTAATTTTCAACAAAGTCTCCGCATACATCTATAGAATTTATGAATAAATTCTTGTAAATCTCAATTTCAATTTTTACTAAAAATTTGAAAATGATTAATCACAGTCACTTCCTTTACACCCTGCAACCATAGTCCCTTGAGCCTTCTGGATTTCCTTTCCTATATCATTATTATCCATTCTTTCAAGAAAAGATGTAACTTTATCCATTTCAAGCATATCGTCATTTGAATAACATTCTACTCTATAACATTTAAGAGCTCTTATAACCCTGTCATAGTCTCTGTCATTTAAAGTTACTTTTTTCATTTCCATTAGTATCTTCCTCCTTTTGCCAATTTCCTCATAATATATTCTCTTACTTCCATAGTTTGCTTTTTAACCCAATCTATTAAACTTAAGTAATCTTCTTCATCAAGAGGACCTTTACGTGTATTACATGTTTTGCAAATAAGCTGAAGATTTTCAATTACAGAATCTCCTCCCTTTGAAAGGGGGATAATATGGTCACATGCTATTGTCCTGATATTTAATTGTTTTTCACAATATTTGCACTCTTTGCCGTAGTTTTCTAAAAATAATTCTTTTAACTCATCTAAAGTTATGTTGAATATTACATCGTTCTCTTCAGAACGCTTTCTAAGGTTACTTTTAAGGATTGATATTTTCCTCATCAAGCGTTTGTATGCCTGGTTCCAATATGTTCGATGTATTGGAACAAGCTTTTCTCTAAAGCTGCCCTTAAAAGTTGGGGATACACACGGACTTATCATAACCGCATAGGTAGGGTTAATCCGAGGTAAGGATGATAGTGCATATCCCCAAGGCTTTATTTCCAATTAAACATAAACTGAACCGCTATTGAGGCTCTCCATGCTGACATAATCAGATGAATGTATGAATTTGTAACATCTTCTCCGAGTTCAATCCCGCAAGATATTAGGTTGAATAAAGTTAATTGATATCCTTTCAAGCTAATATTTTCTACGTGATCATTGTATATATTAAATTTTACAATGTCACGTATACTCATGATCTTCTTACCCTTTTAAGACGTTCTATAGAAAGTCCTTTTATTAACTTTCCATTTTTATGAGCATTCATTGCATCTTTTCTTGCTTTACTTTTGTCAATAGATTCACGGACTTCAACCTTCTTGTATTTATCATCAACAAGGGATTGGTCAACTTTTACTTCTCCATAAGTTTCATATAACTTATATCTAGCAATATCAGTTTCCCAAATTCCGTCCTCACCTCCTAGCTTTTCAATTACAAAAGGAAGTAATTTCTGGTTAAACCAGTCTTTTGTTCGAGAAAGTGCTCTTCTCCTTGTTTTTAACCGATCTTCTTCCTCTTTTAGTGCCTCTATAGAAGCGTCCATTACAAATTCACGCTTTCTCACTTCTATCAGAAATTCATCAATACTTTCAATTTTCTGTTGAATTTCTAGCTGAAGCGTATTCTTTGTATCCCGTACATACTGAGACCCTTCATCAGTATCTAAGGACTCTTCTAATTCAAGTAGTTGCTTGACTATCTCCTGCGTTGTCGCCATCGTATGTTCTCCTCATTCTAAATGATGGTTGCCATTTAAGGTCGATTTCCCAGAGGTCACCGTCAGAGTTCTTTAATAACTTGATAGTTTTGTAAGGACTCTTTGCATTTCCCTGAAGAATCATGACCTTCCTTGAAGCATTTTCGATTGCTCCACTTCCTTTCCCAGAATACAGGTCAAGTATCTCTGTCCTGCTATATTCCCTTGATGTTTGACTAATCTGTATGATTATAATATCAAGGTTTACAGCTAAACTGGATAGCTGATGACATATGTACCTGATAGTCTCATATTCACCTCTCATCCCTTTTGGGGGTTCTACAAGGTCAATATAATCTACAATTACACATGCAGGCTGCAATTCACGTATTTTATCAGCAATCTGATTTATAGTAGGTGCAACTGTTTGGACAACAATATGATCAAGTTCATTTTTATGAAATTTGAACATTTCTTTTACATTTCTACCTATTTGTTCTTTTGACTGTCCAGTTAGAATCTGAAGATTCCTTCTGTGCATCATCCAGCTTGACAGTTCAAGACTAAGATATAATGTAGATATTTGTTCATCCTTGGCTATTACATCTTCTAAGGCATGATATGCTAATGCAATATTCTGAGCTAATGTTGTTTTATTTGAACCAGTTGGTCCGCATATGGTAACAAGTTCGCCTGGATATATTACAGTATCGACGTTTCCTAGTCCAAATAATTTGGCTAAGTCTATTTTCCTGCCAGTAAAATCAGCAGTGAGCCTATACTCTAACTCTTCTTGCATATCACGTGCACTATATGTTTCAACAAGATAGTCCTTATGTTTATAGTAAATGCATCGTGGTTTACAATGTTTTTCCATTAATGGATCATGACAACTGTACTTATACCCGCGATTGTATACACTTTCTACCTTATCTAGTACTATCTCTTCTTTCATGGAGTTCTTATTCCACCATAGCAATGCAGCCTTGGTGGCATCAGAGTGTATTCCATTTCTCCTGAAATGTGATGCTATTCTTAAGATGTAATCATTTCTCTGACCATGTTCTGGTCCTTGTGAATACATTTCCTGAACACAAGGAACGACATTCCTAGGTTCAGTTACATTAGTAAATGCTCTTACACTTGGGATATTAGTTGTTACATGGCTTTTTAATTCCCCATTCCCTTCACCAATTATGTCAAGATGGTTCATTTCCAAGTTAGTAAACCTTGTCCTGGCATATTCCTTTATACTCTCAGCTGCCATATTATTTAATTCACTGTGAGTTAATGGAATCTTGTACAGAGAACTCTTTTGATTCAGAGTATGCTCAAGCCTGTATATCCCTGTTCTAGAATATATAGATGCATCAAGGTCGTCCCATATTCCAAGGATTGTTCTTTTAACGATGAATGGTAAATCCTTGGACTTTGCAGGAAATGTAAATATTCCTGCATCTACAATTATATGATAACCGGTACCACTGAACATTGGCATTATTGCTTCTTCGGGGGCTCCCATATCAACCAAATCCATTACAATGGATCGAGCAATATCTAGTGTATGTTCATCGCTGTTGTCTTTCCTATCAATGTCGATAGGTACAACATCAATGCTCCTTGAGCCAAAGAAGTTCTTTAAGGTACCGTTTGCCTTTACATATTCAACTGCCTCATTATCATAGACATATGTTGACCTGTAAATAGGCATAGTCTCACCTTCATTGTGAATGTACTCATGAATATCTCTTCCGAGTTCCATAAGAAGCCCTCTGTTATGAGGGCCTCCTATGGCTATTTCGCAGTACATTTAACTAGATGAGAATGGGAGTCTATCCTGCTTAGATGTTGCATCTTTAATACCAGGTTTATCGTATTCTTTAGATGCGGTAACTACTACAGGCCGTCTATTTACCGGAGTAATAACTGTTTCTGATGCATTCCATGGTCCTTCATCATCATTATCCGGTGGAAAGTACTCGTTTATAATGCCCTTAGCTTTTAGGAATTTTATATAATCCTTAAACTTAGTAACGGCCGTATGATCAGTACTATCTGTTAACCGGGGATCTACTCTGGTGAAGGCTTTACCTTCTCCCGTGTCTTTGTTTACTACCCATTCTTTGTAAACATAGACTAAGTATTTATACTCAGGGTCCACGTCTTTGGGAACAGCAAAGTGAGCATTTAATGTTGCAGCAAGATCAGTAATCTCACCATCATCATCTACCCAATTTCCATTCTTATCAACGCCGCCTTTCCAGCCGGTAGCATCTACTAAATACGTAATTCTGTTTAAAAGCGTATTCTTTTTAATGGTACCGTCAGGATTTTTATCAAAGCTACCAAATATTCTCATATTCTGGGGATACTGACTTCCTTCAGTCTGGAGTTCTATTTCCAGATACAGGTCAGCCCAGTCATACTCACTGGTTTTATCCCTAAATTCACGAATACAAGCACTTTGATAACCTAACCAAGGAGCTTTGCTTTTAAATGAGCGTGCTCCTTCTGTTGCTTGTGGTCTGTAATGTGCCATAGTGACACCTCCTTATCTAGCCAGTGCCTTGTTAGGTGTAGAATGCCCTTGTTGATGAATAGCATTTTTCACTTCTTCAGCTGACGCGATAGACTCTTCAGTCCCAAAGCCAGCCATCGCTAGACAACGGCCTACAGCCGAAGTTTCGCAGTTTTCCAGAGCACTAGTCTGGTTAATTTGACTACTCCCATGAGATTCATGTGCGAGGCCTGTACAATAAGTTTCAGGATGCTCGTTTGGATTCGTAAAACAATATGCTTTTACTATCCAATCACCATCTTTGTAGTCAACAAGTTCTGTTCTAATGCAACCATAAGGATATGCATTGTAAAAGGCAACAATTCTGTCCTTTACCATTACATATTCTTTGCCATGAATGTTTACCGTAGGTGTTTTCATTACCTATTCCTCCAATCATTTTTACTCTGATACTCTTTTGGTATTTTAATACCTTTAACTCCTGAATAAACAAACCATCCATTTTGATTTCTTTCAAAGAGTTCTCTTTTATCCTTAATATATGATGGATCATTCTCACCATTGTAAGGCCATTTCCAATTTCTGATATAATAAGATTTTTGATCTGATTGATATCGTTCTTTCGGACCAGTTTTCTTTTTCATACTACTCCAATTATAAATCTGCGTGACTAGAAAGGAGGAACATACCGTTTCATTTGATTATAATAACAACAGGGTCATTACAATACCAGCCACGCAGCTTTATATCTATTTAGGAACAATAAGACCTTTCTTCTTAATTTGTAAAGGCACCAAACCTATCCAAATATACTCATTAAAAGGCCTCTTTCCAAGTACATTAAATACTTGGTTAACTCCAAAACCAGCTGAAATTGATGAAGTAAATATTGTATGCTTCATAGTACACGGAGCATCTTCAATATCCTTTGACGGCTTCCAGTAATTCTCGTAAGCATCCATATTATATGGAGTTACAGTAATCACTTCAAGTGCCAAAGCGTCCATTCTTATGTCAATAAAGAATGCTGTATTGCTAATACAAGGGTTGCTTTCTATATACACTTTCCATGCATTATAAGCATCTATCCTTACTTCCATATTATCTGGACAAACTATAACTTTTCTCAAGTCATATTTATTTCCCATTCCAGTTTTGTCATCCCACATATAACTCCACCATTCACCAAAATTATCAGCATGAATGTTTGGATTATACTCTCTTGCTTGTATGACAGCTGCTTCAGCTTTGTTCGTATCTAAGAACATTGTGGGATACAAACTTGATGATAAATTATGTTCCTCTAATTTATCATGGTCATAAACGACTACATGTTTAAATCCCATAATAGACAGCAAGGGGACAACGGATGAACCGATGCCCCCTGCTCCTATCACATGAACTTCATTGAGATACGCCTGGTCTATCAGGTCTTTGTTCCGTAAAAACCTATTCGGCTGGTCCACTAGGCTCTCCTAGGAAATACTTGAGCGGGTCAATCCCATACTTTTTCATTTCAGCATCGAATTTTCCTTTTGTCAACTTTCCAGTTTCAAACTCTTCATAGACATCATCAACTGCTTGCATTTCAGCCCATGTTAAGCTCTTAGACATTCCATCAGAATAGTTATAACTATTATAGTTGTTATACCTACCATAGCCGTCATAATGACCACCCCAAGGTATAGTCCGTTGAGGGGTCTTTTTAGCTTCAAGAGCTTTAGCCTTCTTACTAGCCTTTTGAATAGTATCAGCTTCTTTCTTCCAGATAGTATTCTGATCAAACACCGGCTCTTCATAAACAATTTTGTCTACTTCAGACGCCCGTGGAAATCCATACTGATCCTTATAACTGAACTCAAAGGCATAGTCATTGTCATGGCTGACAACTAAACTCCCGTAAAATCCTTTCACCGGAGCCATTTCCTTAAGAGTATCATCATCAGTACCACTATGGTATGCACTCATATTATGATGGCTATGAATTAGTCCCATCATACATCTACCAAGTTCAGGCATGGTCTCTAGCGTCTTCTTCAAGATTTTTGCTAAATCCTTTGCCTCATACTCAGTAGCTGCACTACTACCAAGGTCTAACGGCTGAAAATGTTTCAGCTCAACACTCTTTGGATACCCACTTTTTAACAGCTTAAAGTTATACCACGCTGGCCCGCTCCATTCCATCTTCGGAAAACGGCTCAACAAATATCTCACCTTGTGGTGCATCTCTAGTGGTATCGTTAATTGTAATTTCACGAATTTTCCTCCTTGTTTTCTCGGTTTCGCGAACAAGGTTCTCAAGATATGTTCTATAGCCATTAAGATGCAAAAGTTTAATAGCACTATCCAGATATATTTCTTCTGGAAACAATGTACTAAATCTTCTGTAACCTAAACGTTTCTTGTCAACCTTTACCTTCTTGATATTAATATCAAGTGCAAACGATTTAAATTCATGCCCTTCATAAGTAGTAAAGCCAGCCTGTCTTGCAAAACTAGTTATTCCCCCTGATAGAAGTGTTAAACACTTTTTCAGGTTATTAAAGAACCAATCAGTTTGCATATACCATTCTATCTTTTCTAAATAAGGCGTTAAACCATCATCAGTTTCACACATGATGTCTCTATATCCATTTACCCGGTACTTCCATTCCCTGGATAATTTAAGATATCTTCTCCAATCTCTGTCTGTCATGGCACGAATACAATAACATGCCCACTCAACTTGAATCTGCTGGATACTACTCAGCCAATATTGTGCATTTTCCATTCTGAGATATGCATTGCCCATAGGGCCAACTGTCTGATATATCCTAAGTTCAGTTGCACCAGGAACATCATCTTGGTAATCAATATATTTACCAATCTCACTTTTATGTCTTATATCGTTACAACTGCCATTAGCAATTGAATCAAGAAGATCAAGTCGTATATTGCCTAAGCAATCATCGTTATGACATGCATCGCTACCAAATCCATTTATACGAAAATTTGGAAACATTTCTTGCCATTCATTGACTGCCCTTTGTATTCCTTCAATATTCAGTGCATGTCTAATAGTATCATTCCATGTAACATCCATATCATACATCATAGAACCAATGAGCTGACTTGCTTCAAGCGTAGTAAGCTTAGTATACTCTGCTACACGTTTTACAAGAGGTATCCATACTGTACTCATACATCTAATACCGGTCAATACTTCATCAGGTATTATATGATCGCCATCATCATGATCACGTATACGTCCTTGATGAGCTCCTTGCAGAATAATGTAATCGTCAAGTTTCATATCTCTAAGTGTTCCACCTTGACTTTCCATTGATCTCCAAGTCTGGTTTATGTCCCAATAAGCACCATTTCTATTCCAGATGCTTATAAATTGTTTGCAACCACCAAGAAAATCAGTTATCTGACCTTTGTATTGAGAGTTATTCATCTGTCCTTCTCTATCTCCCCAACAAGCATTTCCATTGCTTATATGAGGATGTATAGCCAAGTCCATGAATTTTCTACCCTCTTTATCATCGGTTGATGTAAAGGGCTGACCAGGACATCTTAATTCCAAATCCTCATCAGTCATAAACAGAGTATGCGTCCTTGGTTGTACAAATGAAACTCTAGCAGTATTACTATCAGCTACTGCTCTTCTATGTCTTACAACAGCCTGTAAATCTGGACTCATGCGTAATTCAACCCAGGTTTCCCCAAATCTATACACTCTTCGTCCTCTCATCTTCGGGGTTCCAAGATTTAACTGCATTATCCTTGGAACAGTCACATGAATATATCTTTTACCATCATCAGACCTCTCAATATCTGCATATTGTGCATCTGCTCCGGCATTTCCCACGGGAACACGCTGAGAAGTAAAGAATACTCTTATTTTACTTGTATCATTCCAATCATCAATACCAAGCAAAGCCCTTACTGCATTTACTTCAAGTAATTGTTGATCTAATGTTCTGCCATTTTCAATACCAGGAAAGAAATATAACATCATGTTATGTACTGGTACTTCAACACTACGAAATGGTCCCTGATCTTCATCAGGATAATGTCTATACGGTGTATTATTATGTATAGTCATTGTTTCAACATTCCTAAATGTTGAACCTAACTTAGTATTATGCTTTTCCATCATTCCTCCTTAACTAAATGCTAGAGGTTGTTTAAATACTCACCTCAATCATTGGGGATTCACCTAACGTTTTGTAGGTGGGCCAAGATTTGCACGGTATACCCTTCGTTCAGTATCCCTCTAAGCATCACAGTTCAAATCGAAGTGGTTAGTCCCCGGACTTCGTTGACTTTTTCTGAAATGATACGAGATCACCGTCTCTCAGCACTGCTGAGGGAACAGCCTCGTTATCATTAACAAAAATAGCCACGCCTTCCAATGGGAGACTGTTCGATTGTGCAATCTCCGCGGGAGTGTTAGCTTCCATTTCAGCTAACTGGCCACCAGTATGAAAACTAGTGTACATTATGTTGGCCATAAGGAGTCCTCCTTACTGTTTACTGGCAATATTACCAAACGACGCAACTAGCTGTGCCAGTGACTGTTGATGCGCCGGATGTGGTACTGCATTACCTGCAGCCCACTGATATACGGTTGTGTAATGACAGCCGATTATCTTCGCTAAATCGAATGTGCTTAATTGCCCATTCTTTGTCAAGTGCCGGATAATAGCCGTTGTCTCTTCTAACTTCTTTTCCCTATTTGTATGGGCAAAATGATTAGGAGAGTGTCGACCATCGACCAACACTTCTGGTACCACAGGTACCTTTTCTTCTGTTATTACCGCTTCCTGGGCTTCCGCTTTATGTACAATATTTATACACTGGAATCCAGGAAACTGGCTTACTGTTACAAGAGCACTGCCAGAAGTATCCTCCATGAGGGTACTAACATAGCTATTGAGCTCGCTGCCTTTAGCAAACCACTTTGTGAAACTATGAGTAGCTGATTCCATTACTCATCTCCTTTAGTTGAAGGAGTTACAACCTGTGCATAGATGTTCTTCGGTGGCCTTTTAAAATACAATGACAAAGCATCACAAAGCCAAGCTTTGAGCTTATACCTTGGTACATAATAATAAGTACCACTGCCTATTGTATTGTTCAAATTCGCCCAAGTCATCTTCTTCAGGTTTACACTCCAGTTAGGAAATTGTGAGTCAGAAAATATGAGAGTAAAGTTCTCTCCATACTCGTCTTCTATTCTATCCATCAAGGTATCAGCCCCGGCGACGAATGCTTCTTTGATAAGACCCACATCTGGATCATCAAATACCCACATTCCACTATAACGGTATGGCTCTATTACATAGAGCTTATTATTCCTTCTCATATTTCTTACCTTTTCGCCCAGAGTAGACAATGGATTTAAGCCCTTCAAGCTGTCTCACAATTTTGTTCAGCTTTAAAGCATCATTTCTCCATTCATCTCTTGATCCTCTGAGTCGTTTTAACTCTTTCAACGTCATTATTAATCCGATAATCACCGGAATAAATGTTAAAAGAGCTAAGAATACCCATTTCATTCGACATTCTCCTTATTATAATCCTCTAAGTACTGCTTGTACTTATGAGGCTTCTCTACAACATGGATAATGCCCAAGGTCGTGAAATTCCTCTTCAGGTATAGGTAATTCAGAAATAATATAAAATTATCATCTGTTACCTTTATTTCACACATTGGAATTACAGGAGTACTGGGTTCTTGGTCATAAGCATAGAACCACTTGTCCCCAGTATCTTCATCAAATGCATCCCAGGGGTCCATTTCAATGATCTTATTCATATCATCAAAAATTGCCTGGTTCACTCTATTCCAATATCCTACTCGGACACCATCTACCTTGATATCAATGTCCTCTATCGGATATCCCGCGTTTAAGAGTACTTGCTTGAGCTCCTCCTCCTGCTCCATAGTAGCAAATACTCGCTGTTTTGGTATTGTGATACGTGCCTTCTTCTTTTTAGACACTCCTAACACCTCCCTTTCTTTATGATATGGCGGTCCTTGCCATGTCGTCTCGTATGTAATATGACAGTCCTCTCTATTACACTTCTTAATCATGAGAGTACCTCCTATTAATAAAAGCTTAGTTGGTCCGCTAGATGTGTTAGTAGGGACTATACTACGGAATATAGCCGTACCCATACCAACCAAGCTTAAATATAAGGGCTGTAAAACCGCGGAATTACAGCCCTCGCATAGGCTTAGTTCAATACTTCAGCTGCTTCTACCGGTAAACAACCAGTTTCTATCAGTCTGTCCATTTCACTAAGCTGCGCGGCCTCAATTTCGCAGGATATAAGTTCGTCGAGTCTTGCCTCGATCCGAGCTATGGCCGCTATCGTCTTCTCCAATGGAGCACCTGACTCCTCAGTTTTACTGGATAACTTCATTTCGCAGTCATCCTCTGTTTAAACTTCGCCCACCAGGAATTATTTGTTTCAGTAAATATCCCTTCAGTGGCTGAACTATTCATAGCACGCTTCATTCTTGCTGCGTTCTCTTCCTGCTTTTGCTTGCTATCCTCGTCTAAACTTATTGAGGTGTGTTCGTAGTGCTTCCGCTTATTACTATTCTTCTTCCATTCACTGGCAGATTGGTCGGCTCTATGATGCTTAGATTGTGCCATTATCTGCCCTTCCAACTGCCATCATCCGGATCACCATAAGTAGAAGAATCTTCATCCACTGTACCACCTGGTACAGATGAAGGCATTTTCCTTGAGCTCTTTAGTATCTCAGCATTAGCACGTCTAATACTTGCTCTTACCTTCATCTCCTTATCATAAGCCTCTGCAGGTAAAGGCTCATCCTTAAAGTTCTCCTTCAAGATGTACTGAGCAAGAGTTTGTTGAGTCATTGACTTATACTGTTCCAAGGCCTCTTGCATTACCTTGTTTATATCTTCACGAAAAGCATCCTTGTAATTGGTATGTTCATAGACTGCGTCTGCAACCATCATACCAATGTACATGAATACTGCTCCTGAGATGAGTCCTATTAAGAACCATACTAATGTAGTCATAGTATTATCCCCTTGTTATGAGATAACCACAAGTGTTGGTGAACTGGAAGCCGTTCCTCCTTAGAAAATTTGACCACGCCACCAACACCTGTTGATTACCAAGTTATAAGAGCCCTATCTTACATTAGGCTCTCCACCTTTCTGATTGGGTCCGTATCTTAAAGTCACATCTTTTAACGAGGATGACTTAAATCCTCACCGAGTGTAAGACCAATCGAAGTATAGAAATTTCAACTTGTATTAGAGGAGCTTTATTGCTATCCTCATTCTGTTGCTCATCTAAGCTGTTAGCTGGGGTGTACATCCCCGTTAATACAAGTAAGTTATTCGAAGGTACTTACCTTCCCATCAAGGAAGTCAAGCACCTTCTGGTAACAATAATGTGATTGCCAAAGACCCTCATAATCAGAGCCACAACAACCACCATAAGTATCACCTTGCTCCTCAAGAGCTGTAAGTTCTTGAATAATCAGCTCCAACTGATTGTGTAGCTTACCTCTAAGACTACCCAATAATAGCTGGCAATGAGCTGCTACATTCCCTTCCCTATCAGTTAAATCATCCATTGTAATCACCTCCATGATTAACGCTGATTATTACCAACCGTGTAATAAAGGGGGTATGAAACCCCCTTCACTCACCGACAGAGCTGAGCTATGAGTATAGCTCGCTTACGTCACCTTCCGACACAGGCCGGAAGAAGTCCCATCTCGCCTCAGGACGCCCGTCGCGGGCTTCTAAGGCGAATGTACGTGTAAACACGTAATCGACGCCTTCCGCAATGTTAGGAAGGTTATGCTTCTGAGCAAGCTTACGCATTGCAGAAGCACTCACCCTGGCCTTGGCCGGGGGTGCGTCCTTTGCTACTGTGGTAACTATGTTATCACTTAGCAAAGGTCTGTTGTTGCGGTCCAACTCAGCAATAAAGTCTCCTTTATTGTCAGTTGTACCCACACGTGAGTGTCGAACCTCACCAATCGTTACCTTGTTACTATTGGTAGCCATGTTGTATCTCCTTGAGTTACACCTATGGGTAGTCCGCACACGTGTGTGTCACGCAACTACCCCAACGAATGGGGGCAGAGCAGACGGTTCGAAGAGAAGAGCTCGAAGGTGAGCGAAGCGAACCATCCTGAGCTCTGAACGTAACCTCAACGAGGTTTCGACCCCACCGAGTGAAACGAGATGGGGAGTCTTGCATTGTGTATCTCGTCCCCCCATTCTAAAATATTTTTCTAGAATTAGGATTTGTCGACGGGATTTTCCTCACCAGGTAAAGTATTACTTGATCTTGTTAGTTAATTGTGTACACAGCAGGGGGATAGGGGTTCTTGCTTAAAGTAAATCATAGCTATTGCATATTAAATATTTTTAATGAAGATTATGTCTTAATAATTACGTCATATCCAACAAGGCTTTGGTTCTTATTAAAAACGTAATTATCACGTTATATGGAAAATAATTATAAGAAATATGCTAAATCTAATGGTAAATTAGATTATGATGTCCTTTGGGGAGAAATAAGAAAGATAACAGGTTTTATGGCAAAGAAGCGACGTGAAGAACATTACCACAGGGTCGTTGAATGGTTCGGGATACACCGACAGCTTAACGAGAGAAAAGAGCAAAAACGGTGAAACTCACTGGATAGAGAAGCAAGATGTCAGCCGTTTTCCCAATATCCCTGTTTCCACCCCTGCAACAAGGAACTTCGCAGCATCCATGGAGTATAACGGCAACCTTGATAATGGGTCTTACCGCAGTGACTATAGGCTCGATTGTTGGCAATATATGAATAATACGTCTGGTTCTAGAATATCAACAGGTTTCTGGCTTATGGCTGGAAGATATGAGTAATGCCAGATAGGGCATTACTACATGATGGAGGCCGAGATGAGTAATTGGAGGCATTTCACGGATAAAGAGTTGGCTTGTCCTTGTTGTAGAGATACGAACATGGATGTAGACTTTATGGATAAATTGGAGGTAGCCAGGGTTCTAGCTGGTATACCTTTTAAAATAACGTCGGGGTATAGATGTGAAAAATACAATGCAAAGATCACTGGGGGAGCACCTACAGGAGGCGCTCATTCTATGGGGAAAGCTGCTGATATTAGGTGTAGGACTGGTACTGATAGGTTCAAAGTTGTTTCTGCTGGTATCACTGCGGGCTTTGAGGGGATTGAGGTTTGTGACAGACACATCCACTTTGATACCAAGAAACGGACACACAAGAACCAGGTCATATGGCCAGGGAAATCACGGTGAAAACCCCTTTCTAGGGATATGAATAGGAGAGGATTCAATGAAAGACTGGTTTTTGTTCTTATATGGAGCTGGAGGTATCTATTTAACGCTTTCTGGGAAAACGTGGGGAATGCCTAGTGTTCCGGAATTTAGCTTACCCAGCTTCTTTACGGTACCAGATACCATTAATGGACTTGTTATAACAAGTATTCTGTATATTGCATACAATTACTATCAATCACAGAGATTCGGGGCAGAAGACATATAATATATATACCAAGGATGAGGCGGATAAGGAAGATATTAGCTATAAACCGTGGAAAGAGGGAGAAGAAGGTGATTTTGTTCTCTCTGATGACGGATTCTGTGCTAAAGTCCTTAAAAAGAAGATATACCCGAACCAAAATGGCTCAGAGAGCGTATATTTAAGATTACCATGGGGATATCACATTTGGAATACAAAATACCCTGGGAAGAAATTCAATGCGGAAGGGAGAAGAACGCCCCATACTCTTACTGGAAAGAGTCAATTGGAGGTAAGGGCCGGTCAGGACAAAATGAAGAACCTCGCCACAGCATACGCCCAGACTTTCGACTGGAATATTGCAATCGACATGGCTATTGGGTCAACAACGCCAGGAGAGCACCGAAAATACAAGAGATGGATGAAATCGGAGGTATTCAAGAAAATGGTTCGTGAAGAATTACAGAGATTGCTCCAAGACCATGGCATAACAGAGGCTTTTGTCATGGATGAGATGGTTGAAGCCTTTGAAGTAGCCAAGAAACATGCTAATAAGTCTGGGAATATGACGAATTGGGTAAGACTTATAGAAAATGCACAGGATTTACATGGTATGCGGACTAAACAGGTTGTTAAGACGACAACTCAGCTTGAAGCCACCTCAACTAGTAGAATGTTAGATGAAATAGAAGAAGAAGAGAGGAAATTAATAGCTAAGAAGGTTGAAGTTGCAGAACTCCCAGAAGAAAAGTGAGGATTATGAGGCATTATATGCCCGACGAGAAGCATTAAAGAAATTTAAGAACAATATCGGATTATTTGGCCGATATTGCTTTCCCACCGCCCTGAGGAAGGATATTCCTCCATTTCACAGTGAAATATACCAAAATCTTCTAAATCACAAGAATAAGCGTATTCTTATAGCTGCACCACGAGGAACTGCTAAAAGTACGGTATGTAGCCTCATTCTTCCTCTGTATAGAGCGGCTTTCAAGAAAGATGATGAAGATTTGTTCATGGTTATCATCTCAGAGTCCCAGGCGCAGTCAATTAACTTCTTAAGTCGTATAAAGTACCATTTAGATCATTCTGATAGGTTTAAGAAGCTTATTGGTGATTTTGGGGCAACGACAGCTGCAAGATGGACTGGAAGTGATATTATCCTTGCAAATGGAACAAGGATAGTCGCAGTTGGTACTGGCCAGAGGGTCAGGGGCTTTATTGAGGGGGATACACGGCCAAATCTTATCATTGTAGATGACTTTGAGTCAGAATTGAATGCTTTAACTGCTGAAGCCCGTACTAAGAATAGGAAGTGGATGACTGAGGCTGTGATACCTTCGTTATCTGATGATGGGCGAATTGTCATGGTTGGTACGGTTATTTCGGAAGATTGCTTCTTATATTGGGCAAAAGACAGTTCAGCCTGGAAAACCATGTGGTATTCTATCTGGGACGATGATGAGAAGAGTATTTGGCCAGAACGCTTCAATAAGAAGCGTATTCTTGGTATAAAGGACGAATTTCAGAGCGTTGGCAATTTAAACGGATTTTATCAGGAATACATGAATATTGCCCAATCTCCTGATACAGCCCCATTTAAGCCAGAATATGTTAAATTACATCATTACGACTATGAAAGAATAGATGGTCAGCCTTGTCTGACGAGGAGTATAGGTGATAAAAAGGATATCAAACCAGTTGAGGTGTATTGCGGTATTGATCCCGCTAGTTCTCTTTCTGCCCGTGCTGACTTTTTTGTTATTGCCACTATTGCTGTTGATCATGATAATCATAAGTATATTCTTGATATATTCCGTTCTCGCCTCAATCCTGCTTTTCAGCCTGCAAAAATTATCGAAATTTATAAGAAGTTCCGTCCAAAGCGTATGAGAGTGGAATCTACTGCATATCAGGACGCACTTCGCCAATCAACAAGGGTTCTGATGATGGAAGAGGATTTATACATTCCCGGACTTGAAAAGGGGGTAAAACCACGTACTCGCAAGTCTGAGAGGTTAATTAGCCTGGTTCCCATGCTCGCGAAGGGGATGTTCCATTTCAGGCCAGAAGACATAACAGCTCAGCAGGAGTTCCTTTCTTATCCAGCTGGGAAGAACGATGACATCCTAGATGCAATATGGACAGCCTTAGAGAAAGCTACTCCATGTAGGGTGGAGAAATTCACCCCTGGGAAAAAAGATGATGATCTTATGACAAAAGTGTTGGATTGGATGACTGCCTAATGTAAATTCGCCCTAAGTCTATGGAGGTAGCTTGGCTTATAAGAAGTCCAAATCGGACAAATCTTTCGTAGAAGAGACTATTGACCTCTGGAAAACGTATTCCATGAAAAGGGATACCTGGGCTGCACATGCTCAAGAAGATCGGGAGTTTCGTCTCGGAAAACAGTGGACAGCGGAGCAGAAGCGCACTCTCGAAGAGCGTGGCCAGGCTCCGATTGTTGTTAATAGAATCCATCCTGCTGTTGAAGCTGCGAAAGCTATGCTTACCTCTAACAGGCCCTCTTTCAGGGTCTCTCCACGTGAAGATAGTGATAATAAGGTTGCTCAGGTAATGAACGGCCTTTTGGAGTATATATGGCAGATATCTGATGGTACAGCTGCTATGAGGTCTGTTATAGATGATTATTATGTAACTGGCATGGGTGCTTTACTTATATATCAAGACCCGATGTCTGATATGAACCGTGGAGATGTGAAGGTAAAGGATGTTGATCCGCTTGATATTTATATTGATCCAAATTCGAGGGATAGGCTATGTAACGATGCGGAAAGCATCATTATTTCCCGTTTATATACAAAAGATCAGGCAATCCGTCTGTATCCTATGTATGAAAAGGCAATAAAAAACGCTGCCTCAGACAACTTTACTACAGACCGTCCCGCTACTGTTAGAGAAGACTCTGGAGAGGTTACTTTCCCTGAAGATGTAACAACACAGACACTCTCCACGTTTGGAGAGTCTGATGAGTATATTCGTGGATATGAGAGATATTACAAGGAGATGTTTGATTATTACCTCGTAAGAGAAAGTTTTAGTGGTAAAGAAGACCTTTTAAGTGAAGAGAGTTATACAGAGTATGTAGAGCAGACTGCATGGTTAGTCCAGGGACAGGTATTTACAAATCCTGAACAGGCAGAAAAGGCTATGGTACGTATGCAGGAGATGTATGCACAGGTAGCCCAGGAAGCATCAGCTAAAGGGCAAGAGAAACCTGAACCTCCACAGGCAAGAGAAGTTTCTTACAAAGAATTAATTGATCAGGGTGCAATAGAAGTCATAGTTACTCCAACAACAAGGGTTCTACAGTGTGTGGTAATGGGAGATAAGAAGTTGTTTTCTCGTGTTCTTCCTACAGAACACTATCCTGTGGTTCTTTTCATGAATATGCATACTCGTACCCCATTTCCTATGAGCGATGTAAGAATGGTGAAGAACTTGCAGGAGTATATTAATAAGACGCGTTCTTTAATTATTGCTCACGCTACTACAAGTACGAATACAAAGATTTTAATTCCTTCGGGAAGCGTTGATATGAGAGAGTTTGAGCAGAAGTGGGCTCAGCCTGGAGTGGCTATAGAGGTTGATTTTGATCAGGGACCGCCTGTTCCAGTGCAACCTATCCCACTTCCGAATGAGTTGTATCAAAATGAGAATAATGCAAAGAATGACATTGATCATCAGCTTGGTTTATATGAATTGATGATGGGTAATTCATCAGTGGCTCCACATACATACAAAGCTACTGTCTCTCTCGATGAGTTCGGACAGAGAAAGATAAAATCAAAACAAGCTGACATTGAGGCTGGGCTTACTCGGGCAGCAGAAATTGTTATACCAATGATGCAACAGCTGTATAGGACGGAGAAGGTCGTGAGGATAGTCCAGCCTAATAATAGTCTGACTGAGTATAGTGCGAATAAGCGGTTGTTTGATGATAAGGGAATGGAGATAGAAGTAATTAATGATATTAGCGTTGGTAAGTTTGATGTTGTTGTCGTTACCGGCTCTACTCTCCCAACAAACCGCTATGCTCAGCTTGAAATGTACATGGATGCCTATGAGAAGGGTATTATAGATAGGCAGGAAGTTCTGAAGAAAACAGAGGTATTCGATCTTGAGGGAGTTCTAAAGCGTACAGATATAATTGCTAAGCTGCAACAGCAGATGCAAGCAGCACAGGAGACAATAAAAGACTTACAAGGCGACCTGCAAACGCGTGAGCGCGAAGCGTATCATGCCAAGCAGCAAGCAAAGCTGGCAAAGTTCGATGCATCGCTTGATAAGACGACAAACAAGGCACAAGCTGCCGGTACCGTCTTTGAGAAACGTTTGGACGATGCCATGGGTCAAATACAAGGTGAGGTCAGACAGGCCTCTAAACCGGAGACACCCTCTAAGACCCGTAGAGGTTCTTCAAAGTAGAAGGAGTTAATCATGGCAGAAATAGATACCCAGCGTCTTGATGGTAGTGAAGTGCCGCAAGAACCTGGTTCTATCGTTAATGATATAATTCTTCATGGAACTGCTGCACCTGAAGAGTCAGCAGCCTTTGGTTCAACTGAAGTGGCCGCGAATGAAGAAGAAGTTCGCGCACCCGTGGAGGAAACCACCTCTCAAGAGGTAGTGGATAACGATCAAACCCGATATCAATACCAACAGTCTCGTGCAGATAAGATGCTGAATGAGAATAACCAGCTTAAAGAGCAAAACAATGTCCTGCAACAGCAGATGACAACGCTCTTTGAGAAGGTTCAGCCTCAAGCAGCACCATCTGAAGAACCTGTTGAGGAGGTAAGGGAAGAGTTTCCACCGCCACCTGAGAGACCGCAAAGACCATCTGGATACAATCGTGAGGAAGCATACACTGACCCGAGCTCGGCTAGTGCACGACACCTCGAAGATACAGAAAGATGGAGAGACAATATGGATGAATATAATAGCTTACGGACAGAATATCTCCAGGCTAGTATTGAATCTGAACGCGATGAGTTCAGGCAAGAACGTCAGAATGAGATACAACGCCAGCAGGCTGATAGCGAAGCGCAAGAAGCCATTAATAATGTTGCGGAACATCTCCGTACCACTTATCAAGCGGACGACACGCGGATCAGTAAGTTCATCGAAGTAATGTCAGACCCATCCTCACTCACGGTAGATAACTTATGGAAGCTCTTTGCAATGGATGAAGGTACTGGGAATATGCAACCTCAACCTCAAACTTCAGCTCCCGCTAGCCGGGACTTTGAGCAGGTTAAAAGAGCATCCTCAATACCAAGTCCGATGGGAGTTCTTCCGTCTGCAAATGTGGATACGTCCCCGAAGGCGGAAGAAGATAGGATAATAGATGAAATGGTGACGGACTATAGAAGTTCGAATCCATTTACATAACATAGACTAAAACGGAGGTAGCTCAAAATGGCAGACCAATATAGCGTAACAGCTGGTGGTGACATGCAGTCGAGCTCAGTTAATCACTCACGCCGGATGTATAATTTCGGTGAGAGGGTTGCTGAACTAGCTCCGGAGCAAACGCCGTTCTTCGTCTACCTATCAAAAGTTGCCAAAGCGTCTACTGACGACCCTGTTTTCAAGTTTCTTGAACAGCGTCACCAGTGGCAGCGTAGGAACTTTGATGCCAAAGGAGCAACAAGCTCCGCGTCTTATACTAAGGGTACAGAAGTCGCCAACATGATGAAGGTTGACGTGACGTATGATAAGTATGGACGTGTAGTTACTACTCCAGTGGTGCCACAGTTCTTGCTGAATGGCCAGGTTGTGATGATTCCGGATACGGCGGGAACTCTCCGTCATTTCCTTATCTCACAGAATCCTGACTTGACAGCTGATTCCAGTGCTGCCGCGCAAATAGACCTGACACCGTTGTTTACTGCAACGTGTGCTTTTGCTGACAATGCAAAAGGTCAGGTCGTTGGTTCAGCTTTTGCTGAAGGTGGAACCGACCCAGCGGGTTGGAAGGACGAGCTCTACGATAGAGAAGGATATTGCCAGATTTTCAAAACTGCAATTCCTCTCTTCTCCGGTACGACTCTTGCGACCAGATATCGTGGGAAACCTGATGAGTATAAACGTGTATGGTCTGAGAAGCTTATGGAGCACAAAATGGACATAGAGCATGCAATGCTTTATGGTTCAGGTGGTGCCGATGAGTCTGCATCCGCTGGACCCCAGCGGTATTCATGGGGAATACTTCCCTATACAGAGACTTATGGTAAAGTGAAAAACTTTACATATGCTTCCAGTTCTTACGACGATTTCGTTGACGCTATGGAGGATATTTTTGCTCCTGAATCCGGTAACTCCGGTCAGAAGCTAGTCCTCGCATCTAGGAAAGTTATTGCCTGGTTCCAGAAACTAGGTAGTGCTTCCTTCTTACATAACA
>PVBE011944676.1_pt1 | contig 36411 bp, 21 predicted proteins | sample 1631181 | NCBI WGS metagenome assembly PVBE01 (sample SAMN08397723, study PRJNA350692) | Marine metagenome, whole genome shotgun sequencing project. | isolation source: water | place: Pacific Ocean | collected 2012-04
ACCACAGGTGGGCGCTCCCGAACGCGAAGAGCACCACCAGCCAGAGATTCTCGCGGTCCGTGCGTTCGCTGTACCCGGAGCGCGCGAGGTGGCGCAGCAGCAGGAAGACGAGCACGAGGTTGAGCGCGGCGAAGAGGATGGTGAACAGGACGTCGTTGGTGCCGTAGCCCACCGCCGCCACGAACGGCACCAGCAGCACCGCGGGCATCGGCGGGAAGGAGACGAAGTACTTCTTCTCGGCCTTCCCGACCCGGTCCTTCCGCGGGAACTTGATCTGCTCGCCGCTGAGCAGCCGGAACTCGCTCGACTTCCCCTTCCGGCGCGTGAAGTAGCCCTTGACCTCCTGCCCGTGGGTCTCGGCGGTCTTGCCCTTCGTCTTCCAGACCTCGTAGCTCGCCCAGTCGTTCTGGTGATGGGGCTGCCGCTGCACCTCGACCTCGCCCTTCATGAAGGCGTCGGCGAGGTAGACGAAGTGGTTGTCGTTGCTGTGGATCTTCGCCCGCTTCCAGGAGAAGACGGAGAAGACCACGCAGCCGATGACGAAGAGGGTGGCGTACGTTTTCACCGCGCGCCGTTTAGCACGGGTTGCGCCGGCCCTCCAGGTGCCGCATTGATGAGCGCATGAGTGACCCCCTCGACTTTGCGGGTCGCGCCGTCCTCGTCACGGGGGGCACGCGCGGCATCGGACGCGGCATCGCCGCACGGTTCCTGGGCGCGGGCGCGGATGTGGTCGTCGTCGGTCGAACCGAACCGGAGCGCCCGTTGGAGGTGGATGGGCGAGGAGCCTTCTTCGTGCGCGCCAACGTGCGCGACCCCGACCAGGTGGACGCCGCCCTCGCCCGCGCCGTCGAGCGACACGGACGCCTCGACGTGCTCGTGAACAACGCGGGCGGCTCTCCAGGTGCCGAGGCCGCGACCGCTTCGGCGCGCTTCTTCGGCGCGATCATCGACCTGAACCTGACCGCGCCGCTCGTCTTCTCCCAGCGCGCCAACACCGTGATGCAGGGGCAGGAAGACGGCGGCGTCATCATCAACATCGCCAGCGTCAGCGGCACGCGGCCGTCGCCCGGGACCGCTGCGTACGGCGCCGCGAAGGCCGGGCTGTTGTCGCTGACGCGCACGCTCGCGGTCGAGTGGGCGCCGAAGGTCCGGGTCTGCGCGATCACCGCCGGGCTCGTGCGGACCGAGCTCGCGCACATTCACTACGGCGACGAAGCGGGCGTCGCACGCGCCGCGGCGACGATCCCGCTCGGGCGACTCGGGACCCCGCAGGACGTTGGCGACGCGTGCCTCTACCTGACCTCGCCGCTCGCCGCCTACGTGAGCGGCGCGGCCCTCGAGCTGCACGGCGGCGGGGAGCGCCCGGCCTTCCTCGGCGCCGTCGAAGGGGACTGAGATGGCGCGGCTGATTCTCGCGGCGCTGCTGCTGCTTTCGTGGGGGTGCGACGACGACGACGGGGCTGCTGAGCCGAAAGACGGCGCCCCTGACGCCGCGAGCCGCGACATGGCGCCGGCAGACGCCGCCGAGCCGGACGGGGCCGCGCCCAACCCGTGTCCGTTCGAGACGCATCAAATCGGCGACTGGGTCGTCGAGGTCGCCGACGGCCCGTGGCGGGTGATCCCGCCGCACGGTGGCGATCCGGTGTTGTCCTCCGGACCCTGCGAGAGCGGGGATCCGTCGATTCGCCTCGGCAGCGGCGAGCCCGAGGTACAGAGTGGTTTCGGAGCGTTCAGGGTGACGCTCGACACCCTCACCTGGACACCGATCGAGGCCGCGGGGCCGGCCATCGAGCTCGACGGGGACTCATTGCGTCTGCGATGGGAGCGGGGCGCGCTCTCGTTCACCGCCCGTGACGGCGGGTTGTTCGTCGCGGTCGAAACAGACGCGGACGCCGCCGAGCTGAGCTGGTTCTGCGGACGCGACGACGGGTACTTCGGGCTCGGCACGCAAGTGACTGGCCTGAACCTGCGCGGGCGCACCTACCCGCTCTTCACCCAAGAACAAGGCATCGGCAAACCCGACGACGGAGTGGGCTTCCCGCTCGCCAACACGCGCGAAGCGGCCTACGCACCGATGGGCGTGTGGCACGCGTCGACCGGCCACGCCGCGATCATCGGTCACGACCGATTCAGCGAGCTCGATGTCTGCCACCGGGACGGGAACCGGGTGGCGCTGCGGTCGCTCGGCGAGCCGCCGTCATTCCTCCTCGTGCCGGGGGCGGACCCGAAAGCACGCATGCGCGCGGTCTCCGACGTCGTCGGTCGCATGCGGATGCCGCCGCCGTGGGTCTTCGCGCCCTGGAACGACGCTGTGGGTGGGCCCGAGCGACTTCACGAGGTCGCCGATCGGCTGCGCGAGGCCGGCATCCCGTCGTCGGCGATCTGGTCGGAGGATTGGATCGGCGGCGAGCAGACGGACGCCGGCTTCCGCCTGTCGTACGCGTGGGAATGGGACCCCACCCTCTACCCGGATCTCGCGGCCGACATCGCCTCGCTGCACGCGCGCGGCTTCGCCTTCCTGGGCTACTTCAACCCGTTCGTGCCCGAGCCGACGCGGATGTGGACCGAGGGCATCGAGGGCGACTTCCTCATCAAGAATGGGGACGGAGAGGTGGTCAGCTTCCTCGACCCGGCGTTCCGCAACGCGAGCCTGGTCGACCTCACGAACCCGGACGCCCGGGCGTGGCTCGACGGCTACCTGACGCAGGCGGTGACCGAGCTCGGCATCGATGGCTGGATGGCCGACTTCGCGGAGTGGATGCCGCTCGAGACCCGGACCGCCTCGGGCGAAACCGGCTGGGAAGTCCACAACCGCTACCCGCTCGACTGGCAGCGGGCCAATCGCGAGGCGATGGAGCGGGCGCGGCCGGACGGTAATTACACGTTCTTCGTGCGCTCCGGTTGGGCCTCGACGGGCGGTGGCACCGGCGGCATCGCCCCCACGTTGTGGGGTGGTGACCAGGACACGGATTGGGATCGCGACGACGGCCTGCCGACGGTGCTCTCCATCGCGGTCAACGTCGGGCTCGCGGGCGTCGCGGTCTTCGGGAGTGACATCGCCGGCTACTCGTCGTTTGCGAGGACGCCGAACACCACCAAGGAGCTCTTCTACCGGTGGGCGACGCTCGGCGCCTTCCACCCGCTGATGCGCACCCACCACGGCTCGGACGAGTGCGGCAATTGGGCCTTCGACCGCGACGCCGAGACGCTGGCTCATTACCGGCGCTGGGCGACGGTGCACACGCTGCTCTACCCCGAGTGGCGGGCGCTCGCGCAGGAGGCGGTGGACGTGGGGCTGCCGATCTCGCGGCATCCGCACCTCGTCGCGCCCGACCGTCCGGCGCTGTGGCGTGAAGCGACGGACCAGCTGTTCATCGGAGACGACCTGCTCGTCGCGCCGGTGGTCGAGCCCGGCGCGACGGGCCGCACGGTGTGGTTGCCCGACGCCGGGTGGTGGCCGCTCTTCGGGATGGCACCTGTTGCCAGCGACACGGTTCAGGCGGACGCCGGTCCGACGGAGATCCCGGTCTTCGTGCGCCCAGGCACGGTGCTGACGCTGCTACCGCGCCCGATCGACTCGCATTACGGCGCAGAAGCCGAGGGCGTGAGCAACCTCGACGACGTCGCGGGAGAGCGAACGCTCGCGCTGTATCCCGCTGCGGACGGCGCGCTCGAGTCGTTCGACGGATCCGGATGGAGCGCCGCGCCCGACTGGTCCCTGGCTGCCGTGGATGGCGCGCCGCTCGCCGAATGCGGCGACGCGCCCGGGAGCTGCCGACACCAGACAGGCGCGCGAGTCGTCGGACCGGGTACCCTGTCCGTCGGCGACGCCACGCTGAGCCTCGGGGAAGGCACGTGGCATGTCGCCGTCGCGCGTGATGCCTGGGGCGAATGGGCGGAGCCGACCGCGCTCATCGACCTCGACCCCGACATCCCGCCGCCATGCGAAGCGGGGGAAGAGTGACGTGAACCGGGTCGGTATCGCTCGACGCGTCGCGGGGTGCGCCGCGCTCCTCCCGCCGTGACGGACACCGCCGGCGCGGCGAACTTCACCACGACGGTGCAGGGCGCCACCTTCTACGTCGCCTTCGACGTCGCGCCGCAGGATGGATCCCCCCGACAGATCCGAGTCGTGCGCCTCGCCAACCCGCTCCAGGACGTCGACGACGTCGAGGTCGAGACGCTCATCGCAGACGACGTCGACGTGAGCGACCCGAGCCTCGCGTACGACAACCTGCAGCAGCTCGCCATGGCGTGGGTCCGCGAAGGCGACGGCATCCGCTTCGCCCGATTCCAGCGGGAGGATTACACCCGGCAGATGATGCCGGCCCGCTTCGGAAGCGACGCCGCAACTCAGCCCGACATCGTGAAGGGGGCGAACGGTGAATTCGGCCTGGTGTGGACCGACGTCGTCGACGACGAGTCGGCGGTGCTCTTCAGCCGCGTCGACACGCTCGGGCAGGAGGCGTCGGCGCCCCACCGCATCAGCCCGGTCGGTCAGGACGCGAGCGATCCGCACATCGCGTGGAGCGGCGGGACGTACGGGATCACCTGGCGGGGGACGCGCGACGACGTGACTCATGTGCACCTGGTGGCCAGTCGTCTCAACCGACCCTTCGAGCAGCTGCTCCCAGCCCCCGTGCACGTTGACGTGGAGGCGGGCGGCGCCCACGGCCGGCTCGCGTGGGCCGGGACGCGTCCGGGCACCTACGCCGTCGTGTGGTCGCGAGCTGATGACGCATGGGTCCGCCGCTACGGCCGGGGCGGCGAAGCGCTCGAGGCGCCGATCGACCTGGCGGACGTGCCGAGCTCCCACCCCCTCGTGGCGGCGGACGACGGCGAAGATGGCGACTCCTTCCTGGTGACACAGGAGCGGGGCGCGGTGACGTTTCGGGCGGTCCTCCCCGACCGCGAGCCCATCGTCGACCCGGTGTTCGAGCCCGGCACACCGGTGGGAGACGCGGGGACGAGCCGGGTGCGCTGGCTCGAGAGGAACTACGTCTTCTACGCGGGCGCGGAGGAGGGCGCCGACGACTCGCACCGACTCGCCGTGGTGAATCGCGACGGCACCCTCGGCGACGCCAACGACTTCTCGCGCAGGACGAATCGCCCCGTCGCCATCGACTTCGCCGCGCTGGCTTTTCACGACCTGGCGTTCTTCTTCGTCAACGGCCCCAATGTGCGCGTCGGACAGATCGAGGCGCTCGGAGAGAACGTGGCCGGGGGCGAGGCGGGGGTCGGCTGGGGCGGCGCCGCCGAGATCTCGGTGGCCTGGGACGACGGCGCCCGCCACCACGCGATCGCGGCTCAGCTCGGCGCCGAGGCTCATGTCCGGCGCATCGACGACGAGCTGCGGCCCGCGGGCGGGCCGATGCCCATCGCCTCCGGAAGCGCGCCCGAGGTCGCACACGGCGCCGGCGGCTGGGGACTGGTCTACCTCGCGGCGCCGGAGCTCGGGCTGCCGGACGCCGTCTTCTTCTCGTGGGTGCGCGACGACATCAGCGCGCACACGGTCCCGACGCAGCTCTCGTCCCCCGGCGCCCTCGCGTCCGACCCGCATCTGCTCTGGACCGGCACGGCGTGGGCCGCGGTCTGGGTCGAGGTCGACGCCGAGGAGGACGCGCACGTGGTCTTCTTCGAGGGTCGCCCCGACCGCCCGGAGCGCCTCGCACGCTGACGATCATGCGAGGGCGCGCAGCCCCGCTGCAGCCGCCGCTGCGTGCTCGTCCTGGCGCAGGCCCTGCCATTGCGCCAGCGCGACCTGCCACGCTCTGCGCGCCCGCCGCTTTCGACCCGCAGCGGTCGCCAGCTCCGCCGCGAGCTGGGCGCAGCGAGCGAAGTCGACCTCGAAGACCTGGACCTCCTCGAGCAGGCCGAAGCCGAGCTCGGCGTGGCGGTCCCAGCCGTCCCAATCATCCGCCGTGGCGCAGCAGGGCAGCAGGAAGACGTGACAGGCGGCGAGCAGGACCTTGCGCCCCTGGCGTTCGACCTCGGGCAGCGCCTGGCGCAGCAGATTCGCGGCCGCCTCGTACTCGCCGCGACCCTGCAGCGTGAGGCCCAGGTTCATCCGAGCGTACGTGCCGTACATCGAACCGATGGCGTCGTACGCGACCAACGACTCGCGGTAGCAACGCGTCGCCTCGTCGAGCCGGCCGCGCAGCCGCTCCACCTCTCCGAGGTCGTGCACGAGGTTGGCACGCTCGAGTCGCGACGCGTTCTTCAGCGCCCCGCGTGCGCGCCGGATCAACCCCGCCGCGTGCTCGAGGCGGCCGACCTGTTTGGCGAGCATCGCCCGGTCGAGCAGCACGTAGGCCGCGGCGTCCGCATCCCCCGCCTCCTCGTACGCGCGAATGGCGGCCTGGTAGGTGTCGTCCGCCTGGAGGTGCTCACCCACGGCCGTCAACACGTGCCCCGTCCGCCGCAGGCATTCCCCCATCAGGTCCGGGCGTCCCACCGGGGCCAGCACGCGACGGGCGTGGGCCAGCGCCTCGCGCCCGGTGCTCATCCGCCCCGCCTCGAAGTCGATGCGCCCGAGCCGCATCAACCCGCGTCCCTCGATCTCCGGGTCCGCGTGCATCCGAGCGTGATGGATCGCCTCGTCGGCGAGGGTGCGCGCCTCGTCGAGCTCGCCGCGCTCGCTGTACAGCCACGCCTGCAGCAGCAGCCCCTCGGCGATGCGCGCGTCGACCTTCCGGTGCCCGAGCGCCCGCCGCCACTCGCCGAGCGCCTGCTCAGCGAGTGCGAAGTCGCCGCCCTCCAGATGTGCGCGCGCCCCCTCCGCGAACGCCTCGAGCGCGACCTGCCAGTCCCCCGCGGCCAGCAGGTGGCGGCCGCGCCGCTCGGGGGCACTCCCACGGCGCGAGAGCATTCGCGCGCAGGCGCGGTGGTGGGCGGCGTAGCGACCGGCGTCGCGGGCGTGGCGTTCGAGGCTCTCGCGCAGCATCGCGTGGCCGAAGACCCAGCTTCCGCCTGCGTTGCGGCGCACGATGCGGGCCCGGAACAGCTCGTCGTGCAGCGATGGGGACGGTCGCACGCCCGCAGCCGCGCAAGTCGCGAGCCACTCGTCATGGTCGATGTCGACGCCCAACGCAGCCGCCAGCTCCACGGCGAGCTCGTCGTCGGCGGAGCGCTCCGCCAGCAAGCGCACGATGCGAGCCGACCACACATCGTGCAGATCCGTGGGGAGGTCGATGGTGGCCCCGGTCGCTAGCCGAAACCCGTTCGCACCGGGGACGAGCAGCCCGTTCTGAACCCAGCTTCGGACCAGCTGCACCGCGTAGAGCGGGTTGCCCGCGGTGCGGCGCTCGACCCGCCGGGCCAGGTCGTCGTCCATGTCGAGCAGCGTCCGCACCAGCCTCGCGTGGTCGACGCTCGGTAGCGGCTGGATGTCGAGCTGCAGCGCGCCCGGCGTCGCGCAGATGGACTCGAGCGCGCGCGCCTCCGCCTCGCGTTCGGCGAGCGCGTCGTCACGAACCACCACCACCACCAGCATGGGCGCTGCGTCCCACTCGAGCAGCTGGCGCATGCAGAGCAGCGTCTCGAGCCCCCATTGCGCATCATCGACGGCCACCAGCAGCGGGCGCTCACGACCGAGGCGGGCCAGATGGCGGGCGACGAGCAGATGCCACTCGGCCGGGTTCGAGAACCGCACGACCCGCTCCCCGCTGGCGCGCTCCTCGGGCGTCGCCGGTGCAAGCAGCCCCGACAGCGCTTCCGGCTCCTCTGGGTCGATCTCCGCCTCTCGCTCCAGGATCCGTCGCAACCGCGTGCGCAGCTCCGCGCGCCGCATGCCCGTGGCCCGGAAGTGCCGCAGCAACGTGCCGGCGATCCCGTCCGCCGCCCCGCCCGCCCGGTCGTGCACGACCCGGAGCGGAGTCGCCGCGCCGAGCTCGTGAGACCGCTCGCACAGCCAGTCGGCGAGCTTCGACTTGCCGACCCCGGCGGCCCCGCGCACCACCGCCACCCGGCCTTTGCGGTCGGCGTGCACGGCGCACAGCGCGCGCCACAGCTGCTCGCGCTCCGATTCGCGGCCGACGACCGGCAGAGTGCGCAACCCGTACAGCCCGAGGCTCATGCGGTTGAGCGCATGCGGCGCTTCCCGAGCCAGCCGCCAATCGGCCGGCGGCGGAGGGCGCACCGACTCCGGGAGCGCGCCGGCCCCACCTTCGACCACCGGTGGCGGCCCCTCCTCGCGGCGCGGCGCGAGATCGATGGTCGCGTGGATCGTGTCCGGCTCGGGCTGCCCCCGAAGCTGCGGCTCGGACGGCTCCGCGTCGACGTCCGCGAGCCGGCCCAGCGCCCACGCCGCGTCCGCCGCGCGCTGATATCGCTCGTACGGCTTCTTCCGCAGCAGCCGGTCGAGCCAGACGTCGAACCCGGGTGGCACCTCGAAGGGCGGCTCGAACGGCGGCGGGGCAGCGCGCAGATGCTGGTCGAGCAAGTCGAAAGGTGAGCTCGCATCGAACGGCGGCCCGCCGGTGGCGAGAGCGTAGGCGAGGCAGCCCAGGGCGTAGAGGTCGCTCCACGGACCCAGATCGCGCCAATCCCCCCAGCATTGTTCGGGCGCCATGTACGCGGGCGTACCGACGAACCCCTCCGGATCCCCGGGCTCGGTCGCGCCGCGCAGCGCGTGGGCGATGCCGAAGTCCGTGAGCTTCACGCCGGAAGCGCTCCACAGCACGTTGGCGGGCTTCAGGTCACGGTGGACCACCCCGCGAGCGTGAGCGTGGGCGAGCGCCCGCAGCAGCGCGCTGAGCACCTCGCGCAGCTCACGCCAGCTCCGGACCGAGCCCGGCGGCTTCGGCCCGCCGCGCACGAGCTCCATCACGAGATACGGCGAGTCGGCGAGCAGCTTCCCTTCGGACTCGGCTTCCGTCTCTTTCGGGATCTGCCCGTAGTCGTGAACCACCACGATGCCGGGGTGGTCGAGGGCGGCCATGGCGCGCACCTCGTCGCGGAACGACTGGACCAGGCGCGGCTCGCGCGCGAGGCGCCCGGTGAGCAGCTTGATCGCGACCGGGACGCCCGTCGCGCGGTGTCGCCCGCTCCAGACCTCGCCCATGCCGCCGCTGGCGATCGGGGTCTCAATCTCGAAAGCCGCCAGACGCACAGCTCGACGATCGCGCAATCAGCCGACGAATGCACCCGTGTCACTGGCACGTTGCGTGCTTCGACCAAGCAGCCGTGCGCGTGGCGATCACCCCCCGAGGGACAGGGGACTCAGATGTTTCGGACGGTGTTTCTGGTCTTCTTCTCGTTCGCCCTCGCGGCCCCTGCGGCCGCGACCGTCGCCCTCCGGGTGGACGTCGCCGAGTTGACGGGCGAGGCCGTCTTCGTCGTACACGCCGAGGTGGTCGACCGCTACGTCGTGCCCGAGCGCGGGCAGAACGGCGAGATATACACGCGCACGGTGCTGAACGTGCACCGCTACCTGAAGGGCGAGGGCCCGGAGCGGGTCGTGGTGCAACAGCTCGGTGGTCGCATCGGTGACCTCGAGCTGCGCGTGACCGGGAACGCGCAGTTGGAGCCTGGTGACGAGGTGGTCGCCTTCCTCGACGTGGACCCGGCCCGGCAGCTGGCGTTCGTCGTCGGCCTCTCCCAGGGCGTCTTCCAGGTGAGGCGCGGCGTGCACGAGGTGACGGTCTGGCGCGACCTCGGTGGGCTGGCGTTCTACAGCGCCGGCGCGGTGGCCTACGCGACCGAGATGGAGGCACCCAGCCTTCGCGTGCTCACCGACGCGGTGGCGCGCGCGGCGCTGCTCGCACCCGCCGGTGGCTCGGAGGTGTCCCGATGAGCCGTTGGATCCTCGGCATATGCGTCTTCTTGTTCGGCGGCGCCGCCCAGGCTTGGAATTCGAGCGGGTTCCGCTGGCGCCTGCCCGTCCCGTACGAGGTCAACACCGTCAGCGCCCAGGAGCTCGGCCGCGACGCGAGCCTGGCCGCGATCGAAGCGAGCTACGCCGCATGGGAGGCGCCGGCCTGCAGCGGCTTCGCGGCCGGTTTCCGCGGTGAGACCCAGAACAACTGGCGCAGCGGCGACGGCACCAACACCCACATCTGGATCTACGACGCCAACCAACGCCCCCGCGAGCTCGGCGGGCGCTCGACGATCGGCGTCACCCTCAGCGTGTTCTCGGGCCAGGACGCCCGCGACGGCGACATCCTCTACAACGGGATCGACCATCGCTGGACCACCAACCCGGTGGGCCGCGGCCAGGTCGACGCGCAGTCGATCATCACCCACGAGACCGGCCACCAGCTCGGGCTCAATCACTCCCCCGTCCAGGCCGCGACGATGTACGCGGCGTACCTCGGCGGCACCGGCGCACGCTCGCTGCACGGCGACGACGTCGAGGGCGTCTGCACGCTCTACCCGTCGAACGTCGAGCCCGACTGCCGTGTCGACGACGACTGCCCGGGAGAAGAGGTGTGCCGCTTCGGCAGCTGCGCCGAGCCAGGGCCCGAGGGCGAGGGCGCGGTCGGCGATCCGTGCGGGCCGGGCGGCCAATGCGCGGACGGGAACTTCTGCGTCGGCGACCAGCAGGAGAGCTTCTGCACGATGCAGTGCAACGGGGACTGTCCGGGGGAATGGGAATGCGAGCGCGTGCAATTCCAGGGCGGTCAGGTCGCCAACATCTGCCTGCCGGGTGAGGGCGGCGGTGGTGCCGGCGCGGCATTCGGAGAGCCCTGCCGCGGCGGGCCGGATTGCCAGTCCGGCGTCTGCGTCAGCGACGGCCAGCGCTCGTTCTGCTCGCAACAATGCGGCGGCCCGGGCACCTGTCCCGACAACGCCGATTGCGTCATGACGCAGGGTGGCGGCGGCGCGTGCGTCCCGGGCGACGACCCCGACCCCGACCCCGATCCTGACCCCGATCCTGACCCCGATCCTGACCCCGATCCTGACCCCGACCCCGATCCCGATCCCGACCCAGACCCCGATCCCGATCCCGATCCCGACCCCGAGCAGCCGGACGGATCCACCATCGCGCCGGGGCCGGACGCAGGCCCGTCCATCGTGGTCGTCGGCGACGGCAATGATGGCATCGAGGTCGTCGGTGACGGCGGCTCGGCGCCCGGCTGCTCGTCGGTGCCGAGCACCACGTTGCTGATGATCCTGCCCTTCCTCGTCCTGGGTCGCCGCCGCCGACGCTGAGGCCGGCCTCGATCGCCACGGATCCGTGGCGCGCGACCACCACGACCCGCCTCCCAGAGCGCCGCAACACCGCGCAGCGCGGTCCTCCGTGGTTGGCACGACTGGTGAACTACCTGCCTCCACTACGAAAGGAGGTGGACATGTTCCACATCGCCGCCGCGACCATCGCGGCTTTCCTGTTGGCCCTCGCGACCGGCTGCGCCCCGCTCCTTGGCGAGCTCGACGACCCATGGGCCGAGCCCGGGGACGAGACCTCCACCGAGGAGGCGCTGCGATCCAGCAGCGACGAGCCGAAGCCGATCCTCGGGGGCGGCTTCAGCTCGTCCACCGTCAACGTCAAGCGCACGCCTGACGCTGGAATCAACAAGGGTTTCACGGGGTCGATCATCAACGTGGATGTCGACGACGACAGCCGGAAGGGAGACGACGAGTAGTACCCGCGGCCCGAAGTAACGCCCGGGATCGGCGAGTCCCGGTCGTCGAGGCCAAGGCGAGACGACGAGTCGCACTGGAGGTGCGGCGAGGAGGAGCAACGCAGGCATCGGCGAGCGGGGCCGTCGAACCCGGGAGGAACTTCGGGTTGCGGGTACCAGCCCGACCGTTCATCAACACGCGGTCAATACATCAACCACTTCGACGACGACGGGACCAGCGCCCCCTAGATTGGAAGGCATGAAAGCCTACCTCTCGCTGCTGGCCCGCCGCCCCGACTTCCGCCGCCTCTGGGCCGCCGACGTCGCCTCTGCGCTCGGAACCTGGATGAGCTACATCGCCATCTCCGTGCTCGTCGTCCAGCAGGACGGCAGAGCAGTGGCGCTCGCCCTCGTCTTTGTCGTGCACACGCTCCCCCACGCCCTGCTCGCCCCCATCGCCGCGTCGGCGCCATCGACGTGCTGCTGTCGACCTTCGGGATGGCCCTGGGCGCCATCGTCGGCGGCGTGGTCGTCGACAGCACGGCGCGCCCCGGAGACGCCGCGCTGGTTGGCGCCGCGCTTGGCCTGGCTGCGCTGGTCTGGGCCCGCCACATGGCACGCGACCGCGCGCGGCTTGCCAGCTCACCATCCGCCAAAGTAGAACATGTTCTACCCACGGCGTAGCAAAGGTCTCGCATGCCGACCACCCACACCGTCGACGAGGGCGTCGCCGAGGTCGTGATGGCGAACCCGCCGGTCAACGCGCTGACCGTCGCAGGCTGGTTCGACCTCGCTTCATTGCTCGACACGCTCGGAGCAGACGCCGAGGTGCGCGTCGTCGTCCTGCGCGCCGAGGGGCGCGGCTTCAACGCCGGCGTCGACATCAAGGAGATGCAGCGCACCGAGGGTTTCGATGCGCTCGTAGGCGCGAATCGTGGCTGTTACGCGGCGTTCAAGGCGGTCTACGAATGCGCCGTGCCTGTCATCGCCGCCGTCCACGGCTACTGCCTCGGCGGCGGCATCGGGCTGGTGGGCAACGCCGACGTGGTCATCGCCGCAGACGACGCCAGCTTCGGCCTGCCGGAGGTCGACCGCGGCGCGCTCGGCGCCGCCACGCACCTCGCACGCCTGGTCCCGCAGCAGCGCATGCGGGCGATGGTCTACACCTGCGAGCGCGCGTCCGCCGCCGAGCTGCAGCGCTACGGCTCGGTCCACCAGGTCGTCCCCGCCGGCGAGCTTCGCGACGCCGCCCTGAGCCTGGCGCGCACCATCGCCGCCCAGCCGCCCGCGGTCATCCGCGCCGCCAAGGCGTGCCTCAACGGCATCGACCCGGTCGACGTCAACCGCAGCTACCGCTTCGAGCAGGGGTTCACCTTCGAGCTCAACCTCGTCGGCGCAGGCGACGCCGCGCGCGACGCGTTCGTGGAAGGCGGCAAGGGAGATGGCTGACAAGCGCGCGACCCTCGACGAGGTCGTCGCCGAGCTGCACGACGGCATGACCATCGGCATCGGCGGCTGGGGATCCAGGCGCAAGCCGATGGCGCTGGTGCGGGCCATTGCGCGATCGTCCCTGCGCGACCTCACCCTCGTCAGCTATGCGGGCCCGGATGTCGGCGTGCTCTGCGCGACCGGGCAGGCAAGGAAGGTCGTCTACGGTTTCGCGTCACTCGACTCCATCCCGCTCGAGCCGCACTTCCGCCGCGCGCGTCAATCCGCGTCGATCGAACCGGTCGAGATCGACGAAGGCATGCTGCAATGGGGTCTGTACGCCGCGAAGCTGCGGCTGCCCTTCCTGCCGACGCGCGCCGGGCTCGGCTCCGACGTGATGCGCACAAACCCGTGGTTGCGCACGGTGGAGTCGCCCTATGAGGACGGCGAGACGCTACTGGCGATGCCGGCGCTGCGCCTCGACGCCGCCCTGGTCCACGTGCACCGCGCAGACGCCCGCGGCAATTGCGCCATCGCGGGCCCCGACCCGTTCTTCGACGACCTCTTCGCCGGCGCCGCCGCGCGCACCTACGTGACCTGCGAGCAGCTCGTCCCGACCGCCGAGCTCGGCGATCTGTGCGACCTCACGCTGTCGCGCATGTACACGCACGCGGTCACGGAGACGCCGAACGGCGCCCACTTCACGCAATGCCAGCCGCTCTACGGGCGCGACGAGGCGTTCCAGAAGACCTACGCGCAGACCGCCAAGGACGCGGACGCCTGGGCGTCATTCCGCAGCCGCTACATCGACGTCTCCGAACGGGACTACCAGAAGGCGGTGGCCCTTTGAGTGACTTCACCCGCGCAGAGGTCTGCATCGTGGCGTGCGCCGAAGCGTTCCGCGGCGACGGTGAGATCCTCGCGAGCCCGATGGGGCCGATCCCGGCCGCCGGCGCGAAGCTCGCGCGGCTCACCTTCGAGCCCGACCTGCTGCTCAGCGACGGCGTCGCCACGTTGGTGGATGTCGACGGGCACGCTGAGGGCCGCATCAATTATCGCCGCGTCTTCGACGTGGTCTGGGGCGGCCGGCGCCACGTGATGATGGGCGCCAGCCAGATCGACCGCTTCGGCAACCAGAACATCTCGGCCATCGGCCCCTACGCCCAGCCGAAGGTGATGCTGCTCGGCGTGCGCGGCGCGCCCGGGAACACCATCTGCCACCCCACCAGCTACTGGGTGCCCCGCCACGGCCCACGCGTCTTCGTGGAGGAGGTCGACATGGTGTCGGGCCTCGGCAGCGACCGCGCAGCCGACTTGGGCGAAGGTGGCCGCTTCCACGAGATCCGGCGCATCATCACCGACCTCGCAGTGCTCGACCTGCTGGGCCCCGCGGGTGCGATGCGGCTCGCGTCGGTCCACCCTGGCGTTGACGTCGCCACGGTGGTCGACCGCACCGGCTTTGGGCTCTACATCCCGGACGACGTCCCGACCACGCGCGCGCCGACCCCCGCTGAGCTCGACCTCATCCGGACCCGCATCGACCCCGACGGCGCCGCCCGCGCCACCGTGAAGTGAGCGCGCTGCAGACGCGGTTCTGCGACCTCGTCGGCGTGCGCTACCCCATCGTCCAGACCGGGATGGGGTGGGTCTCGAAGGCAGAGCTGACCGCGGCCACGAGCGAAGCCGGCGGCTTTGGCATCCTGGCCGCCGCGACCCTCGACTTCGAGGAGCTCGAGACCGCGATCGCCGACGTGAAGGCCCGCACGCAGAACCCGTTCGGCGTGAACATGCGCGCCGACCAGCCCGGGGTGGAAGCGGTCGTCGACCTGCTGGTGGAGGAGGGCGTCACCCTCGCTTCCTTCGCCGGGGCGCCCAGGCCTGCGGTGATCGACCGACTCAAAGCCGGCGGGGTGCTGACGATGCCCACCGTCGGCGCGCGCCGGCACGCCGAGAAGGTCCTGGCGCTCGGCGTCGACGCGATCATCGCCCAGGGGGGCGAAGGCGGCGGCCACACGGGCTCGGTGCCCACGACGCTGCTGCTCCCGGAGGTGGTCGACGCGGTCGACGTGCCCGTCCTCGGCGCAGGCGGTTTCGGTAGCGGACAGGGGCTCGTCGCGGCCCTCGCCTACGGCGCGTCTGGCATCGCGATGGGCACCCGCTTCCTGCTCACCCGCGAGAGCCCGGTCCCCGACGCGGTCAAGCAGGTCTACCTCGGCACGAAGGTCACCGGCACGGTGGTGACCCGCGCCATTGACGGCGCCCCACAGCGGGTGGTTCAAACCGAGATGGTGCAGGGCCTGGAGCGCTCGTCGGGCCTCACCCGGATGCTGCGCGCCTTCGGAAACGCCCTTCGATTCAGGCGCCTGACGGGCACACCGCTGGGCGACCTCGTGCGCGAGGGGCTCGCCATGAAACGCAGTCGCGGCATGACCTGGGCTCAGGTCGCGATGGCCGCCAACGCTCCGATGCTGACCCGCGCTTCGATGGTGGAGGGGCGCACCGAGGTGGGCATCCTGCCGACCGGCCAGGTGGTGGGCTTGATCGAGGAGCTGCCGTCGGTGGTCGAGCTCATCGAGCGCATCGTGTCGGAGGCCGAGGCGACTCTCGAACGCCTCGCCTAGTGTCCTGGACCAAAAGTAGAACATGTTCTACTGTGCGTCGGTGGATCTGAGCTTCACCGCGTCCGAGCAGGCTTTCCGCGCCGAATGCCGCGCCTGGCTCGAGTCCAATGTGCCGCGCGAGCCGCTCCCATCAGGCGACAGCCACGACGGTTTCGCGCTCCACCTCGAGTGGGAGCGGCGCCTCTTCGATGGGGGCTGGGCGGTCCCGTCCTGGCCCCGCGAATACGGCGGACGCGAGGCGACTCTGGCCTGTTGGTGCATCTTCGAGGAGGAGTATTTCCGGGCCGGCGCGCCTCAACGCGTCACGCAGAACGGCATCTTCCTGCTCGCGCCCACGCTCTTCGCGTTCGGGACCGACGACCAGAAGACGCGCATCCTGCCCACAATGGCCTCCGGCGAGGAGACCTGGGCCCAGGGCTGGTCCGAGCCGGGCGCGGGCAGCGACCTCGCCGCCGTTCGCAGTCGCGCCGAGCGTGTTGACGGCGGCTGGCGCCTCTTCGGCCAGAAGACCTGGTGCACCCGGGCGTCGTTCTGCGACCGCCTCTTCGGCATCTTCCGCACCGAGCCAGGCTCCGAGCGCCACCGCGGCCTCACCTACCTCATGGCACCACTGCGCGCCGAGGGCGTCACCGTGCGCGGCTTCGGCCGCCTCGACGGCGACGAGGGCTTCGCCGAGGTCTTCTACGACGGCGCCTTCGTGCCAGACGAGGACGTGATCGGCGAGGTCGGCCAGGGCTGGAAGGTCGCGATGAGCACCGCCAGCAGCGAGCGCGGCCTGTCGCTACGCAGCCCCGGGCGGTTCACCGCGACCGCAGCCCGCCTCGTCGAGCTCTACCGTGAGCGCCCCGATCCGAGCCGGACGGGCGACGTCGTCGATGGCTGGATGGCGGCCGAGGCCTACCGCCTCTACACGTACCGGACCGTGACACGGATGATGAACGGCGGCGCCATCGGCTCCGATGCGAGCCTCAACAAGCTGTTCTGGTCCGAGATGGACCTGCACCTCCACCGCACCGCGCTCGGACTGCTCGGACCCGACGCGGCCCTCGAAAACGAGTGGTCCAAGGGTTGGCAGTTCGCCCTCGCCGGACCGATCTACGCGGGCACCAACGAGATCCAGCGCAACATCGTCGCCCGCCGCGTGCTCGGTTTGCCGAAATGAAGTTCGCCTTCACCGAAGAGCACGTGATGTTCCGTGACTCGGTGCGCGAGGCGCTGCGGCGGATCTGCCCACCCGAGACCGTGCGCGCGGCCTGGAACGACGACGGCGTGGATCTGTGGCCTGCGCTCGCCGAGACCGGCCTCTTCTCGGTGCTCGCGCCGGAACCCGACGGGCTCGGTCTCGGCATGGTCGACCTGGTGCTGCCGCTCGAAGAGGTCGGGCGCGCGGCCGTGCCCGCGCCGGTGGTGGAGACCGCCGCCATCGCGGTGCCTCTGCTCGCCGCATCGGGTCACGCGGACCTCGCGGCTGTGGTGTCCGGTGAGAAGCGCGTCGCCGTCTGCGACCGCGGCCGGGCGGTCGACGCCGACCGGGCGCACCTCTTCCTCGAGGTCGGCGCCGCGCAGGTCGCCGCGCTGGAGAACCCGGAGACGATCCCGCTCGAGACGGTCGACGGCGGCCTGCGGTTGTTCTCCGTCGAAGGCGCAGACGCCCCGTTCGCGGACGACACCGGCGCGTTCGACCGGGCGGTGGTCGGCACCGCCGCGCAGCTGCTCGGGCTCGCCCGCCACATGCTCGAGGTCACCGTCGAGTACGTGCAGATGCGCACCCAATTCGGACGCGCCATCGGCAGCTTCCAGGCGGTCAAGCACCACCTGGCCGACGCGCTGCTGCGGCTCGAATTCGCGACCCCGGTGGTGCATCGGGCGGCGTGGTCCATCGACCAGTCGGACCCGGACCGTTCGGTGCACGCGTCGATGGCGAAGATCTACGCGTCCGAGGCCGCGCTGCTCGTGGCCGAGAAGGCGCTCCAATGCCACGGCGCCATCGGCTACTCCTTCGAGTACGACCTGCACCTGTGGATGAAGCGCGTCTGGGCGCTGGCCGATGCCTGGCGCGACCCCGCGTGGCACCGCGCACGCGTGGCCCGACACCTCCAACTCGATTCCGGAGCCTCCTGATGGCCGATGCCTACATCGTCGATGCAATCCGAACGCCTGTCGGACGCCGCCGCGGCGGCCTCTCCGGGGTGCACCCCGCCGACCTCGGCGCCCACGTCCTGAGGGCGCTCGTCGCGCGCAACGACTTCGACCCTATCGCGGTCGAGGACGTCGTCTTCGGCTGCCTCGACACGATCGGGCCCCAGGCGGGGGACGTCGCCCGGACGTGCTGGTTGGCCGCCGGGCTGCCCGAGGAGGTCCCCGGCGTGACCATCGACCGCCAATGCGGTTCGTCCCAGCAAGCGCTCCACTTCGCCGCACAGGGCGTCATGAGCGGGACCCAGGACCTGGTGGTGGCAGGCGGCGTCCAGAACATGAGCCAGATCCCGATCGGCTCGGCGATGCTGTGCGCGCGGGAGCTCGGGCACACAGACCCCTTCTCGGGGAGCGTCGGCTGGGTCGAGCGGTACGGCAAAGACCCCGTCAACCAGTTCTACGGCGCCGAACAGATCGCCGCGAAGTGGGGCCTGAGCCGCGAGGCGATGGAGGCCTTCGCCTTCCAGAGCCACCAACGTGCCATCCACGCCCAGGACGACGGCCGCTTCGACCGCGAGATCATCGCCTTCGGCGAGGTCACCGCCGACGAGGGGCCGCGGCGCGACTCGACGCTCGAGAAGATGGCCTCCCTCAAGACGCTCACGCCCGAGGGCCGGCTCACCGCGGCCGTCGCCAGCCAGATCTCCGACGGAGCCGCGGCGATGCTGGTCGCGTCCGAAGCGGCCGTGAAAGCCCATGGCCTCACGCCACGCGCGCGCATCCACCATCTCTCCGTGCGCGGCGGCGACCCCATCATGATGCTCACCGCCCCCATCCCGGCGACAGCCTACGCGCTGCGCAAAGCCGGCATGACGCTGGACGACATCGACCTGGTCGAGATCAACGAGGCCTTCGCCCCCGTGGTGATGGCGTGGCTGGCGGAGACCGGCGCCGACCCCGCCAAGGTCAACGTCAACGGCGGCGCCATCGCCCTCGGCCACCCGCTCGGCGCCACCGGCGCCCGCCTGATGATCACGATGCTGCACGAGCTCGAGCGCACCAACGGCCGTTACGGCCTGCAGACGATGTGCGAGGGTGGTGGCCAGGCGAACGTGACCATCATCGAGCGGCTCTGACAGCGGTAACCACGCGGGTTGAATACGGATCGCGCCGGCCGGCGCAGCGATGCCAAGGCGCGCTGACGAAGGCGTGCCAGAGGCACGTCGAGGAGGTGCAACGCCGGCATCGTCGCGCTGGACAAGCGAGGCGTGTTCAACCCGCGTGGGCACCGCTGTGAAGCGACCTCTCCTCCTGGTGATCGTGTGCTTCGCCATCGGCGGCGAGGCCCACGCCTTCGTCGACCTCGACGGCGAGTACTGGCTCGCGGGCAGCAACTTCGGCTACGTGACCGACGGCGACCGGCACGACGCGCTCTTCGGCGTGGAAGCGAGCTTCGTCGAGATCGACGACAACCTGGCGGAGTGGGCCGGGGTCTACGCAGACACGCTCTACGACACGCGCGGGGTGGTCCGCTCGAGCATCGGGCTCGAGGCGGGGAGCTACGTCACCGGCATCGACCTCGGCCCGGTGCTCGAGGTCGGCGCCGATGACGTCAGCGGAGGACTTCGGTTTCGGTTCGTCGTGTCGATCGCCGTCGCTTCGATCTACCTACGTGGGCGGCACGCAGATGCTGTTCGGGTCGGAGCGGCGGATGCTCGAGACCGGCTTGCTCCTGAAGCTCGGTCACCAGCTCTAGAGGACCGTTTGGCATGTGTCAGCGCCGCTGCACCGCATGACACATGGATAGGACGCTTTTCGACCCGCGAGTCGGACCGAAGCGTGCCGATTCGGGCACTCGGTGGGTCGTTGTTGACCGCACCCCGTCCAAGTCGCGGTAGAGCAAATCGCGTGCCGCCAGCGCAGATCCGCATGTGGCGGGGACTTCCGACGTTTCAACTATATGTAGTATGTGTGATGAGGTCGCACCAACCAGATATGGTGGATAAGGCGTCCAAATAAAAAGTTCGCGGAGGCCTTGCGAGGCGCCCGACGGTCGCCTACAACCACCTACCAATCGCACGTTGGGCGAGAGCGGGTTCCAACGGCGAGCGACCAAGTTCACGTCAGAAAAAATTTTCCACCGTCACACCAGTTCCGCGTCCAGCACGCGGACACCTAGGGAAGATCTATGCGCCTCACGCGACGCTTCACCGAAGGGCTGTCCTCGCCCTACGAGCCGATCGAGTTTTCAGAGCGGAAGAGCGAAATCCGCAACCCGGACGGCAGCGTCGCATTCGTGAACGAGCAGGTGAACGTCCCGGCAAATTGGAGCCAGGTCGCCACCGACATCATCGCGCAGAAGTACTTCCGCAAGGCTGGCGTCCCGACCCGCCGTCGCGCCGTCCCCGAGCCGAACGTCCCCGAGTGGTTGTGGCGGCACGAGGCCGACCAGGACGCCCTCAACGATCTGCCCGAGAGCCGTCGCAGCGGCGGTGAGCAGGACGCCCGCCAGGTCTTCGACCGCCTCGCCGGCTGCTGGACGTACTGGGGCTGGAAGCACGGATACTTCCACGACGAGGACACCGCCCGCGTCTACTACGACGAGATGCGCTTCATGCTGGCCTCGCAGATGGCGGCGCCCAACAGCCCGCAATGGTTCAACACCGGACTGCACTGGTCGTACGGCATCGCCGGACCGCCCCAGGGCCACCGCTACTGCGAGCACGAGACGGGCGAGGTGAAGGTCAGCACGAGCGCGTACGAGCGCCCGCAGCCCCACGCCTGCTTCATCCAGTCGGTCGCCGACGACCTCGTCAACGACGGCGGCATCATGGACCTCTGGGTCCGCGAGGCCCGGCTGTTCAAGTACGGCAGCGGGACCGGCTCGAACTTCAGCAACCTGCGCGGCGAGAACGAGCCCCTCGGCGGCGGCGGTCGCAGCAGCGGCCTGATGAGCTTCCTGCGCATCGGCGACCGTGCGGCCGGCGCCATCAAGAGCGGCGGCACCACGCGGCGCGCCGCGAAGATGGTCACCCTCGACGTCGACCACCCGGACATCGAGGCCTACGTCAATTGGAAGGTCATCGAGGAGCAGAAGGTCGCCGCGCTCGTCGCCGGCTCGAAGAGCTGCAAGCGCAACCTCAAGGCCATCATGGAGGCGCTCCAGGTCGAGGTCGGCGGTGACCGCTTCGACCCGAAGGAGAACAAGGCGCTGCGCTGCGCCCTCAACGACGCCCGCCGCGCCGACGTGCCTCCGACCTACATCCACCGCGTCATCCAGTTCGCGCGGCAGGGCTACACCTCGATCGACTTCCCCGAGTACGACGTCGACTGGCAGAGCACCGCCTACCAGACCGTCAGCGGCCAGAACTCGAACAACTCCGTCCGGCTCACCGACGACTACATGCGCGCGGTGGTCGACGACCAGGACTGGAACCTCATCCGCCGCACCGACGGCAAGGTGGCGCGCACCATCCGCGCCCGCGACCTCTGGGAGCAGATCTCCTACGCCGCCTGGGCCAGCGCCGATCCGGGCGTGCAATTCGACACGACGATCAACGATTGGCACACCTGCCCGACCGGCGGCCGCATCAACGCCAGCAACCCGTGCTCCGAGTACATGTTCCTCGACGACACGGCGTGCAACCTGGCGAGCTGCAACCTGATGAAGTTCATGGCGGACGACCACACGCGCTTCGACGTGGAGGCCTTCCGTCACGCTTGCCGGCTGTGGACCATCACCCTCGAGATCTCGGTGGCGATGGCGCAATTCCCCAGCGAGCGCATCGCCGAGCTGAGCTGGAAGTACCGCACCCTCGGGCTGGGCTACGCCAACGTCGGCACCATGCTGATGGTCCTCGGCATCCCCTACGACTCGCCCGAGGCCAGCAACATCGCCGGCGCGATCTCTGCGATCATGACCGGCACCGCCTACGCCACGAGCGCCGAGATGGCGCGCGAGCTCGGGCCCTTCCCCGGCCACGAGCCCGACGCGGACAACATGCTCCGGGTCATCCGGAACCACCGCCGGGCGTCTTACGGCTCGCCGGGCACCGACTACGAGAAGCTCGAGACCATCCCGATGGCGCTCGATCCGGAGAAGTGTCCCGAGTACCTGCTGCTCGCGGCCCGCGCCGATTGGGACCGGGCGCTTGAGCTCGGTGAGGCCCACGGCTTCCGCAACGCCCAGTCCACTGTGATCGCGCCCACCGGCACGATTGGGCTCGTGATGGATTGCGACACGACCGGTGTCGAACCGGACTTCGCGCTGGTGAAGTTCAAGAAGCTCGCGGGCGGCGGCTACTTCAAGATCATCAACGCGTCGGTCCCGCTGGCGCTCCGGAAGCTGGGCTACGAGCCGGAGCAGATCGGCGACATCGTCCGCTACTGCAAGGGCACCGGCCGGCTCGAGGGCTGCCCGCACATCGACCCCGACAGCCTGCGCAGCCACGGCTTCGACCAGTCGTCGATCGAGAAGATCGAGACGCTGCTCCCGAGCGCGTTCGACCTGTCGATGGTGTTCAACCGCTTCACGTTCGGCGAGGAGTTCCTGATCAACAAGCTGGGCATCCCGGCCGGCACGATTGACGACGTCAACTTCGACCTGCTCGGCGCGCTCGGCCTGACCCGCGCCGAGATCGACGACGCGAACGACTTCGTCTGCGGCACGATGACGGTCGAGGGTGCGCCGCACCTGGACCACGAGCACCTGCCGGTCTTCGACTGCGCCAACAAGTGCGGCAAGCGCGGTGAGCGCTACATTCGGGCGACGGCGCACATCGAGATGATGGCGGCCGTGCAGCCGTTCATCAGCGGCGCGATCAGCAAGACGATCAACATGCCGTCGGAGGCGACGGTCCAGAACGTCAAGGAGGCCTACCTCCTCAGCTGGCGGCGCGGCCTGAAGGCGAACGCGCTCTACCGCGACGGCAGCAAGCTCAGCCAGCCGCTCTCCTCGGCGCTGTACGAGCTCGACGACGACGAGATGATCACCGACGACGCCACGCAGCTCGAGCTGCCGGTCACCGTCGACCGTCCCGCGGTGGCGGCCGCGCAGATCGCCGAGCGGGTGGTCGTCCGCTACCTGGCGCGCCGGCACCGGCTGCCGCAGCGTCGCCGCGGCTACACCCAGAAGGCGATCGTCGGCGGGCACAAGATCTACCTGCGCACCGGCGAGTACGACGACGGCGCGCTGGGCGAGGTCTTCATCGACATGCACAAGGAAGGCGCCGCCTTCCGCAGCCTGATGAACTCGTTCGCGATCGCGGTCTCGCTCGGCCTGCAATACGGGGTGCCGCTCGAGGAGTTCATCGACGCTTTCGTCTTCACGCGCTTCGAGCCCAACGGCATGGTCATGGGCAACGACCGCATCAAGATGGCGACGTCGGTCATCGACTACGTCTTCCGCGAGCTGGCCGTCACCTACCTGGCGCGTGACGACCTCGCGCAGGTGTCCTCCGAGGACCTGCGCGGCGACGCGGTGGGTCGCGCGCCCACCGAGCCCGAGTGGACCGAGGAGGAGGTCCTGCCCTCGCACTCGGTCGACATGCCGATCGCGGTCGCGAAGAACGACAGCGCCGGCTTCAGCCGCACCCCGAACGCGTTCACCCCGGCGCCAGCCCCCGTCACCGCGCCGCCGCTCCTCTCGGTCGCCCCCTCGCCCGCGCCCACGACGATCAGCGTGGGCCATGTGACGCCCGCCGGCGGCACGGTCGCCGCCCGTCGCGTCGCGCGTCAGCAGGGCTACGAAGGCGACCCCTGCCCGGAGTGCGGCGCGCTCACGATGGTGCGCAACGGGTCCTGCCTGAAGTGCATGTCCTGCGGCGGCACCACCGGCTGTTCTTGATGGTCGGGGCCTCCGGCTGATTTGAGCCCGCCTCGCTTGGCCAACACGCCCGTGCCGGCGTTGCGAATGCTCGACGATGCCGCTGGCATCGCCTGCGCTTCGCGCCTTGGCACGAACGCGCTGGCCGGCGCGATCCGGGCCCAAACCAGCCGGAGTCCCCTCCCCGATGATCGGCGGGTATCTCGGGCTGGTAGGGTCTGACCATGCGCTGGTTGTCGCTTCTCTCCTTCCTGATCGTCGCCGCGTGCGACGACGACACCTCACCCACCACGGCCATCGACCCGCCCGACGTCGGACAGGACGCCGCGGTGTCGCTCGACATGGACACGCCGGATCCCGACGAGGGCGTCGACGCGGCCGCGGATCCGGATGTGCGCGTACCCGACGCGGCGGTCGAGCCGGATGCGGCGCCGACAGGCGGTTTCTGCCAGCCCTGCGGTTTCCTCGGCTGCCACGGTGACGGCGTGTGCATCCAGGACGGACAGGGCAACGACTACTGCACCTCGACCTGTGCAGACGACACCGACTGCCCGAATGGAGCTCGGTGCGCCCTGCGCGGTGGCACCCGCGTCTGCATACCTCCGGGTGAGCGCTGCGGCGGCTGGTTCGGGCTCGAGTGCGAAGACGATGACGACTGCAACGGCTCCGCCAGGACCTGCGCCGGCGCGGGCTATTGCACGATCGACTGCGGCGGCGACCACGAGTGCCCCGTCGGCTTCGGACGCTGCCGCGAGGGTTCGTGCCGCGCCGACACCGAGCTCACGCCGAGCGGTTGTGGACGCGGCGGGCCCCTGCCCGGCTGCGGTGACGGCTGCGGCGGTGGCGACGTCTGCGCAACCGACTTGCTCGACGCGCTGCCCGACGCGGTCGCGCCGTTCTGCACCCGAGCCTGCGAAGCCGACGCCGACTGCCCCGCGGCCAGCCGCTGCCGAGCGGTGGGCGAGGTCCGCCTCTGTCTGGATGCCGCCTGCGCGTGCGTGGCGCGACCGGCCGAGGCGATGCTGCTCGACGAAGCGCTCGAGCTCGCCGGGCTCGACCGCTGCACCGCCGGCTTCGACGCCTCGCTGCTCGACCTCTTCCCGGCCGACATCTCGCGCGACCCGTTCCGGCTCGCCTTCTTCAACCCCGCGCACCTCAACGCGGTCGGGGGCTACGAGTGGGCGCAGGCCACCCGGGCGCGGCTCGAGGCCGACGCCGCCGCCGAGCACCCCGTGAGCGCGCTGCTGGCCACCGCCGCGTGGATCGTCGACCAGGCGGGCGAGGCGGTCGAGCCGGGTCCTGCGGTCGACCTCATAGACGCGCTCGAGGCCACCCACCAAGGGGCGCGCGGCTTCGACCGCGCTGGCGCCGAGGCCGCGCTCGCCGATGTCCCAGAGCCCCTGAAGCGCGCGGTCGCGCAGATCCTCGTGGCCGCCGTCGCCGTGGTCGACGCGCGCCGGGCCGACCTGGCCGCCGCCGGGGCCGCGCCCGACATCGCGGGCGCGCTCTTCGATCTCGGGCCGACCACCCTCGTGACGCACCCGGAGTTCACCGGGCTCAACATGACGCACCCGGAGATCCGCCGCCTGCTGTCCGGCGACTTGCGCCTGCCACGCATGTTCGCCGCCGCGCGCGACCTGGCGCGGACCATCGAGCAGACCGATTGGGACGAGTTCGCGGGCGCCCTGGGCTTCGAGGTCGCGCTCGACACGCCCCTCGGTCGCGTGATCCTCAACGACGCCGGCGGCCAGACCGTCTCCGGAGAAGAGCAGGTCCTCCTGCTCGTCGACACCGGCGGCGACGACCGCTACAAGGCCGCCGTGGCCGCGACCCACAACTTCCAGCGGCCGGTCTCGGTCGCGATCGACCTCGCCGGCGACGACCGCTACGGCTACGACGGCGACGGCGCCGATCCCGACCTCGTCGGTGGGCTTCCCCCTCCGGACGCCGCCGGCCGCTACGACGGGTCGCACCCCCAGGTGGCCGACCAATACGGCCCGATCTCGAGGTCGATGGTCCCGCGTCAGGGCGCGGGCGTCCTGGGTGTGGGCTTGCTCTTCGACTTCGCCGGCGACGACGTCTACCGCTCGCTGCGCATGTCGCAGGGCGCCTCGGTGCTGGGCGTCGGCGTGCTCTACGACGGCGCTGGGCGCGACGAGTACGCGTGCGAGCAGGGCTGCCAGGGCGCGTCGAGCTACGGCGTCGCGCTGCTGCTCGACCAGGGCGGCGACGACACCTACGCCGGCGCCCAGTCGGTCCAGGGCTACGCGTATGTGCGGGCCTTCGGCTACCTGCACGACGGCGGCGGAAACGACACCTACGTGGCGGTGCAGGGCGACGCCGAGCGGGGCGGGGTGCACCTCTACCCGAACGCGCAGAACCCGGGCCGCTCCAACACCAGCCTCGCACAGGGCGCGGGCTTCGGGCGCCGCGCCGACTTCAGCGACGGCGTCTTCGCCTCCGGTGGGCTGGGCGTGCTGCGTGACGCCGGCGAGGGGACCGACCGCTACACCGTCGACATCTTCGGCCAGGGCACCGGCTTCTGGTACGGCACCGGCATCTTCAGCGACGGCGGCGGCGACGATGTCTACTCGGGTCGCTGGTACAACCAGGGCTCGGGCGCCCACTTCGCGATGAGCTACTTCTTCGAGGAGGGCGGCGACGACGTCTACAACCCGAACGGCGAGGTCCTCGCCACCGCGGTCGGGCAAGGACACGACTTCACCCTCGGTTGGCTCGTCGACTTCGCCGGCAACGACACCTACTACGCGCCCGGCCTCGGCGTGGGCGCCGGCAACGACAACGGCATCGGCTTCTTCCTCGACCTGGCGGGCGACGACACCTACGACGCCCCCGACGGACGCACCTTCGGCGGCGCAAACATCGGCAACCCCGCCGGGCTGCGCGCCGAGGCGCTGTGCCTCGGCATCTTCGTCGACGCAGGCGGCGCCGACTCGTATCCCCGCTTCGAGGCCGACGCGCTGGTCGGCGACAATCGCCGCTGGTCACTTACGCAGCGGCGCGAGGACCGCCCGGCCGCGGAGCGTGGCGCAGGCATCGACGCCAACGACGGAATGCTCTCGCTGCCGTGAGCCGTAAGACCGCCCTCTACCTGCTCGTCGCAGTCCAGAGCCTCGCCCTCGCCGGGCTCGTCGGCTGGTGGCTCTACGACGGCGGCCACCGCCCCGACGATGGCGGGTTCAGCCGCCTCATGCAGCGGGTCCGCGAAGACGGGGCGACCGCCGGGCTCGTCGCGCTCGGCCGCGATGTGGTCCGCGCGGGTGTCGAGGCCTGCCACCTCGACGCCTGCATCGCGACGCTGTTCAACGGCGACGTCGAGCACCACAAACGCGCGACCCGCCAGACCCGAGTCGACCGCTGCGCCGGCTACACGCAGAGCGAGTGCACGCCGGAACGCGCCCGGCGCGGCATCGAGGAGACGCTCGTCCAGGCCGCGACCTTCCTCGCATGTAAGGGGACGCCCCCGCAGCCCATCGACTCGAGTCACTCGGTGGTCGACGTGCGGTGCATCGACCGAGACAACCCCAGCCACATCATCACCGACCAGGTCCACCTCAAGGCCGGCTCATCCGGCGGCTTCCTGGTCGAGGGCGCCTCGCGCTTCCCCGGCTTCCTGCCCGCGGTCTACGCCGATCTCCAGGGTGCGCCTCCGCGAGAAGCGGACGCCCCTTAGGGTGCCGATCCTATCTATCTAGGTTGCCAACTCCGACCGTGGTCGCAGCTCATAGCGCCGGGACCCCTCGAGCCGGGGTCAGGCCTAGCCACTTGACACTTAGCGGTGGTCCCCGCACGACGACAGTCGTCGTGCGGGGACCACCGCTAAGTGTCAAGTGGCTAGGCCTGACCCCTCTGCCTGAAGGTCAGCCGCCGAAAGCTTCGAGCACCGCGGGGGCGATGCGGTCGCCGGCTTCCTGGACGAAGTGGCCGGCGTCTTCGATGACCATCGACTCGGGGCAGCCGCGGATGACCTGGGCGAGCATGGCCATCACGGGCGGGCCGAGGACCGGGTCCTTGGCGCCAACCGCCATGAAGGTCGGGCCGGACCACTCCTGCATCCAGAACGGCACGACGGAGCGGGCGATGTCGGCGCCTTCCTGGTCGACCGCGGTGGGCACGATGGCGGGGAAGCGGCGGACGCCGGCCTGGTAGCGGCCGTCTGGGAACGGAGCGGCGTAGGCGGCGGCCTCGGCCTCGGTGAGGCCCGGGATGGCGCGGGTCATCATCGCCGCGACGTCGAGCTCCGGCGTGTTGGCCATGAAGTCGCGCCACTTGATGAAGCCCTTCGAGGGCGGCATGTGGCCGGTCGCGAGCGCCGTGTTCATCACCACCAGGCGCGCGAGGCGGTCGGCGTTGTCGGCAGGAAGGGTCAGGCCCAGAAGGCCGCCCCAATCCTGGACGACGAGCGTGATGTTGCTCAGGTCGAGCCGCTCGATGAACGCGGTCAGCGCGCCGCGGTGGAAGCCGAAGGTGTAGACGGCGTCGTCCACTGGCTTGTCGCTGCGGCCGAACCCGAAGAAGTCAGGGGCGACCACGCGGTGGCCGGCTTCGGCGAAGACCGGCGCCATCTTGCGGTAGAGGAAGCTCCAGCTGGGCTCGCCGTGCAGACAGAGAAAGGTGTGCTCGGCGCCTCGCGGCCCCTCATCGATGTAGTGCATCCGCAGGCCCTCGTAGCCCGGAAGGTCATCGATGTAATTGGGGGCGAACGGGAAGTCCGGCAAGTCGGCGAAGCGGTCGTCGGGCGTGCGCAGCGCTGTCACGCGGTCACTTCTCGTCGAGAAGGTCGGCGAGCGTGTCGCGCAGCTGCATCAGCGCGCGGGAGGCGACGTCGCGGAACTGGCCCTGGTCGAGCTGCAGCCGCTCGGCCGCCTCTCCGCCGGGCATCGCCTCGACATACTTCAGCATCACCGCCTCGCGGCGCCGCTCGGGCAGTGAGCCCAGCGCCAACGCGATCAGGTGCAGCGCCGGCCCCTTGCAGGCCTCCTCGAACGGCTTGCGGTCCGTGCTCGCGATCTGGGCGAGCATTTCGTCGGCCTCGTAATGCCCCTGCCACGGCTTGCCGAGCGCCTGGAGCGGCGGCGGCGTCCGGCGCAAGCGGCGCAGATTGCGCAGCACAATGGTGCGCGCCAACCCACACAACCAGAAGAAGTAGGACATCGGCTGCGCGTACTTGAACGAGCCGAGATGGTCGAGCGCGTGCATATGCGTCTCGTGCACCACGTCGTCGACCGGCAGGCGGTGCCGGGACTGCGGGTCGAGTTGCCGCGTCACGTATTCAGTCAAGCGCCCGCGGTAGCGGTCGAACAGCAGCTCGTAGGCATGCGTGTCGCCGTCCCGGAATCGCGTCAGCAGCTGCTTCTCGTCGTCGTCGCTCAAGGCCCGAACCCTCCTATCGCGATGGAGCCTCCCGGCCCCGGGGTGCGGGAGGGTAGCAGACCCCGAAACCGGGCACCATGACCGCGGAACTTCGCCGGTGGCAGCTTGACGCGCCCCCGTGTGGCTGGCTCACTGGCTCTTCGATGTCGAGCGCGCCCGTCCCGGTCGGTCGCTTCCTCCTCTTCAAGTCGTTGAAGAAGGGAGGCATGGCCCGCGTGTTCCTCGGGGTGGACCGTGGTGAGCCCGAGCGGCTGGTCGCGGTCAAGACACTCCTCCCCAAGCTCACGCGGCAGCGCCTCTACACCGAGATGTTCGCCACCGAAGGCAAGGTCGGCAAACGCCTGCAGCACGCCAACATCGTGGAGACGGTCGACTTCGGGAACGCCGGCGGGAACGCCTACATCGCGCTCGATTACATCTTCGGCTTCGACCTCTCGACGGTCCTGCGGAAGCTGCGCAAGCAGGGAGGCGTGATGCCGCTCGCCCTCGCGGTGGGCCTGGCGCGCGACGTGGCGGCGGCCCTCGCTTACGCCCACGAGCTGACCGACGAGTACGCGCGCCCGCTGAACATCGTGAACCGCGACGTCAGCCCCGGGAACGTCATGATCGGCTTCGACGGGATCGTGAAGCTGATCGACTTCGGCATCGCGCAGACGACGATCGACGTGAAGAGCCAGATCGGATCCATCAAGGGGAAGATCAGCTACATGGCGCCCGAGCAGGTGCGCGGCCTGCCGGTCGATAGCCGGGCCGACCTCTTCTCCCTGGGCACGGTCCTCTACGAGATGCTCAGCGGCGTGCAGATCTTCCACGACGAGGGCGACTTCGCGACGATGGAGCGCGTCCGTGAGGCCAACGCGCCGCCTGCCTCGACGCACAACAGCGCCATCGACGGGCGCCTTGACGAGATCATCGCCCGCGCGATGGCGCGCGAGGCCAGCGACCGCTACCAGTTCGCGCGCGACATCCGCGACGACCTGGACGCGTGGATGAAGGAGCACGACCACGCGGTGCGGCACGAGGACACCGCCGCCTTCATGCGCGGCCTCTTCGGCAGCCAGATCGACGAGATGCAGACCGACATCCACCGCGCGCGGGACGCGGCGCTCGGGGCCGAGCCGGCCGACGAGAACGAGATCTCGGCGGAGATGGCCCTGCCGCCGCGCCTCATCTCCGAGGACGCGCTCGAGGAGCTCGATCCCGGGGAGCCGGTCAACCTGCCTCCTGATCCGCCGAGCCGCTGGTGGATCGGCGCCGCGTTGGTGGTCGCCGCCGCCGCGGTCCTGTGGGCCGTGCTGAGATCCTGACGACGTGGCGAAATCGACCCGACCACTGAAGGGGCCCGGCGCCGAACCGCGGCCGCGCGCGAGCGTGGACGTCACCCACGCCATCCCGCCGCTCCCGGCCAGCACCTGGCGTCCGTTGTGCGAACGGCTCGAGCGGCGCGCGGGCAGCCTGCGCGACCCGGTCGCCGTGGCCCGCTTGCATCACCAGCGGGCGCGCATCCTCCAGAGCGAGCTGAACGACGACGACGGCGCGCTCGCCGCGTGGCGCCTGGCCCTGGACGCCTGGCCCGGGCACCTCCCGACGGTGCTCGCGCTGCGTGAGGTCGCCCTGCGCCGCGAGGATCGCGCGCTCGGGGAGCTCGTCTTCGACCGCTCGGTCGAGGTCCTCGGCCGCCCTGGCACCGATCCGCGCGACGCCGAGGAGGTCGACGGCTTCTTCCTTCTGGTCTGGCTCTTCCGCTGGCCCGACCGGACCCGCGCCGCCCGCGCCGTGGAGGCGATCGACGCCCTCGGCGACCCCAGTCGACTCGGGGAGCGCCTCGCATCGCTCTGCCTCGATGCGCCGCGGCGCGCCTCCCGGCTGCGCCACCGCGTCGAGGTCACCAGCAATCCGGAGCGCCGAGCCAGCTACGCCACAGAGCTGGCCGAGCTGCTGTTGGCGGAGCCCGGGCCCAGCGACGCGTCGGAGCTGCTGCGCGAAGCCGCCGAGCACGACGTGGGCGCGGCCTGGCGGCAGGTGGAGGAATCCGCCCGAGGCGGGGACGACGCTGCGCTCGCGGCGGCCCTCGAGCGCCTGTCGCAGCGGTGTCCGTCCGCGGCCGGTGCCGCCATCCGCTTCCTCGCCGGCGAGCTGTGGGAGCTGCGGCTCGAGGATCCGCGCCGAGCGGACGCGCTCTACGCCGGGGCTCGCGCGGGTGGGCTGCGCACGGTGGTCGCCCTCAAGCGCGTGCTCGCCGCGGCCCGAGCCGGCGGCGCGCGCGCCTATGCCGAGGCACTGGCGGCTCGGGCCAGCCTGGGCGACGCGTCCCTCGACGCCGTCCTCGCGCGCCGAGCCTCGGAGCTGTTCCAGCGGGCGGGAGACGACACCCACGCCTTCGCGATGGCGCGCCGCGCACACGAGTACGACTCGGAGGACGGACGCGCCCGGGCTCTGCTCGAGCGGCTGGCGGCGAAGGCCGCGCAATGGGCGGCGCTCGCGCCGTTGCTCGAACCCGCGCTCCGGGCCGCGCTCACCGAACACGCGCTGCGCGACCCGCGGGCGGCGCTCGGCCACCTCGGCAAGCCCCGTGAGGCGCCCGACCTCCTGTCGCTGCGCACCCGTCAGCGGTTGCTGGCCTACACCGACACCGAGGGCCTGCTTCGCGCGCTGCAACTCGAAGCGAATGTGCTCCAGGACGGCGAGCGCCGCGCCGACCTCTACCTCCGCATCGCCCGCGCCTACACGACGCGCCGTGGCGCGCACGAGAAGGCGCTCACCTACCTCTTCTGGGTGCTCGACCACGAGCCGGAACACCTGGTGGCGCTGCGCCTCGTCGAGCACATCTGCCGCGCCGCCGGGAAGGAGCGGCCGCTGATGGAGGTGCTGGCGCGCTCCCTGCCGCTGCTCGACCGCCCTGAGGACCGCTTCACGATGCAGCGCGAGCTCGGGCGGCTGTGGGAGGTGGTGGGCCGGTCTCCGGAGCAAGCCGCGGAGCACTTCGCTGCGGCCCTGGCGGACAAGCCGTCCGACGAGGGCACGGTCGCGGACCTCGAACGCATCTACACCCAGCTCGGCCGGGAAGAGGCGCTCGAGGAGGTCTACGAGTCGCTGCTCGAAGGCCCGGAGCTGTCGACCCCGCACCGCACCCGCATCACGACCAAGCTCAGCGCGCTGCGCGAGCGCACCGGCCACACGATGCCGGCCGAGCCGATGGCGCCGCCTGCCGAGCTCCCGATCCCGCAGCCCCAGCGAATGGTCGAGCTGCTCGAGGAGGACGTCTCGCTCGACGACTCCGAGGACGACCCCGACACCGACGTGGGGATCGTGGTCGACGACGCGACCCTGGCCGCGTTGGTCATCAGCGTCGCTGATCTCGAAGCCGACCTGGACGACCCGCTGCCCCCGCTGCCGCCGCAATCGCCGCTGCCCCCGATCGGCGGCGACCCACGCGACGCCCTGCTCTCGGCCCCGCCCTACAGCGGGCCGACGGTGGACGACCTCGAGTCGCTCGACGGCGGGGGCCCCCGAAGCACGGACGCGCCGGCGACGCGCGACCTGTCCCCCCACGACACCGGGACGCAACCCACCGGGAGCTACGGCAGCCTGCACGACAGCGAGCTGCAGGAGGTCCCGCCAGCCGACCCCGACGCGATGAGCTTCCTCGGCGAGGAGAAGCAGCGCGAGCGCGAGGCGGATCCGGGGCGCGCGGTCATCGCCGCCAAGCTCCGCCGCAGCCGGGGTGAGGGCCGCGAGGCCGGCTGGCCCGACCACGGGTCCGCCGATGTAGCCGCGGCGGTCGGTGCCCTCCAGAGCGCAGAGGACCCCCACGCCCGCGCCGACCTGGCGTGCGACCTGGGCGCGGCCTACGAGGCGGCGGGCCACCCGACCGAGGCGATCCGCGCCTACCGCACGGCCCTCGGCTATCGGGCTGGCGACAACACCGCGGGCGAACGGCTGGAGGCGCTCTTCCGCGCCACCGGCGACTGGGCCGGCCTGGTCGACATCCTCGGACGCAAGGCTGCGCGCTCCGGCGACCCCGAGCGCCGCCGCAACCTCCTGCTCGAGGTGGCGCGGCTCGAGGCGGGGCCGCTCGAGGACCCCGCCGGCGCCATCGACCACTTCCGCGAAGCGCTCACCCTCGGACCGCCCGACCGCGGCCTGATCGCCGAGCTCGCCGGGGCCTTGAAGGCTGTCCGGCGCTGGGACGAGTACGTCGACGTGCTCACCGCCGGTGCCCTCGCCGACCCCGACGCGCTCGAGGTCGACGCTGCGCTGGAGCTGGGCCGCGTGCACCTCTACGAGCTCGGTTCGGCCGAGCACGCGCTGCCGTACATCCTGCGTGCCGCGCGCGCGCTGCCCGAACGGGTCGACGTGGCCGCCGACCTCGCCGAGGCCCGCGCTCTCGTGGGCGAGGTCGACCGGGCGATCGAGCTGCTCAAAGACGCGGTCGGCGCCGCGAGCGGCGAGGCCCGCACGGTCCTGCAACTCCGGCTCGCGCGTCTGTACGAGGAGCATGGCGACGACCCGGACCGCGCCCGGACCTTCTACCGCGCGGCCCTCGACGGTGGCGTGCGCGACCCGGCGATCCTCGACCGCATCGAGCGACTCGCGGTCGGCGCCCACGACTGGGAGACCCTCGCCACCGTGGTCGAGCATTACCTGGAGGAGGCGCGCCAGCGGGGCGCACCGGAGGACGAGCGGCGAGCGATCGCCAAGCGCCTCGGTCACCTCTACTACAAGCGGCTCGACCGCCCGCGCGACGCGGCGGCGGTCTTCGTCGAGGCGTACGAGCTCGACCCGGCCGACCACGGCATCTACCGCATCGCCGAGGGCCTGCTCCAGCGGCAACCGGTGCCTACGCTGCAGGTGCGCCTCTACGGCACCTATCTGCGCTCGACCAACGCGACGAGCCCGGCCCGGGTGACCGTCGGGCTTCGCCTGGTCGCCGCACACGAGAGCGAGGGCGACCTCGACGCCGCGGTCCACGAGCTCGAGCAGCTGCACCGCCTGGCGCCAGCGGACGCCGAGGTCCTCGCCGCGCTGGAGCGGGTCTACCGGCGCGCCGAGCGGTGGCCCGAGCTGGTCGCGATGTACCGCGACGACCTCGAGCGCATGACCGCTCCGGAGCAGCGTGCCGTGCTGCTCCGCCGCCTCGCTCAGGCCCTCGAGGTCGGGCTTCGAGACCTGCCCGCCGCGACGGACGCCTACCAGCAGCTGCACCAGCAGGATCCGGGCGATGTCCCGACGCTGCAGGCCCTCGCCCGGCTGCTCGAAGCCCAGAAGCGCTGGAACGACCTGCTCATGGTCAGCGCGCGTCAGCTCGACTTCGTCGGCAGCGACCGGCAGCGCGCCTACATCCACTTCCGCATGGGCAGCCTGCACGAGACCCACCTCGGCGACCTCGCCGCCGCGGCCTGCGAGTACCGCAAGGCACTGCGCTTCGATCCCCGTTGCTTCCCTGCGCTCCACGGCCTGCGCGAGATCGCCGCGAACGCGGGCGATTGGAAGACGGTCATCGAGTATCTGCGCCAGGAGCTCACGCTCTGGGACGAGCCAAAGGAGCGGGCCGCTGTCTATGCGCGCATCGGCGAGATCTGCGCGGAGCGCCTCAACAATCCGCTGCTCGCGGTCGAGCAATATCGCGAGGCGGTGGGCGTGTGGCCGGCGTGCATCCCGGCCGCGCGTGCGCTGGCCCAGCTCGCCTTCGAGGCCGAGCGCTGGGAGGAGGCTGCGCCGCACTTCCAAGTGCTCACCAAGCAGAACCTCGACAAGTGGCCGCGGGCCGCGCGCAGCGATCTCTTCTACAAACGCGGCGTGGTTGCAGCGCACCTCGGTCGCAACCACGAGGCGGTCGAGAGCTTGAAGCTCGCGCTCGAGTTCGACGCCGGCAACACCGACGCGCTGCAGGCGCTGGTCCGTGCGTATGCGGTGCTGCCCCACGACGAAGAGGGCTACAGGTCCGTGCTCGGTCGCCTCGACGAGCATTACAGCAGCCACGAGCAGGAGGGGCGCGTCGAGGAGCAGGCGCGGATCGACATCCTGCGCGGATACGCGGCCGAGCAGGGCCTCGACCTCGAAGCCGCGGCGGACCATTACCGGCGGGCGATGAAGCTGCGCCCCAACGACCTCGGCAGCGTGCGCCCGCTCGTCGACCTCTTCGTGCGTCAGCGGCGCTGGAATGATGCCACCGCGACCCTGCGTGCCTTCACCGAGCGGGCCGGCGCGGACTCGCCCCACTACGTCGAGGCGATGCTGCTCCAAGGCGAGCTGTGGTGCGACGGCGCGGTCGATCCGCCGCGCGCGACGGAGTGCTATCGGCGCGTGCTCGAGGCGCACCCCGCCGACCGCGACGCCCTGTTCCGGATCGCGCAATGCCACTTCCTGCAGGGCGCCTTCGAGGAGGCGCGCGAGTGCATCGAGCGACTGCTCGACGCCGAGGAGGTGCCCTATGACGAGCAGGCGAACCACCTGTTCTACCTGGGTCGCATCCAGCAAACCGGGTTCCACGACGCCGAGGCCGCGGTCGAATGCTACGAGCGCTCGCTCGCCACCGACCCGGGTTGCGCCTCGGCCCTGTTGGGCCTCCTGCGGCTGCGCGCCCACGAGGAGAACGACGCCGCGCTGGCCACGCTCCTCGCCGAGCACCAGCCGCTGCTCTTCGGGAGCGCGCCCGACCTCGACGCCGCGCTGGCCGCCCTCAAGACGTTCGCCGCGAACCTGCTCTTCCACCGCGGGGACACCGAGGGCGCGCGCAGGCTGCTGCGACCGCTCGCCGACGGCGACGGCCCAGGTGCGCGCGACGCCCGCTTCGCGTTGGTCCCGATCTTCGAGCAACGCGAGCAGTCCGAGCGCGCCGTCGAGCAGCTGGTGCGCATCCTCGACCACAACGTGTGCGACGTGGCGGCCCTCGAGGCGATGGCGGACGTGCTCGACCGCAACGGCGACGACGAGCGCCTGCTGCACGTGCTGAGCGTGCTCGACCTCTTCAAGGCGACGGTCGGCGAGTGGGAAGCGCGATTCCGCACCCTCCGCGAGCGTGCCCGGCGCGTGCGGGACAAGGCCGCCAAGGGGCTCTCCGACGAGCTGATCCATCGCCGGCTCGCGCACCCGTCCTTCCGCAGCCCGGTCATCCAGCTCATCGCCCATTGCGAGCCCGCCCTGGCCGGCCGCTTCAAGGAGCCGCTGCGCCCGACGCTGCGCCGCGGTGACCAGGTGACCGGACGCAGACACCCGTTCAGCCTCGAGGTGCGGACGCTCCAGACCCTGCTCGCCTCGCGCGACTTCGACCTCTACTTCCGCGAGGAGATGCACGGCCTGGTGCGGGTGTGGACCGGAACAGCCCGAGCGGCGCCTGAGCGGGGAAAGACAGCCCGAGCGGCGCCTGAGCGGGGAAAGACAGCCCGAGCGGCGCCTGAGCGGGGAAAGACAGCCCGAGCGGCGCCTGAGCGGGGAAAGACAG
>PVBE011306963.1_pt1 | contig 36389 bp, 33 predicted proteins | sample 1631181 | NCBI WGS metagenome assembly PVBE01 (sample SAMN08397723, study PRJNA350692) | Marine metagenome, whole genome shotgun sequencing project. | isolation source: water | place: Pacific Ocean | collected 2012-04
CTAAGGGGTAATTGTCGGCGTATTAATCAGACTTGTCTCCCAGTTGTTACCCGACTTCAGCTAACAACAACCACTCACGCACAAAATACAGAGGTCTGCTAAGGCCAAGACTCAGGGATTTGTGGTTTTCACACGCTCTCTGTTTGCAGTAGGCGATGATGTCCTGGGCGTGCTGCTGTCTCTGGTTCTGTTCGACGCTGTCGCGAATAGCCTCAGCCGCGCCCAGGATGGCGTAGAGAGGATTGTTGATTTCGTGCCCAATGCCACTGGCCATCGTACCTAGAGCTGCCATCTTCTCAGCCTGGATCAATGCGTGTTCAGCCTGCTCTTTGGCGGCGATCAGTTCTGCCTCGGCCTGTTTTCGGGCGGACACGTCATGCAACATCACCGTCAGAATGGTCTCGCGGTCTAATTCAAGCTTGGATACCGAGGCCTCGGCGGGAAATTCCGATCCGTCTGCTCGCATGCCGACGATCTCACTTCGTTCTGTCATCAACCGGCTTTGCTCTGACGAGGTGCGAAATCGCGCCACGTGTCCGCGATGCGCCTGCCGGAAACGGGCGGGGATCAGTTCGTCTAACGACAGTCCCATGATATCGGCGGCCCGATAGCCGAACAGCTTCTCTGCGCCGGGGTTGAACACGCGAATTGCCCCGTCGTTGCCGATTGCGACGATCGCGTCCGGTGCGACGGAAAGTACTCCCGCCAGCGGGAGCGTGCGATTGATGTCAGGCTCGCCGGGATTTCCCTCACCATCCTCCAGCGATGCCACCCTGACCTCTTCGGTGTGCTGCGAAGCCGTGGTCCGCCGGGAATCCGAGGTCCTCCGGGTGTTCAATCTCTGATCGGAATGGCCAGTCATCGCACCGCCCTACAGGTCGGCTCCCAGGTTCGCTCGAGCACAGACCACAAGGAGGGCCAGCCCAGTCGGCCATAGTCAGGGAAGTCTCGCCTGTTGTTATCGGACAGAACCATGGTCGGTCGTCCTCTGTATCTGGTGACGCCGGATTTATATTAGTGCGTTCCATTAGTGCAATGTCAGGTTCAGGTGCCCGGAGACGATCGCTGCTTCTGCGATGTCGGTACTATACTCAGGCCGTCAAGAATCGCTATCAGTTGGGGCGATACCCCTGCAGCGGAAACTCTTCCGTGATCCGAACAACCGGACCTACCTGGTGAGCCTTGAAGGAATTCGTGCACTGCTGTTAACGTCCCTTTTCTTCCAGAGATAGATTCGCTGAAGTTTCTACCCTAGAGATGAGCCCCATCTTACCTGACTCGTTTGCTAACGGTCCGGGTTACTTCTGCCACCATCCCAATAGGCAACAGAATTCCGCTCTTGAGGCGACAGGATTCTATTGCCTGCAGAATCTGATAGAGTATCAGCTCCCCATGCCCTGAAGAGAGGAGATAGTGTAGTGTTTAAAAGGCTTGACCACGTATCCATCGGTGTATTCGATATAGAGGCTGCCCAGAAACTGTTCTGTGATCAATTGGGTGGCGAACTGTTGAAGGATGCAGGGAGTTCCAACGATGAAGGTTTCCGTTGGATCACCTTTCTGCTCGGAGGCAAGAAAATTGAACTGGTATCGCCCACTGGTGAAGGTGGCGTAGGCAGATACCTGGATAAGAACGGCGAAGGATTCCACCATCTCTCCTTCAGTGTGTCGGACCTGGAAGCGGCCAAGGAATTCTGTGACACCAACCATTTGCGGGTATTGGGATATAACCCGGAACCATCCAGTTTCAGACACTTCTATATGCATCCGAAAGATACCTTTGGTGCTTTGATCCAGGTTTTTGAAGAGACAGACAATACAATGGACCTGGCAGAGTAACGAATGAAACTCTACTATTTCCCGGGTGCACCCTATCCCACCAAGGTGCGTCTTTATCTGGCTGAGAAAGGTATCCAGGTCGACGAGGTGCTGGTCGACTTCAGACAGAAGGAACAGAAATCTCCCCGGCACCTGGCCAGAAATCCTCTCGGTAAACTGCCGGTGCTGGAACTGGACGATGGCACCCATCTGACCGAGTCTCTCGCCATCATTGAATTGTTCGAGGAACTGCATCCGGAGCCACCGATGATTGGCAGGGATCCCTATGAGCGCGCCCGGGTTCGAAGGTTAGAGAGAATTGCCGACCTGGCGATCCTGCTGCCGGTGGGTCGCATCATTCACGCAACCAATTCGCCGCTCGGCTATCCTCCCATTCCGGAAGTCGCCGCCGCAGAACGGAATGCTTTGCCCAACGCGCTGGCCGTAATGAACGACAGTTTGTCAGACCGACCATTTGTAGCTGGTGATCAACCCAGCATAGCCGACTGCACGCTGTTTAGTGCCCTCAGGTTCGCTCAGTTCTTTGAGGTCGTGATCGATGCGCAATTCGCCAACCTGCATGCATGGTTCGGACGTTTTAAGGAACGAACCAGTGTTCAAAAGATAACGGCGTGACACGTAAGCGCTCGGATAGAAGGGGACAACAAGATGGAAAACCGAAGACTGGGCAAGTATGGGTTGGAAGTTCCGGCTCTCTGCCTCGGCACCATGACCTTTGGCTTGCAGGTGGATGAAGAGAAATCCGTTGAGATTCTGGACAGGGCTTGCGATCTGGGATTGAGTTTTCTGGATTCGGCCGATGCCTATCCGCTCGGCGGTAACCGGGACACGCTGGGCAGGACCGAAGAAATTCTGGGTCGGTGGATGAAACAGCGTGGTAACCGGCAACGACTGCTGATCGCAACCAAGTGTTTTGCACCGACCCGGGGCGGTCCTAACGGCCGTGGATTGTCGCGGCAGCACATCATGGAATCCATCGAGGCAAGTCTGACGCGGCTCGGAACGGACCATATCGATATCTATCAGTCCCATGGCTTCGATGAGTTTACGCCCATCGAAGAGACGCTGCGGGCATTCCAGGATCTGGTGACCGAAGGCAAGGTACGCTATATAGGCTGCTCCAACTATCCGGCCTGGCGGCTCGGCCAGGCACTGGCGGCCGCCGATCGGCTCGGTGTCGGCGGCTATGTTTCAGTGCAACCCCGGTACAATCTTCTCTACCGTGAGATCGAAACCGAGCTGTTACCCCTGTGTCGAGCCGAAGGGTTGGGTGTGCTGGTCTACAATCCACTGGCCGGTGGATTTCTATCCGGCAAGTATACAATCGGCGAGGAACCGAGAGAGGGCACCCGTTTCACCCTGGGCAGTGCTGCCGGTCGATACCAGGAGCGCTACTGGCACGAAGTACAGTTCAAAGCGGTGGAGGAGCTTAAGCAAGTCGTCGCGGACCGTGACATGAATATGGTGTCGGTCGCCATTGCCTGGGTGCTGGCACAGGAGGGGATCTCCTCGGCGATTATCGGTGCCAGCAGTCCGGAGCAGTTGGATGCCAATCTTGCCGCACTTGAAATCACCCTGGATGAGGAACTCTTAAGTGCCTGTGACGAGGCTTGGTGGTCCCTGCCGCGTCGACCTGTGCATGAGGGATATCGTTAGGTCCCTTCAGCAATCAAAAGGAGCAAAACAGATGACCCATATCATGCAACAGATGACGTGGCCGGAGGTGCGCGATGCACTGCAGGAAGTCAAACTGGCGATCATACCGGTGGGCTCCCACGAACAGCATGGGCCCCACCTGGCCATGTCGGTGGATATTGCCGGAGCCGAACTCTTTGCCCTCAAGCTGGCCGAGAAAACCCATCCGCTCTGCCTGCTGACGCCGCCCCTTAACTTCGGTATCTCCATCCACCACTTGCCGTTTCCAGGCACCCTAACGCTGCAACCTGAGACATTTGAACGGGTCTTGCTGGATGTGGCCGCCAGTCTGCATGCCCATGGAATTCGTAGGATTCTGGTGGTGAATGGCCACGGCGGTAATCAGCATGTTCTCAATACAGCATCTGTAAAAATGCGGCAAGATCTGGGCGTACGCATGGCGTACACCCTGTGGCCCACAGTGGGGGGCACTGGCGGCAAATTGAGCAATCTGCTCAAGGGCAGGAGAATTGGACACGCCTGCGTGCTGGAAACGTCCATGATGATGCACCTTCGGCCTGATCTGGTTCGACAAGACGCGTTGGCGGAGGGTGAGCTGCAGCCACCGATCTATGGGGATGCAGCTACGTCCGGCATCGATGGCTTCGTCTACTGGAACGAGTTGACCGCCAACGGTGCCTTCGAGGGGGCTCCGGATGCCACCGCGGAAGCAGGCCAGATCATTACCGATGCGGCGCTTTCGAAGATTGCAGCGTTCGTAACCCGCTTCGCAGAAGTGGAGGTGGATGCCGCTGGTGTCATGCCGAAAGTGAGTGGATAATCTGAACGCCGGGACTTGGCTGGCAAGGAGACGGATATGAACGAAGCGGCGAATCTGCAGAACTTTCGCGATGAAACACGCGGTTGGCTTGCCGAGAACTGTCCGGCGGGGGCCAAGGGACCGGGCGAGATTCCCTGGGGCAGCAGCAAACTGGAAATCGCCGACGCGGATACGGCTCGTTGGCTGGAACTGATGGCTGGCAAAGGTTGGACCGTTCCCACCTGGCCGAAGGAGTATGGCGGCGCCGGTCTGACCAAGCAGGAGTTCATGGTGCTGCAGGAGGAGATTCGCCGCATCGGCGCCCGTGCTCCGCTGACGGGGCGGGGCATCAACTACATCGGCCCCACCATCCTGGAATTCGGCACGCCGGAGCAGAAGGCAAAATGGCTGGCCCGACTGGCGCGGGGCGAGGGCGGTTGGTGCATGGGTTACAGTGAACCTGCAGCAGGTAGCGATCTTGCCAACGTGCAACTGCGAGCGACGGATCAGGGCGACGTCTATCTGCTCAATGGCATGAAAACCTGGACATCCGATGGCATCTACGGGGACTGGATCTTCTGCCTGGTGCGCACCGATCGGGAAGTGCCCAAGCACGAAGGAATCAGTCTGATTCTGGTGGACATGAATCAACCGGGGGTGAGGGTACGACCCATCAGTCTCATCAGTGGCAGTTCGCCCTTCTGCGAGACGTCCTTCGAAGATGCCACGGCGGAGAAAGACGATGTCATTGGCGCTGTGAATAGCGGCTGGTCCGTGGGTAAAAGACTGCTGCAGTACGAACGATCGATCCATGCCGGGGTTAATACCAGCGGCATACAGCGACAGGAGCGCGAGGCGAGCCTTGTGGATGTGGTCAGGCAATACCACGGGGCGAAGCAGGGCGGTCGCATCTCCGATGCATCTGTACGAGAAAGACTGGTCCGTCTTGAGATGGAGAGCCGCTCCTATCAACTGACCCAGCGGCGGGTGATGGCGGAAACCCAGGCACGGGCACCCAGCACTGCCACCTCCATTCTGAAAGTGACCGGCGCCCGACTTACCAAGGAGAGAACCGAACTGCACCAGCAGTCCTTCGGCGTTCAGGGAATTGGCTGGGAGGGACCGGGATTTTCCAGCCGTGAACTGGAGACAACCAGGACCTGGCTCTCCTCCCGCGCCGTCTCCATCTACGGTGGCACCAGCGAGATTCAGCTCAATATCATCGCCAAACGAGTGCTGGGATTACCAGACTAGGCTAGGGGTGTCTGGCCACGCGCGAGGACGATCGACCAGGGGGAGTGCATCATGCGATTCGGCTTCAGTTTACCCAACAATCAAGGCGTCGCTCACGTGAGCGATCTGGTGGATCTAGCCTGCGAGGCTGAATCCCAAGGGTTCCACTCGGTCTGGGTCAGCGAGCACCTGTTCCATGCCAGTTATGTCGCCGAGCGATTGGGCAGCGCTCCGTACCATGAACCCATTACCGTGCTGACGGCAGTTGCAGTGGAAACCCAACAGGTGCGCCTCGGTACATCCGTCTTGGTGCTGCCCTGGCATCAGCCCGTCCAGCTAGCCAAAAGCATCGCATCGCTTGACGATCTATCCACGGGAAGGGTTACCCTGGGGGTGGGAGTGGCCATGGCGAAAGACGAATACGCCAACCTGGGAGTTGATTTCTCCCAGCGCGGAAAAGTTGCCAACGAGATGCTGGCAGCGATGAAAGCACTATGGTGCGACGAGCTTCCGGAATATGACGGTGAACTGTTTCAGTTCCAAGGCCTTCGCTTTGAGCCGAAGCCGGTGCAAACTCCGCATCCACCCATCCTGGTGGGTGGCGCAAGTCCCGCAGCATTCCGACGCATAGCGCTCTATGGGGATGGCTGGCATCCCCTCAGCCCATCCGTTAACGAAGTTAGCAGCGGCATTGAACAGATTCGTGCTGCCTGCCGCAAGATAGACCGTGATCCGGAACCACTGAAGATCTGTCCCCGTTTGATGGTGGGATTTATGGATGAACCTTGGGATCGTCCGTTAGAGGATCGTCGCACGTTGCGGGGAACCGTAACGGAGATCCGCTCGATGCTCGATGCATATGAGCGGGCGGGTGTGGATGAGGTCGTGTTGGATGCCAACACCGCGGATCTGGACCAGGCGCTTGGCTTGATGGATCGGATCAAGAACGAATTGATGTCTGGCTGATGCTGCCCAACGACTCATTCGTGCTCGTGGACTGCAAGTCAGGTTTGTGCCAGTCAGGTTTGTTGATTCTCTCTGGAAATAGGTTAATATTCAGGCAGGTACACGCATATCAGGTGGAACACTCATGACACCGCAACCACTGGCCGTGGATGATACGCAGGCCATTCGAGCTGTTATCGAACTGGCCGTGCAATCCCTTCAATCTGATCATTTCGATGACTATTTCGATCTGTTTACGGACGACGCAGTGTGGATGATTCCCAGCAGGTTTCAGGACATCGGTATTGACGAAGCGCGATCTTTTTACGGCTTTACCGACAAGTTCCGGTTTGATCAGCGCTTGACCATCGATGAAATCATGCTGGCCGGAGACTGGGCGTTTGTCCGCATCAGCCTGGATGGTCACCTTCGGGCCAAAAGCGATCTACACGCTGCTCCGCTCCGATCGATCAGCAGACACATGTGGATCCTGCAACGACAGCAGGATGGTTCCTGGATGATCGCAAGGGACATCTGGAACAATCCCAAGAGCAATAAGGAATAGTAGTTTAATCTCTCCACCGCGCGGCCCTGCCGGCACGGCTGCTCTGTTTGTGTGTTAGCATTTACGCTCCCTAGTCCAAATCTTTCTCCCATCCAGTTGAGGTATCCATGAAGCCATTTCGAGCCGAAGTTGAGGCGTTGCAGCAAAATGGAATTACCAGGGTTGCGTTACCTCACATCACCGACCCCGACATCATTCCCCTCTGGTTCGGCGAGGGTGATATGGTGACCCCGGAATTCATTCGGGAAGCCGCCAAGAGCGCACTCGACGGAGGGCAGACGTTCTACTGCCACACGCGGGGCACTGAGGATTTCCGGGATGCCATCAAGCTGTATCTGGATAAGCTGTACGGCGTCGATCTCGCTCGTGATCGCATATCGGTGCCGGGCTCGGCCATGCTCGGCATCACCATCGCTGCACAGATGGCGCTGACAAGTGGCAGCCATGCTCTGATCGTCAGTCCCAACTGGCCCAATATCGAAAATGTCTATCGGGTAACAGGGGCAGAGGTGAGTTTCATCCGCCAACGGGAAGAGAGTGATGGTTGGTGTTTGAGTGCCAGGGAGATCATCGACCACGTAAAGGCCAATACCGGTTCCATCTACGTGAATTCGCCCTGTAATCCCACCGGTTGGGTAATGTCTGCTGACGATCAAGCTGAGCTGCTTGAGTTCTGCCGAAAGCGGCAAATACTGATAATTGCCGACGAGGTCTATCATCGCCTGATCTATGACGGCGACACCGCCCCTTCCTTTATCAGTATAGCGAGGGATGACGATCCGGTTGTCATCGTTAACGGATTATCAAAGGCGTGGGCGATGACCGGCTGGCGGGTTGGATGGGTGGTGGCGCCAAGCCACACGGCGCAGCAATGGGCGATTCTGTCCGAGTGTTTCAATACCGGTGCCACGGCATTCGTTCAGCCCGCCGGCATCGCCGCGCTGCAGCAGGGCGAGCAGGTGGTGGGCGAGCTAAGAAACCTGTACCGGCAGGGCAGGGAACTGGTGATGCAGATACTGGCGGAGCATCCTGCCATCGAACTCAGTGAACCAGTGGGTTCTTTCTATGCGTTCCCCCGCATTGAGGGCTTACGGGACAGTTATGAATTTGCCAAGGGGGTGCTGGCGGAGGAGCGTGTCGGCATTGCACCCGGATATACCTTTGGTCCGGGGAACGAAGCCTATTTCCGTATCTGCTTTGCCCAATCCCATGAGCGACTCCGACAGGGGCTGGAAGGTGTGATCCGCTATATCGATCGACACGTAGATGAGTTGTTGGAGCGCTAGTTACCGCGGTATTGTTTTGATTAAGTTCGACCCTGGTTTACGCAAATCACAATCGGGGTAAGTGCATGTCATTCATCGAGCGAATCCACGAAAATGATGCAACCGGCACTCTGAAGGAAGACTTCGACTTTGTATCGGGATCCTACTCGAAGGGATTTGACAGTCCTGTAGCCACTACCCACGCCTCCGTCAATAAAGGCTGGTAAAATTAGCATCTTACAGATTCTTTGGGGTTAATCCGGGGTATTATTGGGGAACGGTTCTGGGTAAGACCGTAACTGTCTCAGCTTTTCTTGGTACCAGTTCGGTATATACTGGCATTCCGTTGTAGGCTGTACTGACGTTTCATGAACACGTCAAGATTTGGCGTTAGGGTTATTTAGATGAGCTCATTATTTAGGCATTCCTTCACTGCTTGTTTGCTGATCGTGATCCTCAATCTGGCACAAACTGCCAGCGCCACCGAGGACACCGTCTACAAGACGCCTACTTGAGGATGCTGCACAACTTGGGTGGGTCACCTGAGAAGTAACGGAATCGAAGTCAGCACAAGAGATGTTGAGGACATCTCCGCAGTCACATCACGCCTGAAGATCCCGGCAACCCTTGCATCCTGCCATGTAGCCGTTATAGATGGCTACGTGTTCGAGGGGCATATACCCGCCGACGTCATCCACAGATTCCTCAAAGAGAAACCGAACGCTCGGGGACTTGTGGTACCGGGTATGCCGATGGGTTCTCCCGGTATGGAAGGACCCCGTAAGGATCCCTACAACGTGTATATTATTGATCAAAACGGCAGTAAGACTATCTATACGCGACATTGATCTAATGAATTTGCTTGACCCTCCACTACCTACAGACATTACAGTAACCTCAAGTGAGTAGAGGAGAGCAATATGCGTAATGTGGAGATCTTTAGTGCTGGTTGTCCCGTGTGTGATGAAGTCATCGAGCTCGTCAATAGGCTGGCGTGTTCATCCTGCAAGGTGTCGGTGGCTGATATGCACGATCCAGCAACAGCTGAAAGCGCAACATTATTGGGCATCCAGCGGGTCCCAGCAGTTGTTGTCGATGGCAAGCTTGTGGCTGGTAATACAGCTACAGGGCTGGACGAACAAGCCCTTGAGGCCGCCGGGATCGGTCAACCGATCTGACTAGGGCTGACCGCCAATCTTGATGATCGCGGTTGCGATTCAATCGTCAGTTCGTGGCCTTGATCGTCTTCACGATATCCAGAAAGATGTGATTGACTTCGGTCACAGTGAATCCCGCCGCCGTAACGTTGTCGACGGTCTTGCGATTCATCTCGGGTCCGAGCTTTCTCGTAAGAGGGGTCATGACTTCCATCATCAGGTTGAATGGGAAGCAACGACTGCCGGTGTGTTCGAACATGTGGAGCTCGCCGTCAGGCTTCATGACTCTCCTTAGTGATTTCAAGCCTTCGATCGGATTGGGAACGCTACAGAATGTACAGGACGTAAATACCTGGTCGAACTCTGCATCGTCGAAGGTGAGTTCGTGTACATCCATTGCGTGGACCTTGATTTCGCCGTCGTAGGCATCCACTCGGTCCTGGGCCTGCTCGATCATCTTGGGGCTGATGTCGATGGCGGTGATGTCGCGGTTCGGGGGAAACGCTGCAATATCGAGCCCCGTTCCCAAGGCCATAAACAGAATGTGTCCATCCATACTTGAGAATAGATCCTGTTTCCAGGGCGCCCAGCGTTTCTCCGGCCCTTTGGCAGACATCAAGTCGAAATTGGGTGCTGCTCTGTCCCACTTTTCTCTTGTCACATCATCAGGCATTAGTGTTTCTCCTTTTGCATCAATCCAGTTCCTGTATCCCCTTCATGCGGCTGTTAACGACCCATATGACCAGGATCGAAAAGACGCCGCAGGCAAGCCCGATAAGCAAGGCTTCCAAAAAACTGAGATTCTGCACAGTAATCCACATACCCACCACCATCCCGCTGATCATTCCAGTCACCATTACCGGCACCAGCACCTCCATGGCGCCATAGACTGAAACAAACAGGAGAGCTAGGGGCAGCGCCAACGCCAACGCCATTCCCAGCACCGACATCAACACCATGGACAACAGCATATTCCATGTGTTTCCGACGATCAGCCAGCTTACGACACCGATGATGGCGCCGACAGTCATGTTGGCAAGGAGGTCTCCAATTGCGAAATACGTGCGGTCGTCCATTCTTATTCTCCACAAGCGGATTAGTGGTTCGGTAAGATTACACCTATTGATGGCAGAAGGAATACCCTGACAATCAATTTGATGCTGTGCAACTTACCGTCAGAACGCCTCTCTGATTCTTTGGAAAGCTGTCTTCAATTCGGACTGTTGCAGTCAACCGTCATTGTTCGAAGAGTTTGACAAATATACCCTACCCCTGTAGGGTATATACAGAAACCATACTTGGCTGATTGCCTCCCTGGCCAGCTTTATCGCCATAGCTACTGCAGGAATCGCACACATGCATCCAAGTCACGACGATCAATTGGTAAGATTGAACAAGATAGACGGCCAGGTCAAAGGTATCAAGAAGATGATCGAGGGCCGCCGCTATTGCGTTGATATCATGACGCAGATCAAAGCGGTCACGTCGGCCTTGTATAGAGTTGAACAGGAAATATTGAAGACACATATGCGAAACTGTTTGAAGAGCGCCGTGGAGTCCAAACAGCCGGATGATGTGAGCGAAAAGATCGAGGAAATAATGGGGCTTTTGAGTAAGCGTATCTAGGTATTCAATCTTGGTTGCAGGACGAAACCATGAGTTCTGAAACACAAACGTTAGATATCCGCGACATGACCTGCGCTGCTTGCGTGCGCAGAGTTGAGATGGCAATCGGGAAATTGCCGGGTGTAGAGAGGTGCAGCGTTAACCTCGCGACCGAAAAAGCGCAGGTCGTGTTCGACGAGGATGTAACCAGCATCGAGACCATCATTAAGGCAAGTGCCGATGCGGGCTATCAAGCCGACGTTCCTATCGACCGATCGACACTGACCGTTTCGATCCAAGGGATGACTTGCGCCTCGTGTGTGGGCAGGGTTGAAGAGGCATTGCTCGACTTGAAAGGAGTCGAGTCTGCAGCCGTCAATCTCGCTACGGAAAAGGCGCGTATCATCTACGCTTCGGCATCGACGAATCTTGCCCAAATCAGGAAGGCAGTGAACGACGCAGGCTACGACGTTGTCGACGTGAGCATCGAATCAGCGGCAGCTGAAGACGATCGCAAGATGCGCGAATTGGTCAAACAGCGTAACGACCTCATACTGGCGCTGATCTTCGCCATTCCCTTGATCGCAGTGGCCATGGCGGAAATGGTGGGTGTTGCCCTGCCGGCAATCATCAGCCCGGCGCACAATCCGCAGAATTTTGCCTTGACGCAGTTGGCGTTAGTACTGCCCATAGTCTTTGCCGGTTTTCATTTCTACACGAACGGATTCAAGGCACTGTTGCATGGCAATCCCAACATGGACTCGCTAATAGCCGTAGGAACCAGTGCAGCGATAGGGTATAGCGCGTGGAATACCTTGGCTGTGTTACAGGGTGACGCACAAGCAGTTATGTTTCTGTATTTTGAAACAGCGGGCGTGATCATCGCGCTGATCAAGGTCGGCAAGTATCTGGAGTCGGTCAGCAAGGGCAAAACTTCCCAGGCGGTCAAGAGCTTGATGGGATTGCAGCCAAAGACAGCCACCGTTAAACGGAACGGCGAGTATGTGCAGATCGCAGTCGATGAAGTGGAAGTAGGAGACATTCTACTGACCAAGCCGGGCGAGAAGATTGCCGTTGATGGCGTTGTCGTGGAAGGTAGCACTGCAGTAGACGAATCCATGCTCACGGGAGAAAGCCTTTCCGTCGATAAAGCGGTCGGCGACCCCGTGACTGGTGCGAGCGTCAACCAAAACGGAACCATCTCATTCCGAGCGGACCGGATTGGCAAAGACACGGCGCTGGCCCGCATCATCAGTCTGGTCGAGGAAGCTCAGGGCAACAAGGCACCCATCGCACGATTGGCCGACGTGATATCCGGTTATTTTGTCCCGGTGGTGATGGTTATAGCGGTTGTTTGCGGATTGGCATGGTTTCTCGCCGGCATGCCGTTAGCCTTTGCACTCAAAATCTTCATTTCAGTCCTGGTCATCGCCTGCCCGTGCGCTTTGGGATTGGCGACACCCACGGCGATTATGGTCGGGACGGGTAGGGGGGCAGCCCTGGGGATTCTCATAAAGGGCGGCGAACCGTTGGAGATCGCAGGGCGAATCCGAAACATCGTGTTCGATAAAACCGGCACCATTACCGAAGGAAAGCCCAAGGCAACCGATATCATACCGTTGGGTTCGACCAGCGACAACGATCTTGTGCAACTGGCTGCATCCGCCGAAATGGGGTCGGAACACGCTTTGGGTGCGGCCATCGTCGAGGAAGGCAAAGACAGAAATCTCGAATTCTTACCAGGCAGCGATTTTCAGGCCATACCGGGTTTAGGCATTACGGTGAAACTGGACGGAAGGCAAGTCGCATTGGGAAACTTGAGACTGATGAAGAGCCTGGACGTCTTGTCGGAAGACGTTGCGGAAGCGCAGAAGCTTTCGAGCGAAGGCAAAACGCCCATGTACGTTGCGGTGGATGGCACGCCGGCCGGCATAATTGCCGTTGCCGATACGGTCAAGCCCGATAGCGCAGCGGCCATCGCCAGGCTGCAGGCCATGGGCATCAAGACCATCATGCTGACGGGAGATAATCCACAAGCTGCCGCGGCGATCGCAAGGCAAGTCGGCATCGATGAAGTCATAGCGGAAGTGCTGCCGGGCGACAAGGCCGAGCAGATCGAAAGACTTCAGCATTCCGGAGAAAAGACCGCCATGGTCGGGGACGGCATCAATGACGCACCTGCGTTGGCTCGTGCCGACCTCGGTATCGCCATTGAGTCGGGCACGGACGTCGCCATGGAATCGGCCCAGGTAGTACTGATGAAGAACAGCCTGTACGGAGTCGTTACCGCAATCGAGTTGAGCAAAGCGACGTTGCGTAACATCAAGCAGAACCTGTTCTGGGCATTCGCCTACAACTCGGCCGGAATCCCGGTAGCCGGGGGGCTACTCTTTATGTTCGGTGGCCCCACGTTGAATCCCATGTTCGCGGCGGCTGCCATGGCCATGAGTTCGGTCTCGGTGGTAACCAACGCGTTGAGGCTGCGCAACTTTAAGACCGCTGAAGACGTTGGCGTCTTAAGTCCTGTTCCAAATCCACAATTGAGGGAGACACGAATGAAATCTGAGATTTCCATCGAAGGCATGTCCTGCATGCACTGTGTCAAGAGCGTAACGGACACGTTAAACGGGTTGGATGCAGTCATTTCGACTGAAGTTGACCTGGAGCAAAACAGCGCGGTGATCGAGACGGCGCAAGAACCTGATGAAGCCGTGATCACCAGTGTCATCACTGACGCAGGTTACTCCGTGACCGGAATCAGGGCGTTATGACGTAACTCGTATGCCAGACGGTTCACCGCTGTCCCTTAAGCGGCGGTTTGACCTGATTGCCGTCTTCACACGTTTTGGGTGAACCTACATCTTGTCGAGTAGAACGTCGCGCAACCCATTTTGCGAAGTCGCCTCTTGACTGATGTGGCCTCTTCCAAATCTCTCCTGTACCTGTAGAACCAGGCCATAGATCACGGGCAATACCAACAGACTCAGCAGCGTTACCGTAACCATGCCGCCCACCATGGGAGATGCGATCCGCTGCATCACCGCAGAGCCCGTGCCACTTCCCCACATGATGGGCAACAGCCCGGCGATGATGGCGGTAGCTGTCATGGCAATGGGACGGACCCGTTCAGCGGTGCCGGTATGCACTGCCGTCATGATCTCCTCTGCGGTTAACGTAATGCTTAAGTCGCGCCCCTGGATGCCATTGTTGGCCTGGTCGACAGCCGCCTTCTCGTTACGCTTGCGGGCTATGGCCTGATCGATAAAGGTGAGCACCAGCACGCCGATCTCCGCCGCGACGCCTGCCAGGGCTATAAAGCCAACCGCCACCGCAACGGACAGGTTGAATCCCAACAGATAAACCAACCAGAAACCACCGATAAGTCCAAAAGGAATGGAGAGCATCACCACCAACGGTGCGGCGATATTTCGGAAGTTGAAATAGAGCAACAGGAATATCACTAACAAGGTGGCGGGAACGACGATGCGCAGTCTCTCGGCGGCCCGTTCCATGTATTCAAACTGACCGGACCAGACCAGGTTGTAACCGGTTGGAATCGTTACCTGGCTGGCCACCACCTGTTTAGCCTGCGCCACATAACCACCGATGTCCGAGGTCTTGATATCAACATAGACCCAGGCATTGGGGCGCGAGTTTTCACTCTTGATGACGGGAGGGCCGCGCCGCAACTCAAGATCTGCTAACAACGATAGGGGAATCTGTGCACCGGTAGGTGTGGAGATCAGCACCCGCTTCAAACTCTCGAGGTTGTCGCGCAGCTCGCGGGGATAACGCAGATTGACCGGATAACGTTCCAGTCCTTCCACGGTCACGGTCACGTTCATGCCGCCGATGGCGCTCTGGATGACATCCTGCACATCGCCCGTGGTGAGGCCATAGCGAGCGGCCTCGTCACGATGAATATCAAAGTCGAGGTAGTAGCCCCCGGCGGCTTTATCGCCGAAGGCGGAGAGGGTATCAGGCAGTTGCTTCATGGCCTGCTCGATATCACCGGCTACTTTTTCCAGCACCGTCAGGTCGGGTCCGCTGACTTTGATGCCGATGGGTGTCTTGATGCCGGTAGAGAGCATATCGATACGGGTCTTGATGGGCATTGTCCACGCGTTCGCCAGACCGGGAAAGTGGATCGCCGCATCCATCTCATCCATCAACTCCTTAATGGTCTTGTCAGGATCCGGCCAATCTTCTTTTGGCTTGAGGCGAATGGTGGTTTCGAGCATCGCCAAGGGCGCCGGATCGGTGGCGGTCTCTGCCCGCCCGACCTTGCCGAAGACGCTCTCTACTTCAGCAAACGTCTTGATGATCTTATCCGTCTGTTGCAGGATTTCCTTGGCCTTGGTGATGGACACGCCCGGATAGGTGGTCGGCATGTAGAGGATGTCACCCTCGTTCAATGGCGGCATGAACTCACTTCCCAGCTTGCCGAGCGGATAGATGGTGGCAAGCAGCAACAGCAGTGCAAATACAAGTGTCGACCAGCGTCGTTGTATGGCGAAATTCAGTGACGGTTCATGCAGCAAATGCAGCCAACGATTCACCGGACTTTTCGACTCGGGCGGAATCCTGCCGCGAATGAAATACCCCATCAGCACGGGTACCAGGGTGATCGCCAGTAGAGCCGACGCTGCCATCGCGTAGGTCTTGGTGTAGGCTAACGGCGAAAACAGGCGGCCCTCCTGGGCCTGCAAGGTAAATACCGGCAGGAATGAAACGGTAATAATCAGCAGGGAAAAGAAGAGTGCCGGGCCCACTTCCCTCGATGCAGATGCAACCGCCTGCCAGCGTTCGGACGCGGTGAGAGAAGCGCCCTTTGCATCCATCGCGTGTTCGAGGTGTTTGTGAGCGTTTTCGATCATCACGATGGCGCCATCCACCATGGCACCGATGGCAATAGCGATGCCGCCAAGGGACATGATGTTGGCGTTGATATCCTGCCATCTCATAATTGTGAAGGCGATGAGGATGCCGATGGGTAGAGAGATGATCGCCACCAGGGCCGAGCGGGCATGCAGCAGAAACAGGATGGCGATCAGCGCGACGACGATGGATTCTTCGATCAGCTTCTCCTTGAGATTGTCCACTGCCCGTTCGATTAGATCGCCACGATCATAAACCGGCACGATCCGGACACCTTGCGGCAGGCCCGGCTTAAGCTCCTCCAGTTTGGCGCGCACCCTCTCAATGGTCGTTAGGGCATTCTCGCCGTAACGCATGATGACCACGCCGCCGGCCACTTCGCCTTCACCATTCAGCTCAGCGACACCGCGACGCAGCTCCGGCCCGAGGTGCACGTGGGCCACATCCTGCAGACGAATCGGGGTACCGTTGGCGTCGACGCCAACGGGAATCACGTTCAGGTCATCGATGGATTGGATGTAACCGAGACCACGGACCATGTATTCGGTCTCGGCCATCTCCACCAGCTTGCCTCCGACATCGTTGTTGGAACGTTGGATGGCATGCTTCACTTTCGACAGCGGGATGGCATAGGCTAACAGCGCATTGGGGTCGACCTCCACTTGATACTGCTTGACGTAACCGCCCACCGCAGCTACTTCGGCGACGCCTTCAACCGTCTGCAGGGGATAACGCAGATACCAATCCTGAATGGATCGCAGTTGTGCCAGATCATGACGACCCGTGCTGTCCACCAGGGCGTATTCGTAAATCCACCCTACGCCAGTCGCGTCCGGTCCCAACGAGGGCGATACGCTTCCCGGCAGACGTCCGCTGACATAGTTGAGATATTCCAGTACCCGCGATCGCGCCCAGTACATATCGGTGCCGTCCGAAAAAATGATATAGACGAAGGAGAAACCGAAGAATGAGTAACCCCGTACCGCCTTGGCGTTCGGCACGGCCAACATCGCCGTAGTCAGCGGATAAGTCACCTGATCCTCGACCACCTGCGGCGCCTGCCCCGGGTATTCGGTGAACACGATCACCTGCACATCGGAAAGATCGGGGATCGCGTCAAGCGGTGTATTCTGCATTGACCACAGGCCCGCGGCCACGGCAAAGACGGTGGCGATGATGACCAGGAAGCGATTGCGCAACGAGGCATCGATAATGTTCGTGATCATGGCTCCGCCCTCTCCTTGGCAGGTTTTTTATTGACGTCATTTATGCTCATATCCGACATATCCATTGCATCTGCCGGGTCGCCAGTAGCCATCGACTGAAGCATCTTGGCTGTCGCTTCCCGCAGTTTGGATTCGGAATCGATCAGGAACTGCCCGGAGGTCACCAGCCGTTCTCCGGCTTTAATTCCCGATCGGATCTGAGTAAGACCACCGGAGCTAACTCCCAGACTCACCTCACGTGGTTCAAACACACCGGGCCCACGCACCACAAACACTTGTTCACGGCTGCCGGAGCGCACGATCGCTTCACTGGGAACGACCACGACGTTTGACTGTGGATCGGTATAGAGGGTTACGTTGGCAAACATGCCCGGCTTAAGAGACAGATCGGAATTGTCGAATTCCAACCGGACTTGCACGGTGCGACTCTTCGGATTCAACACCGGATGAACAAACGTGACCTCGCCCTGGTAGGTTCGACCCGGCTGTGCACGCACGCGCATCTCAGCACGATCGCCAATCTTCAGCCAGATCAATTCATCCTCGAACACATCCACATTGACCCAGACGCGACTCAGATCTGCGATGAGATAGAGCTCGTCTTTGGGGCTGACATACTGACCTTCTCTGGCGCCGATATTCATTATTCTGCCCTGGAACGGTGAATGAATATGCAGCTGTTTCTTGATCTTGCGGTTCTGCTCCAGCTCTTCGATCTGGTGCGTCGGCACATCGAATAACTGCAGCCGCTGTCGCGCACTTTCCAGAATGGTCCTGGCGCTCCGCTGCATTTGGCTCGTTGCGCTATTGCGCACGGCATCCCAGTTGTTCAACGCCACCAGATATTCCTGCTGCGTCGCCATCAGATCGGGTGAATAGATGCTGAGCAGGATGGTGTCACGACCAACCTGGGTGCCGGTCTCGTCGACCTGCAGCGACTCGATCCAGCCCGACGTCTTGGGATGCAGACGGGCCAGGCGCTCCTCGTTGAAATCGACTCTACCAAGGCTGTTCAGCACCCGCGACAGATCGCGCCTTACTGCCGTCGTCGTACGCACACCGATGTTCTGCACGGTGACAGGATCGATCGTCACTGTGCCGCCGGTCGCCACTCCTGCATCGCCTTCGGTATAGACTGGAATGTAGTCCATACCCATCTCATCCTGCATGAAAACCGGTGAGGTAATAGCCGGGTTCATGGGGTTGCGCCAAAACAGCGCCTTGCGCTCCGATGTGCCTTCGTCCGCTCCCATTTGCCTGGGAGAGCCCGAATTTGCGAGCCAATAGCCGCTACCAAATCCGATACCCAGCGCCACGACAAGCGCCACCGTTACCAGTTGCTTATTCATAGATCTTCTCCTCTGCACCGACAGCGGCGACCAGTCGGGCCAGGGCCTGATTGGTGGTGCTCAGGGCTTTCCAATATTGAGTTTCATGGTCGAACAGTATGGTCTGGCTGCGAATCATGCTGAGAAAATCGATGTTGCCGACCTGATAGCCGGCCAGCATGGCCTCTACGGTCTGACGCGCCTGAGGAAGAATCTCCTGCCGGAAAAGTCTTACCTGCTCGCCGCCCCGTTGGTAGTCCGTTCTGGCTTGCACCACCTCAGCAGCGACCTGGTTATGTTGATCATCCAGTTTGTATTTCTGCTGCATCCACTCGGCATTGCGCTGATCGACGGCGCGGTCCTGCTTGCTGCTCGCGTAGATGGGCAGATTCATGCTGAACATGATGCTGGCGAAGTCGGCCCGACTGCTGCCGTCGGGGTTGTTGCCGGAACGCAGCCCGTAGATCGCACCTATCCTGAAATCGGGTGAATAATCCTTTTTCGCCAGTTCGACACGGCTCCGGGCCGCGTGCATGCGCCCCTGCTGTGCTGTTAGAACTTGGCGTGATGTCTCGGCATGTAGTTGCAGTAACTGCGTACTCTGAATGGCTGGCAGGTTGTCATCTACCGCAGCCGGAAGCGCGATGGGCCCGGCTGGGGGGTGATCAATCAACACATTCAATCGCGATTCCTCGTTCTCCCGTACGTTCTTGATCCGAATCGCATTCTCACGCAGTTTGGCCAGTTCCAGCTGGGCGAGTAGGATATCCTGCTGCGGCCCGCGCCCAACCTGGTAGCGCGTTTCAGCCACGCTAACGACTTCCTGCAGCAGGGCCTGGTTGAGGATGATGATTTCCAGTGCCCGATCCAGATAGAACAGATTCCACCAGATGGTTTTCACATCGCGGATCAGGTGCTGACGCTTCTCCTCCACCTCTGCCCGGGCAGCGGCCGCTTCCTGGACTGCGGCTTGGGAACGCAAGGCCAGCTTGCCGGGATAGGGCAGGGCCTGGCTGATGCCCACCTGGAGCTGGGTCATGGCCTCTTGAGTGAAGGAGAAACTGTGCAGCGGCAGATTGGCAACGTTTAGCGACAGACTGGGGTCCGGTAATGCGCCGACCTGATGCGGTAACTCGGCCAGAGCCAAGGCCCGTGCCTCGATGGCGGCTAGGCCGGGATTGCCGGTCAACGCATCGGAGACCGCGTCGTCCAATGACAAGACGTCCTCTGCTTGCAGAGTGGTCACACTCAACATCCCTGTGCCGGACAATAGCAGGCAGATTAGCGGACCGAATCGATATCGGGATCGATTGTGCATATCAGTTACTCCTCGGCAATTGAGGGCGTTCAATGTGTGGAGGTCATGCCGGAACACCCAACGGACTTAAACCATCAAGATCGCGTAACACACGCGTCGAATCAGCCTATCAGCCAAAACAAACGGATGGATTTAGGCCATTCAGCTGAGAAGGTTGCGAGGAGGCCTTATTTCGGTCGGCAGGTCAACACCATGCCAACGGGAGGAGGGAGACTTGGAAAAGGCAGCATTTGGCGAATGTACAATTACTTCGGCATCGAGTGCAATGGCCGCACAACACAGGGCGCTGTAACAGCAATCGATCAATGCGCCGGTAGCCGCACCATGATCGTGCTGGGCAACCGCTACATCGCCATGCGTGGCTTCGTGGCCTTCATGGCTATGCATTGCCGAGAACGAAGCATGATGATCGGTGTGATCGGTCGTTGCCATGGCGTGCGCAAATACCACCGGCTGTATCATCATCGCGATGATCAGCAGTAGCTCTAATGTGGGTCCTTTGCACTTGGCCATCGGATGATTATAGCTGTTCACGTGGCAGTTTTACATTAGAGGCCGAAGCGATGAAAAAGTTTCTCACCTGTAAGCAATTGCCTATGTGTCATTGCGTTTATGCGAACATGCTTACGACCTTACTCCAGATCGTGTAGACGGCAAATGACATGTAGATAACCGCACCGATACTCATCATGACGATATTAAACAACCGAGGTTTGGCGCACTGCGGCAGGTACTTTAGATTCATGTACAGCAACATGGGGACATAGCCCGCCATCGCGAACCCTCCCAACATGGCGCCGATGAAGAAGAAGTCCAGAACAGTGACGTTAAACGTCTCGAAGAACCAGGTAGAGAGTATTCCCAGTGTAGACAGACCCAGGGCAAACGCCAGGTATAAACGGTTGGCGGGAAATCGGTTTGGCAACTCGAAATTGGTGTGCAGCAGATCAACCCAGAGGCGGATGCCGCCATCAAGTCCTGCCAGAACACTGCTGAAGAACACAAAGATGCCGATTATCAGAAAGAGGTAACGGCCAAAGGTGCCCATGGAAGCACCCAGAATCTGGGATAGATCCCAGATGATCTGACTTTCCAAGGGTACGATTCCGGCTGGAAAAAGCACCACCAGCGCACCAAACATAAAGAGGAACATGGTGAATGTATTGAAAAAGAAGAAGAACACCGAGCTGTCAACCACTACAAACTTGAACCAGTGCCTGAATCGTTGTGCATTGGTCTCGTTGTCTTCAAACAGGTAACCCACTTCACTATTGCCCTTTTGTGCCTCACGTAGTGGATTCAGCAGAGCGGGGATTCGTTTGCCCATGCCAACCCCTTTGTCGCGCAAGTAATAGGCGTAGAACAGGTTACCCAGGCCGCCGATGCCCGCAAAAACAAACGCGCCAAAGAATCGGTTGAAGGTAAACTCGTCGTCCAGTCTGATATGGCCAAAATTGAAGACACTGGACAGCATGTTTATGACGTCATCGAATGTCCCTACGCTAATGGCCACAAACAACATGCCCCCGACGATCACGACGACCATAGCCATGATCGTTTTCTCCACGGTGTTGTAGATCATCTTGGGACCGAAGAGAATGGCGAGTGCAGTCGCAGATACAAGAGCGGTCCACATCCAGTCGCCGCCGGGTCCGTCAACGCCGAAGAACAAGGTTCGGACCGATGTGCCAACGGCACGACTCATGCCAGGCAGGAACGTGCCAAAGAACATGAGTGTCAGGAAAAAATACACCCAGAACTTGGTGAGACGCGCAAATCCGGTAAACGCACTTTCCCCGGTGGCGACCGCCCAGCGGCCAACTTCGATGTTAATGAACAGTTGTACGAAGACACCCAGGGCCGCCGCCCACATCATCTCGGTACCGAACTTGGCGACAATCCACGGCCACAAGACCATCTCACCGGAGCCAAGCGCCAGGCCAACCATGACCGCGCCCGGTCCTGCCAGTTTCCAGAAACTCTCGGTACGTTCCGGCATTTCGGCCGTTTGTAATGCGGGAATCGGTATAGGCATCTAACAGCTTCCTTTTTCTTTTCCTCACAAGGCGCAAGGAACTCTTTTGTGGGCGGTGGGAATAAACCACACCTTCAGCAGATGGGCAATGGGCCCATCGCGTTATCCATGGACCAGATATCTAACAGCTCTCAGTCATAGACAAACTGCTGCACCATTTCCAGCAGTAGCACAGTGCCTTGCTTAAAGGCTTCGATATCCATTTTTTCATTATTGCCATGGACGCCGCCGTAATCTTCGACCGGCACGAGAATGGGAGCAAAGCCGTAGCTGGTTATTCCCATCTCCCTGAACCAGTGCGAATCGGTAAATCCGGCTGACATGCTGGGTACTACCAGGGCACCCGGGTGGTGCCGGTCAATGACCTGGGAAACGATTGTATAAAGGGGTGTGGTAATTGGCGACACCGCAGGGCTGAAAGCAAGTATAGTCGCAATCTCAATATCCGGTTCGTTCACGACAGCTTTGAGGACCTCGATAAATTCCTCTTTGTCCTGATCGGGCAGCAGACGGCAGTCGATTTCCGCCCAGGCAACAGGTGGTACCACGTTGATTTTGTTGCTGGCGCCTAAGCGGGTGATGGAACAGGAGTTGCGCAGTCGTGCTGCAAGGCCCGGGTTTTCAATCTGCAGTCGTAATAGAAAGTTTCGCTCCTGGATGGCACTTTCTATGTTGGTGAACTTCTGCTTGAAGTAGGCAGTCTGCAGATTGGCAACGGATTGCAGATAGCTTTTCATTACCGGGATCACGCGCGGTTTGAAATAGGCATTCTCGAGTCGGCTGAGTGCGCGCAGAAGTTTGCTGACAGACGTCTCCACCTGAGGAGCGGAGCCGTGGCCCGGGTTGCCAGTCGCGGTAAGCTTTAGCCAGAAGGGAATTTTCTCGGTTACCCCCACAGTGAATATTGGACTATTGTTGGCGAAGCCACCACCACCCCCTTCGTTGAGCAGATAGCCCACACCCTCGAAGATCTCCGCGTGCTCCTTCACGAGGTAGCCGGCTCCAAAGTTGCCTCCGGCTTCTTCGTCCGCTGTTGCGACGAAGATTACATCCCGATTCAGTGATCTGCCTGCTCGCTTGAGCGCCAGGAACGTCTGCAATTGCAGTACACCGGTGCCTTTCATATCGAGGGTGCCGCGACCGTAGATCTTGCCGTCCCGGACAGCGCCGGAGAGGGGATCTTCATCCCAGTATATAGCATCTGCCGGAACGACATCCATGTGGTTAAGGAGAACCAGAGCCGGTTTATCTCCTCCCTTTAGACGCGCCCAGATATTGCCGCGTGTGGGGGCGGCTTCTGCCGTTGTGTAACGGATTCCCTCTGCTTTGAAGATGTCAGCGAAAAACGACACGCCTCTGTCTTCGTTGCCGGGTGGGTTGGTGGTATCAACTTGCAGGTATCGAATTAGGGTTTGTACACCCTCTTCAGCCAATTGTGCACTGTCCAAGGTTGCAGCGATCGTGAGTGAGGGTAGCAAGCTAAGAATGATGACTGCGATTGGTCGATTCATGTGCAATTCTCGATTGGGCGTTTTTGAGATAACGATGTGCGCTCGCGATTGTACCAGCATGAGATCTTTCTTTGACAGTCTTTTGGCGCGGCCTGGAGCGGGCTCGTCATGCGATTTGGCATCAGATGATTCATAATGTGGGTGAGTCGTGGACAGATGCGCGAAGGAGTGAATCATGTTGGTCATTGAAGAGTTGATGGAAGAGATCGATGCCGCCCTCAGGTCCGAGCGCTATCGTCCTGGAGCTTGGCAACGCCTGGTCACAGAAGTCAGGAAATTGCCCGTCATAGAAAGGTTGGAGCTTGAGGAGCGTATCTCCGCCCTAGGCAATAGACTGCACCAACGCCACGGATTCCCCCAGATGGGCTTTCCCCTGGCATTTGCAGTAGAGATAGGTATGTGCGTATGCGGTCTGGCTGTTCTGCTGGGTGGCACTGATTCGCTCATTGTCGCGATTGCCGGCTTGGGCTTACTTCTCCTCAGTATGCAACCCCTTGTTAAAGTCGTTGTCGGACTGCTAATCGGTGTGCGTTATGCCTATGCATACCTATGGTACATCGAACCGCGATTCAAGATGCAGTACGGGTCTTATCTCACAGTTGCCTCCTTTGGGCGCGTACTGCTGCACCTGGCCGGTAGTTTGGGGACTCCTATGGCATTGTTGTTGGGTTTTGTCTGCCTGCGTGATGATTTCGCCGAGCTGTCTCTGATCTGTTGGGAACTTTTCTGGCTAATGCTGCTCGTGCAGATTATTGCTTTTGTTGCGGAGTGGGTTGGCTTTACCAAGGTTGGTTCATTTCGCCTCTCGTTGCTCACCAGTCCCGCGACCGCCGCGATGGAACTCAAACTGCTGCTGACCGGTCCGCAAGAATAGCGTTAGACCAACTCGATAATTGATCGCCGCTTGCCTCTCGAAGCGGACAGGGTTTTGATTCTGGCTCGAAGTCGATGAATGCTGATGGAGATGATTACGGAATTGTCACCGGTCTGCTGCCGGATCTCTGATAAGGGCGCCGCTAGCCGCGACGTTCTGAGTCAGGTCTGGCCGCTCGTCCTAGCTCTCGCTTTCGCGCCAGTTCATGCGCACGATGCGTGGCCCAACCTGTGTCTACCTACCTCAACCCCGCTTTGCTCAGAGCAGCCATGTCACCTTTGATCTGCGCCTTATTTCTATCGGGATTTCTCTGTCCCCAGACTTCTACTGAAAAGTCGGGTGAGAGTTGCAGCACTTCTGCAGCCGCAGCACGGGCCTTCTGTTCCTGACCCAACTCAATATACAGGATTGCCAAGTTTAGGTGAGCACTGAAGGCGCTAGTATGAGTGACGAATGGGTGAGAAAAAGCACGGGTGAAGATCTGCTCGAATGCTGACAGTGCCTTGGGCAAATCTCCAGACAAGCGGTAGGCTAGACCCAGTGTGTTGTACAAGGAAGGTGAACCCCTGGGATTGAGCCCGATTGATTCCTCCACGGCAGCCAAGGATTCATCCGGCCGCCCAGTAGCCGTTAGAATCGCAGCCAGCAGGACCTGAAGCATTTCACGAACATCTAGATCACCAGGATCGTCGGCAATCATTCCCTCCACATCCGCGAGGGTCTTTTCTTGATTTCCCATCAGCCACTGGACTTCAGCTTCAATGACGCGTGCCTGATTTGCCCACCTGGGCTCACGCAGTGATGCGGTTCTTTTCGCCATCGTCAGCGATAGGCCGAGTATGTCGTGGTCCGGCATCTTCTGCGTCAACCATGCATTCCGGTAGGTGTGGGTCAACCAGTAACAGGCTATTGAGGACTCGGGATTTATGGTGATGGCCTTTTGTAACGAAGCGATTGCGACCCCGTATTGACCGGAGTACATATACGAAGCTGCCATGGTTGCCAGATATTCGGCACCATGGTGAGGGTGTAGGTCAATCGCCTGCTTGAAGAATGGTATGGACTCCTCCCACTCTCCCTTGAAATACAGGATGACTCCCTTGATGTGGTACGCAACATCATCATTGGGGTCCAAGGCAAGAGATAGTTCCACTTCAGCCATCGCTAGATCTAACTGTCTTGTTAAGGAGCGAACCCATGCCAGTAGGACATGCGCTGGAGAAGATGAGCCATTGATGGCAACCGCCTTCTGCCCCAACTCTATCGCCTTAGTATAGTTGGTGGGATCAGGATGCCAGCCCATGAACTCATCCCAACTGTAACACCAACCGATATGAGCGTAGGCCACAGCAAATCCTGAGTCCATTTCGATGGCTCGTTCGAAGAATTCCCGCGCACGCGCATTGGATTCCCTTCCCGACAGACGACGGTAGAATGCCAAGCCACGCCAGAAACAGTCACGAGCCGTTAAGTCATCTGTGTCCATTCGCTTGACACGCGCGAGCTCTGCTTCTGTGAACTCAACTCTCAACGCCCCGGTGATCCGTTGGGCAATGTCAATCTGGACCTCAAATATGTCATTCAGCTCTCTCTCGTAATTCTCAGCCCAGAGGCGGCCGCCCGTACTGGCGTCGACCAGTTCAGCCGTGATACGGACCCTGTTGCCAGCTTTCCGCACACTACCCTCAAGAACATGCTGCACCCCCAGTTCCTGGCCCACTTGCTGTACTCTTACTCGCCTACCCTTGTATGTAAACGTCGAATTGCGGGCAATGACCAGCAGTTCTGAACTCTTCGACAGAGCGGACATGACCTCTTCGGTGATACCATCGCTGAAGTATTCCTGATCGGCATCGCCACTCATGTTGTCAAAAGGTAACACCGCAATTGATCGCCTGTGGCTGCTTATCCCCGGTGGGCGTGCTGCAACCGGTGAATCTGTGATTCGATCTTGTTCGAGCGATTTCAGCAGTCGCTGCCGATAGTCCGAATCTTGCTCCCGATGGAGAGCGTGGACGCGACTCAAGCCCACTCTGAGACCGGGTGTCAAATCCAACTTTTCGAGGTAGACCGGAATGATCTCTTTGTTGTCATCCAGTGCAAGGTTGATCTCACGATCACAGTGCTCAGATCTGAGTGAAGCAGAAGAGATGTAGAAGAGAACCTGTCTCGCGTGCGTCAACGCATCGCCTATTTCTTCACGCCACACTTTGCCGGCAGAGATTCCCTCGTCATACCAGAGATTCACGCCTTGTTCCTGGAGCCAGGCCAGCTCAGGATAGACTACGTCAGCATCATCATGTGCGTAGCACACAAACACGTATGGCCCGTCGCCGTGGTACGCAGGAAATGGCCTCTTCATGCCGTATTCCTTGCCTGTTTTGAGGTCAATATTACAGCAGCGGTGACCCTTGTCAAAACCTGCAATCTGCTGCGAAGACTGCACTCAACGAACAATGACGCCCTGGAAATGGCGACGCAGACTGAAGCGTAAGCACTCTGGCTGGGGGTGAAGTGCTGGCCCACCAGCAAAACGGCCGCTTTCCCGAGAATTGACAACTTCGCGGAGCACTTCGTGCCTGATCCTGTAAATCAGTGAAGACCGGAAGAGTGTGCCACTAGCGGTCGTTTGGATGATTAGTCTGATGCTTGCGAGCATTTCGATTCACCAACCCAACAAGTTGTTGAATGTGGTTCAGTCTAACTCGAATCTTCATCTTCCTGAGATAGCACTGTTACCGATACTCGATTTTGTCCTGATGTAATACACTTGGGAAAAACAAAGGTATGAGAATGCTGCTGAAGAGAATATTGCAGTTCAGTTCTTCTCGCTTTACACTTTCTGGTGACGTGAATCATTCCAAGGAGGTATCTATGCGTTGGTTTCTACCATTTGTGTTTGTCTTTCTGAATTCATGCATCATCCATCGCGTAGAGGTCACACCTGTAGAACTCCGCGATCAACCCGAAATCACAGTTGAATCACCCGTCAAAGCACATATGAAAGATGGCTCGACCGTCGTGTTTGAGGATGGCATACGGGTGCGTGACGGACGGGTCTGGGGCAATGGCGAGAAGTATGACCTATCCTTGAATTCCGGTGTTGAGACATCTTCTGTTTCACTCGACGACTTGGCCGCCATGGAGAGTTTTCAATCCACTGTAGATCGAACCGCCACGACATTGGGTACAGGTGGAGCTGTAGTGGGTGGAATTTTGGGCGGCGGACTGCTGGCTGTAGCGATTTTTGGTTCCTGCCCCACGACCTATGCAGATATTGGTGGCGAATCAATCCTTGAAGCTGAGTCATTCTCTTATAGCATTGTACCGAATCTGGAAGCACGTGATGTTGATAAGCTTGGTACCACCGCACGCAACGATGAAGTCATTCTGGAAGTCCGTAATGAGGCCCTGGAATCTCACTATATCAACCAGATCGAATTGTTGCAGGTGAGTCATCAGAAACATCAATCGGTGTTTCCTGATCCTGACGGTGGACTGGTAGTTTTTGATTCACCATTGCATCCCATCTCTGCCGTAGACCAAAGCGGGCATGATCTGATGGGGGTACTTGAATATGCCGATGGGACTCCCTGGAGGGCGGAAACTGAGCGACTGGCGCGAGTATCCATGCAAGACCTTGAAGATCACATTCATCTTGAATTTGACATCCCTCCTTCTCAGGACGATGTGGCGCTTTTGCTTCGTTTTCGTAATAGTCTGCTCAACACTGTACTGTTATATGACGTGATGCTGAAAGGATTAGGATTTCAAGCGTTAGATTGGATGAGTGCTCGCACGCCAGATCTGCAGATGTTAAAGACCGCCCACTGGTACAATGACAGAATGGGTATGAGGATTGAGGTATGGGACCAGGGTCGGTATCGCGAAATTGCACATGTAGAAGATCAGGGGCCCATTGCCTGGAAGGAACTAGCGGTACCACTTGCCGTACCGAGTGGTGCTAGAGTGAAACTTCGATTGTCCTTCCTTACAGACAACTGGCGCATTGATTGGGTTGCAGCAGCACCGATGCAACCGGTGGTGCCCAACGTGATTCCAGTCAGGCAAGTATCAACCACCGGTCAGATCGACCTGGAAAAGACATTGTCCAGCCTAGCAAGTCCCGATACTAGCTATGTGATGACGAAGCCTGGAGACAGAATGAAACTAAGCTTCGACGTAAAGCCAGAGCAAGAAGATAACATCAGCACGTTTTTTCTCGCCGCACAAGGATATTACATCGAATGGATGCGTAGTGATTGGTTACAACCAAGCGATAAGGTTTCGGTTGCTCCTTCGGATGAATCCTTACTACGGGCAATTGAATTGTGGAGGGATCGGCGTGAGTCTTTCCGTCACCAATTTGAATCTTCACGGATAGCGGTGCGCTGAAATGAAAACACTTTTCTTGAGTTTGTTGCTTTCAATAGTTGCTGGCATGCTCTTAGTCGTTAGCGGTTGTCACTTTGGTATTCAAGCCGAAGATTTCGTTGCCGCACACGGGCCTCAGGGAGTTAAAGTTGAAATGAGGCTGAAGAAAGGGATCCACGTCAGGTTACTAGCAGGTGAGCTTCTGGAAGTGCGGGAAGATGGTTTCTTGGTCAATGTAGACAATAAGGAGGCCCGACAGATTCAATTTGTACACACATCCGTGATCTTGCGGGCCGAGTTTGCTCAGTTTGACGGATTTGGAAAACAGGCTATCGGTGCTAAATTGGATGTGAGTCTAAGAGACAAGCTAAGGGTCTTGAGTCGGTTTCCCCAAGGCCTTTCATCTGAGTTGCTGGCGGCCTTACTATCTGCCCAGAACCAGACTACTGTCGAGAACATTGGAGTCAAGTAGTCTGAGCTGTCAGATGCTCCTGCTATGCGATAGAGATACTTTTTTGTGGGAGGGGCGGTTGCATTGGCTGCTGAGCCGCATAGGGTGTAGACCTTTGCTCTAGCAATTTCTCGGGTTCGGTAGATCTGTTGCTGGTTGTGCTGGTGGATGAAGCCTACTGAAAGATTTACGACATAATCTGTATGTGAGTAGAGTACATGGCAGCTATGTGTTCAGGCTGTGTGGGCGCCCCAATCCAGACATTACGTGGACGAAGGAAATGGGGTGAGAGTCACCATTTCCATCTGTGCCGTGATCGCCCACCAACGTGGCGGCTTATGCGATGAATACACCAACCCCGATTTCGAGTACATTCAGTGGTTAGGTCATGTCTCGATGATTACACACGGATAGAGTCCATCGAAAGGCGGGCGACTGATTCCACCAATTTGTAGTCAGTCACACTAAAGCCAACGGCAGTCAGCGAAGAAAGCTATGCAAATTCAAATGGTTACATTTATGGTATGGGATTTGCTCAACAGAACAAGGACATCAATCAGAGGATACAGCTATGAGAACAATCGCCATCGCGGTGATGATCTGCCTCAGTATGACTGCGACCACCGCTGGCGCCCATGGCATCGGCGATTGTAGTCTCGATTTACCGCAAGAAATCCGTATCGATCCAGATCTAATTCGCATCGCGGCAAAAGACGACAGCGAATTGATTGTGAAATCGGACCATACTGTCTATTTACGTGGAAAACGACTTGCCATCAGCGACTCCCAGAGGCCACTCGTGAGGGAATATGACGCTCATATCAGGGAGATGGTACCCGTCATTATCGATATTACCCTTGAAGGAGTTGAAATAGGTCTGACGACCGCCGCACAGGTATTGCACGCACTGACCAATTCCGAACCACCTGACGAACTTGTCGAGGCTTTAAAGAATATCAGTGAGGACGTAGCCATGCGCATGCGCCGCGACGAGGATGTTTACTATGTAAAGGGAGGTGATATCAGTGGGCTCGCGGATGTCATGGCAGAACTTAAGCCGGAAATCGAATCAGCTATCAGAGATTCTGTAGGCGAGATGATCAAGGGGACTGGCCGTGCCATTGTACGTGAGGAAGGGTCCTTTCTTGATGCTGTTACCAGTTTCGGAAACAGAATGGCGAGATACGGCACGGAAGTGGAGCGTAATGTGAGTAAACGTGTGCAGACGCTGGAAGTTCAGGCAGATGAGCTTTGCCTTGAGGCACGTGAACTCGACCAGGTGGAATCGGATTTGCAGGAAGAGTTTCCGGCCCTTCGATCATTTGATCTGGTGCGAAATGACTATGACGATTGATCGCTTCTTGCGGCGGCGTAAGCTGTCGTAGGTACCCGTATTGTCGTACACGTCCGGATGCTCGCATGGGCATGGGGGGACCTTGCTGGTGTGCGATATTGCACACAAAGAAGGGCCCGCAAGCAGGTTCTTCATAATGGTAGCGTCTGTGCCGACACCGTCGAAATCATCGATCCAACCGAAGCTGTCGTCGATGGCCTTATAGTCCATGCCTTCGGATGGCGTACCGAGGGCATCACCGATTACGCCACCGACGATATAGCGGAGGGCTTTACGATAGAGTTGTGTGGTCTTAATGTTCATGGCTCAACACAGCGGAAGTTAGCCGCATCGTTTTCATCGCCACGGCCGCGATATTGCGCCAGCTTAGGATATACACACAGGGGGCGTGTAAAGCGCCTGGAACTTGCGGCAGCGGCCTCGGCATCGAGGTGTGCAAGGGGAGGCCCGTCGGGGTGGGTGGCGATGATGCGTTGCGGCTGCTCGTCTTTCTCCCGCCAGGCAACCAGCGGCCGCACGTAGTCCGCCTGCCAGGCACCGGGACCGCCGGCGCAGTGCACCATACCCGGCACCATAAACAGTCGGTAGAAGTCACGGGCTTGGCGTGCCCCGCCGCTGGCAGACTCCACTTTGCTCAGAAAATCGATTGCGCGTTGGGGTCGGAGCGGCCAGTCATTCCAGCCCTGATACATGAGCAGTTTGCCGCCGCGTTCCCTGAATTCACTGAGATCGGCGCTGCGTACGTCGAGTGGGGAGGTGGCGTTGGCGATGGCGGCGCGATCAGTTACCGGATCGAACTCATCGAGTTTGAAATCAGGTTCATGGCGCATCAACAGAGCCAGCATTTCGCCGATGCCGCTGATGACTGATTGACCCTCAAACTGCTCGTTGGCAAGCATCCAGAATCCCCAGTCGCCGGCCGCTTCGGCCCCCGGTAGTACACCCGGCGAAAGCCTGACGCCATTGCTGTCCACGATGTCTTCATATACGTACCGTGCGGTCTCGATCTGGCCGGGGCTGAGACAGTCCTTTACCTGCCCCCCTTTACAGGCTAGCTGGTCGATATCATATAGCTCGCTGGTGCATTGGCGGGGATCACCGATAACGCCGTCAGCGATGCCATCCAGGTCGTCGCAGGCACGTATCGAAGCCCGGTCCAGCACGCCCAAGGCCTCTCTGGTTAACGGATTGGCAGATTGGGCACGATGGGCGCCGACCATCCACGGTATCATTTCCAGGAACTGAAATGCCGGTGCTCCGGCGATGATCCCGTCATAGTCTTCAGGGAATCGCACCGCTTCCAGCATGGCCTTCGCAGGCATAACGGATATCGCACGCCGTGGCGATATCAACGCCGCCGCCGATGGCGCCTCCTTGGACCGCGACCAGCACCGGAATACGACAGTTCTCGATGCTGCTGATGGAATCCTGAGATCGCTGGCAGTCTTGGTAGGCGCGACCCCCATTGGAACAGCCTTTGAGGTATGCATAATCGATATCACGTGCATAGTATGTGCGGATGATCCGTTTCGCCGTCAGCGTCGCCAGATGAACGCCACGAAAGGCATAATCCAGGAGTGCCTCGGGTTACCGGTAGAAGGCATTGCCTTCGGTAATCTCGTGACCGGTATCGGTGGATGCCATGGCATAGCCGTCGCTCAGCAGACTGGTCGTATCACCGATGGTGCCCGCACCACCACCTACCGTCGAAAACATCATGCGGCCATTCCAGTTATCGATGGGCAAGGTCACCTGAAAGCGGATGGCGCGGTTGATGACGCCACGGACGCGGCAGTGCGCCACCGTGCTGTCGCTGGGAGGTACCAAAATACCCGGTTCGATGGCAAGATCGAGGTTCGTTAACCGGTACAGTTTGCGGCACTGATCTGCTGCGCTGTGCGCGGAAAACGCAGCGAGCAAGGCAACCGTGGCGATGCAGAATACGAGTATGGATTTCATCGTTCTATTCCTGGCTATTCTCGAATTGTTCGGGCGGCCGGCCTGGCCGTGTCAGTGATGCTTCAACGTCTACCTTTGATAACCGGCAGATCAACGAAGTCACCGCTTCGATCTTCACGGCTCGATGTGATCGCTTCCGACATCTCCTCGGTCTGCAGCATGCTGGCATTCCAGATGCTGATGTAGTCCAGGCCATCGAGGGTGCTGTGATCCCTTGCGTAGGTGATCATGCGTTTGCATCCGTGTACTGCCAGCGGTGCTTTGCCGGCAATCTCCCGAGCCACAGCCATGACGCTCTCCAGCATGGTTTCCTGGTCAGCGTAGACTTCGTTGACGAGACCCACCTGTTTGGCTTCGTTGGCCGGCATACGTCGACCGGTATAGCACAGTTCCCTGACAATGCCCTCGGGAATCAGCTTAACCAATCTGGGAAAGGTGCCAACGTCAGCGGTCATGCCGATATTGATCTCATAGACGGTAAAGAAAGCACCTTCGCAGGCATAACGGATATCGCACGCCGTGGCGATATCAACGCCGCCGCCGATGGCGCCTCCTTGGACAGCGACCAGCACCGGAATACGACAGTTCTCGATGCTGCTGATGGAATCCTGAGATCGCTGGCAGTCTTGGTAGAAACTGGCACCGCGTGCGATGCGGTTACGCCGGATTGTCTCCTGGTCGAGTTTGGGCGGTGTTCCTGCCGATGTGAACGAGGAGATGTCGAGGCCGGAACAGAAGTGCGGTCCGGTGGACGAGATGACGATGACCGCGAGCCCGCACATTGTGGTCGATATCTTTGATGATCGTCGGCAGTTCTTCCCAGAACGCCGGGTTCATGCTGTTCCGCTTCTCCGGTCGGATCATGCGTACGTGGGCGACCTGGTCACTGATCTCTACATCAAAACAGGTGTAACTCATGGCAACGCGCTCCCGGGAAATAGGGACAGGATTGTGCCATATTCCGGCGGAACTTTGCGAGGGCAGTAACACGCTCTGCATCAGATTACAGGTTCTACAACGCCCGGGCTTGAATCCGTGACAACGATGATCGATGCTGCGGAGCGTTTGTTCTGGTCGCTTCCCCGATGCACCCGAGTGATTTGTACTGCTGCATCCCTGAAGGGTTCGCCGTCACGTCCTCACTTCTTGGATGTCAGCCATGGATTGGTTTGCCGCGGATTCAAGTGGGTGCGAGCAATTGGTTGCATCCGTCGGTGACGACCCAAAGTCACCAAAGTAATCAAGATGATTCTGACACATCTGGATGCAGAATCTGGATACTGATGTTGCCCGGAAACAGAATCGCCGATGTGGTCGGTGGAGACGCCATCGGTCTGCTCTTTGTGCTTCACGAATACCAGCTTAGTTCTGGCATTATTTCATCAAGATTGAGGCAATCAACCTGCCATCACCAACCGGTACCAATCACAGTCAAAGGTTCAACGGCGCAGCACTTAAGATAGATTTCCTAGAAATGGGCGTTAATGCTCCTTATACTCCTTAAGCTGGGTTCTTGACACATACTAATGCGTGCCATATGAAAGCTAACGAATAAGTCCCCACATATTCGCTTGGCGTATCAGATATAGGAGTGATTAATCGATGCCGGTCATAAGATCACAATTAGACACCCGTTCAGAAAGCTATAAGAAGAATCGGGAAGATATGATCGAGATGCTCGATTATGTCGACGAACTGCTCGTGGAGGTGACCGCAGGGGGAGGGGAGGAAGCGATGCAGCGCTTGCGTTCTCGGGACAAACTGCCGATTCGTGAACGCGTTGCACTGGTATTGGATCGTGACTCGCCGTTTATGGAAATCAGCCCTCTGGCTGGCTGGAATTCGTACCAACCCATTGGCGGCGGCTTTCTCATGGGCATTGGGGTTATTTCCGGTGTTGAATGCCTGATTGTGGGAAACGACCCATCCGTTATGGCCGGTGCTGGCACCGGTGCTGGCGGAAAGAAGCAGATGCGTGGTCTCAGGATCTGCAGGGAGAATAGAATACCCTACGTCCAGTTCGTCGAATCAGCGGGCGCCAACCTCACTGGAAATCCCGGTGGCGGAGGAGGAGGTGGTGGCCAAGCCGAGGAGAGAGACCCGAGAATGCCGGCTTTGCGTTCCGGTATGTCGCATTTTGCTGAAGGCGGGCGCGTATTCTATGAAATCACAGAACTATCGAAGATGCGCATTCCGACGATATCCGTGGTCTTTGGTGCCGCAACGGCAGGCGGCGCATATCAACCGGGAATGAGTGATTACAATATATTCGTCAAGAAGCAAGCCATGGTGTCTCTTGGAGGACCACCGCTGGTGAAGATGGCCACCGGAGAGGATGTCGATTCCGAGAGCGTCGGTGGTGCAGAAATGCACACGCAGCTCTCCGGTCTGGGTGATTATTTGGCTCAGGATGAACAGGACGGCATCCGCATGTGTCGTGAGGCGGTCTCCCACCTGAACTGGCACAAAGAGGGTCCCGGACCGTCCATGCCGGCAGACGAGCCGATCTATGATGCCGAAGAGTTGCTGGGGATTGTACCCAAGGATTTGAAGGCAGCTTTTGATATACGGGAGGTGATTGCCCGTATTGTCGATGGCTCGCGATTCGAGGAATTCAAGCCCCTCTACGGCCCGACACTGGTCTGCGGCTGGGCGTCCATCGATGGCTATCCTATCGGCATTCTAGGCAATAACGGGGCCCTGTTTTCCGAGTCATCCGAGAAAGCGACCCAGTTTATCCAGCTCTGTAACCAGATTGATGTGCCTATGTTGTTCCTCCACAATATCACCGGGTATATCGTCGGAGCCGATTTTGAACAGGGGGGCATCACCAAGAATGGCTCGAAGATGATCAATGCCGTGTCGAATTCGGAAGTGCCCCATATCACTATCATCATCGGTGCCTCCTACGGAGCAGGCAACTTCGGCATGAGCGGCCGCGGCTTCAATACGCGCTTCAACTTTATCTGGCCGACCGCCAAGATAGCGGTGATGGGACCCAAGCAGATGGCAGGTGTCATGACTATTGTCACACGCAAAGCCGCTGAACGGCGCGGGATTCCATTCGATGAAGAAGCGAACGCCGTTCGGGTTGCCGCGGTCGAGCAGAATCAGGAGACAGGTTCCCTTGCGTTATACGCGACGGCGGCTGCCTCAGACGATGGTTTGATCGATCCCCGGGACACCAGAACATACATTTCCATCGCACTTTCGACCTGTCATAACACTAAAGTAGAAGGCGCCAAGAACTTCGGTGTCTGGCGGATGTGAACTGGGTCCAAATGCATTACTAGCGTATTGGTAGCTCAACTAGCGTATTGGTAGCTCAAATGCGGTTGCTTGGAACATGGCGCTCTTCGATGCGAGTCGGGCCAGGGGAAATGTGGAGATCAACTAAACTGTCTCGATTATCCTCGTCTCTATAGTCCTTACAGTGGTGACTATTTCCTAAATCGCATCTACGCCGCTGTTGGCTGCAAAGAGAGACGCATGAAACAGAATCCTACCGACTGATTTTCGCCGGTGACCTATCCAAAGCGGCCAGCAAGAGAAAGCATATAGGAACTAACAATTCCGCTCTTCTCGACCCAGGCTGTGTGAAAAGCCGTAAGTTCCAGGAGCCGATGGGACCAGCGACCACCGCACCACAATTACCCAGTTAGATCTGGCTATGTTTCACGACTTTGGTAGGATTACCAACAGGGGATCGTATTGTCATCCCCACCTTTCGTTTTGTATTCGACTTTTCACACAGCCTGGACCCAAACCGGACACAACCGGCTATAAAGTGACCTTCCCCTATGTGCCTCTTCCAACATCAAAAGTAACTACGCCATTCTATACCATGAGCTATTTTTCAAGCGCGTTGGTCAAATCTGGGTGGTGTAACTTCTGTTCTGTAATTTCCATTTCGATGGCGGCGAAGAGCTGAGCCATCAGGTTATCCTTTCAAATACAAATTTTGGCGATTTGATAAATGAAGGGAGTAACAAAATGACTCAGCAGTCTGAGCATAAGA
>PVBE012231458.1_pt1 | contig 36382 bp, 31 predicted proteins | sample 1631181 | NCBI WGS metagenome assembly PVBE01 (sample SAMN08397723, study PRJNA350692) | Marine metagenome, whole genome shotgun sequencing project. | isolation source: water | place: Pacific Ocean | collected 2012-04
AGGTCGCTTTAAGAAGAACCTCGGAGAGATCCTCGGCAAAGCCAAAGAGAAGGGGATACCCACAATCCTGATGAAGCAGGCGTTCCGCAGGCAGAGTGATAAGCCTGAGGATGATTTCTGGAAACGGTACTATCCCGACGCCATTTTTACTGCTCTCGACGAACTGGCGGCTCAATTCGGGACCTTTACCATTGACATCCATGCGCTCTTTTCCACCCAGCCTGAACTCAGGACATTATTTGAGTATGACGAAATCCACCTTTCTCCGAAGGGTACGGCTATCATCGCGGATCGAATCATCCGGGCATTCAAGGAATTCGGACTGTTTCAAAAGATGCTTCTCCGTTCTCGAACTAATCGAGGGGGACGCTTAATCGGGGGGGAGACCATGCTTATTTCTGGCTAATCGTGGGGACACCATACTTATTTCTGCTTATGCCCCCTTCTAGTCACTCCGCGTCGCTTCCTCCCATTCGGGCCGTCCGTTACTTTTTCTGATTTGGATTGCGGCCATATATCCACCGGCCCACACCGATATGCTTCCTTTTTTTCGCGCCGTTTACCCGGAGGACGGCGTCCCCTTTTCCATGGACATTCAGCAGCACTCTGCGCCGCTGACGCTTGTCGTAGAGACTGAGGTTCGCGGTGCCTAGCTTTGTCCGGGGTCTCTCATTTCCATCAAAGAGTGAAACGAGGGGATTCCCTTTGAGAAACTAATGGGGTCAGATCTTGAAAATTATGCGGAAAACGAGATCGGCGTGCATCCCGCGTGGCCGCCCCTGGATTCGGGTGGGTGCAGAACCCGCTCCTGCCACGGAAAAGGCCCGGCCAGGGGCGATTCGGAGTTCAATGGAGTTTCGTGTCACTTACGCCTAAATAGGTGGGACCGTTGTTGGGTTCAACCCAAGCGGGAGAGGGGTCATGGAAGTCACAGCGAGGAACCTCAGGGCCAATCGGCGGAACCCCCTGGAATCCACCGGGCCGGAAATCGCTTAACGGCAAAGGGGCCGGGCGCAAATAATTAAAAAGTGCAAAACAAAGCCAAATTTCTGTTGGTATATAAGGACTTTCTGTTTGGCTTTTGGCTTTCGGGGGACTTCGATGATCCGCAGATTACGCGGATTACACAGATTTGAGAAGGACAAAGCCAAGATACAAGGGCGGGTCTTCAGCCGGTTGGCTGCCCCTCCCAGCCCCGCCAGATCTGCGCAGGCGGAAGGATCATCGACCCAAACGCCCGTGCACCCTCGAATAAGAGGAGGCACTGGTGGGCAAGCCGCCCGTGGCACACGTTTTGGTACAATCGTAGCGGGGCCGGAGGAGGGCCTGGGAAATCGACGGCGCTTTACGCGATATGAGGAATCAAAAATGCCCACAACCAACGGAATCCATCACATCACGATGATCTGCCGGGACATGGAGGAGACGACCCGGTTTTACACCGAGCTCTTGGACATGCGGCTGGTCAAGCAAACCGTCAACTATGACGACACTTCCTCGAAACACTTCTACTTCGGCGACAAGGCCGGCTCGCCCGGGACGGTCCTGACGTTCTTCGAGAACCCGAATGGAAGACCCGCCCGGATGGGCGTCGGGATCACCCACCATGTCGCCCTGTCCGTGGAGGATGGTGCCGAGCAGATGGCCTGGAAGGAGAAGCTCGAGGCGGCGGGCGTGCCGGTCGCGGGACCCTTCGACCGGACGTATTTCAAGTCGATCTATTTCCACGACCCCAGCGGGATCATCGTCGAGATGGCGACGGCGGGACCCGGCTTCGCGGTGGATGAGCCAATCGAGGAGATGGGCTCGAAGTTGATCCTCCCGGATCCTTCTAAGACGAGAGGATAACTGAGGAAATCTCTGGGGGACATTTTGAAAACTGTCCCCCAGACCCCTCCCAGGGGTTGGGAACCCCCTCGAAAACTTTTGACGGCCGAGCCGATGGCTCGGCCTTTCCCACGCTTGGAGGGGGATCTGTATTTCGGGCGTCTGAATGGCGCGGCTTAATTGCGTTTTTTCTCATACCGGAAAGACAGGTCGGTCCCCGCACCCGCCCGTGATGCTTTCCCGCGAAGGGTTTCAGGAGGTTTCCAACCCCAGGGAGGGGTTCCTATAACCCCTGAAATATTTTTCACCCTCGCCGCGGCAGGGCCGTCCAGTAGATGGCGAACGAGACGAGCGCCACGGCGCTGGACGCGTAGAACAGCCCATCGATCCCCAGGGGGCGGAAGAACATCCCGGCCAAGGCCGCCCCGGCGATCCCGCCGGCCCCGTACGTCGAGGCCGAGAACAGCGCCTGGCCGCTGCTCTTGAGCGAGTCCGGCGTACTCCTGTAGACATACCCGACACTTGCCACGTGGAAGGCCGCAAAGGTGAAGGCGTGCAGGAGCGATATGGACAGGAAGCCCCAGGGCCCCTGGGCGAACGGATAAAGAGACCACCGGATCGCGGCCGCGCCGGCCGACATCAGGAGAAGCGTCCGGACCCCCCACCGCTCCAGGAGCGGTCCCGAGAACATCAGGAGAACCACCTCCGCCGCGACGCCCACCGAGAAGGACCAGCCGATCACCCAGCCGGGAAGCCCGAGGGTTTTCATCTGGATGGGCAGGAACGTCCACAAAGCCCCATGGCTCGTCCGCAGAAAGAACCCCGCCGCCAGGAAGGCGACGAACTCCGGCCGCTTGAGGAGCGCGACGATCTCCGGACCCAGCCGCGCGCGCGTCCCCCCCCTCCTCCCCTCCGACGGGAGCGTCAAAGCCAAAAGGGCCTGGATTCCCGCCGCGCCCAGAAAAACGTAAACCATCGCCCGGATCGAGAAGGTGTTCACCAGGTAGCCGATAAAGAGACTCGCCGTGATGAATCCGACCGACCCCCACAAACGGTATCCCCCGTAGGCCGCCGGTCGATTTCCCCCCCCGACGGCCCCTTCCGGATCGGGTTTGGGCCGCTCGTTTTTTGTCCGGTCCAGGTGTTCCAGCGTCGCGCTCTCGACGAGCGGGAGGGTCGAGGTCCGGAAAGCGGCAAAGGTGAACACCACGGCCGCCAGGACCGGAAAGGTCTCCGCGACGAGCAGCCCGGAGAACCCCCCCCCGCCCGCCGCCGAGAGGCAAAAGATGAGGACCTTGCGGTTCCTGAACTTGTCGGCGACCATCCCCCAAAGGGGCGGGGCCAAAACGGCCCCCAGCGGCATCAAGGCCCAGACCGTCCCCACCTCTGCGCCGCTCAGTCCCCGCGAGCGGAGGAAGATGCTGAGGTACGGCCCGTAAACCCCCAGACCGAAAAAGGCGAGGAAATAGAACCCCCGGAGGGTGAACGAGAGGGGCGGAAAGGCGCGGGGCCGGGAATCGCGCAAATTCAACGGTCTCCAGAGGAGGCATCGGGTGCGTCACGGGCCAAGATTAGAAAGGAGGAGGGTTCAGGTCAAGGTCCGGTCCGTGATAAGATGCGCTTCGATTCGACCGAGTCAACGTCGTCCCCCGGGAGAGCGCGCACGTGAAGCCGACGCCTGAGCCGATAAAGACGAATCCGAAACGCCCGGACCGGGGCCGGCGCCCATGGGCCGGACTCCGCCGTCTCTCACCCGCGCTCCTCGCCCTCCTTGCAGTCGCCGGCGGGCCGGCCGGCTGCGTCTCGACGGAAGACAACAACCAGGTCGTAGAGGAAAGGAATAAATGGCGGACTTCCGCCCTGGATCTGGACACGCGGTACAAACATCTCCGGGCCGTTCTGGACGACTGGATCAAGGCCCACAAGGTGCTCGAGGATCGGGTGAAGCGATTCTCCGTTACGCGGCGCACCGCCCCTGTTCCCCGGCAGACGCGGCGGGAGATCGGCCGGCTCAAGAAACAAGTGGAACGGTACACCCGGGAGATCGCCATCCTCGAGGCCAAGACCCAAAGACTCGAAGAGGACCGCGACGCCTTCCAGAACTGGTACAAGATCTATCGCCGGCGGTACCGGCAGGCCGTCCTTCGCGGGCAGCGGCTCCAGCGCAAGAGCAAGGTCTACGAGCGGATGGTGAAGAACCTGGAATCCGATGTCGAGAAAGGCAACCTCAAGCTCCAGGAGGCCCAGGGCCGTCTGACAGTCAGCGTCCTCGACAAAATCGTCTTCGCCCCGGGCGGCCTGGAGATCAGTCCCCAGGGAAGGACCGTCCTCAAGAAGCTGGCGAAGCTTCTGAAGGGATTGGCGGGCAAGCGCATCCAGGTCGAGGGCCACACGGACGCCCTGCCCGTGCGTCCCATGGCCGACCGCCGCTACCGCGACAACTGGGAGCTCTCCACCCTGCGGGCCTCGGCCGTCGTCCGGTTCCTCCAGGAGGCCGGCGGCGTGGACCCGACGCTCCTGTCCGCCGTCGGCCACGGTCCGTTTCAGCCCATCGCGACCAATGACACGCCGGAAGGCCGGCGGAAGAACCGCCGGATCGAAATCGTCCTGACCCCACTGCCGAAGCGGACCATCACGCGGACCCCCTCCCCGGACGGCGCCGCCGCGCGGTGACGGCGAAACGAGATTTTTCGAGGGGGTTTCAGGGGGACACACCCAACCGCGTGAAGTTTTCAAAGCTTGTCCCCCGCGAAGGCGGGGATGTCCCCCTGAAGGATTGGGGAAATCATGAGCTTTCTGATCAAGAACGGCTACGTCAAGAAAAAGGCGCCGATCGATCAGTTGGCCGACACCAGCATCGTCCACGAAGCGGCCATCCGGCTGAAAAAAGAGAAGCCCTTCGGCTGAAACGCGCGAAGTCCCGCGCGGTCGCCTGCGGGGGTGGAGCTCACGGCGTTGATCTCCGCCCCCGCCGTTTTTCCCTGGGGCTACGCCATCGGGGGAAACGCCCGGTCCTTGGCCGGCGAAAACCCCTCCCACGGAGGAAGCGACGCACATGTCTCCCCAAGTGAAGACGGCAAAGGGCGGGAACGGCAAGGCCGCGGGTTCCTCCCTGAAACGTTGCGCGGTTGAATTCCTGAATCAACGCGCCGGCCACATGAACCGCGTGGCCCAGCGAATTTGGGGGACGCCGGAGCTCGGCCTCGAGGAGCACCGCTCGGCGGCCCTTCTGGTCGAGGATCTCCAAAACGCGGGCTTTCACGTCGATACGGGCGTAGCCGGGATGCCCACCGCCTTCGTCGCCCGCTGGGGGAAGGGCCGTCCGACCATCGGCCTCATCGCCGAGTACGACGCCGTCCCCAACTGCGGCCGGAAAAAAACGGAGAACGGCCACGGCTGCGGACACAACCTGTTCGGCACGGCGAGCGTCTCGGCCGGCATCGCGCTCAGGACCCTGATGGAGGAGAAGGGCGTCAAGGGGACGGTCAAGGTGTTCGGCACGCCCGCGGAGGAAATGTTGCTCGGGAAGGTGGTCATGGTGAAGCACGGCGTGTTCGACGGCCTGGACTGCGCCCTTTCCTGGCATCCCGGAGAAGGGACCCATTCCGATTACGGTTCATTCATGGCCCTGGATTCTGTGACCTTCGAGTTTTTCGGCGAGAGCGCTCATGCCCAGGTGGACCCGGAAAAGGGCCGCAGCGCCCTGGACGCCCTGGAGCTGATGAACGCGGGCGTCAGCCGTTTTCGCGCGCAGGCCCCGCCGGACACCGGGATTAACTACGTCATTCTCGAAGGCGGGCAGGTCCCCATCGTGATCGTGCCGTACGCCAAGGCCTGGTATTCGGTTTGGACGCCCACGCGCGAGCAGACCGAAGGCGTCACCCAGGAGGTCAAGCGCATGGCCCGCGGGGCCGCCAAAGCCACGGGAACGCGCGTGAGAATCAAGCATGTCTCGGGCACTTACCACCGCCTCCCGAACGTCGCCCTGGGGGAGTTGATCGATCGGAATCTGCGATGGGTGGAAGCGCCGAAGTTCTCCAGGGCCGACAAGGCGTTGGCCCGAAAGCTCGGATTCAAAGAACCGCTGGTCGAGTGGGTGGAGCCCGCCATCATGGATCATCACCTCACACGGGTCAGCAATGACCAGTGCAACGTAAGCTGGCTGGCCCCGCTCGGCTTCTTCCGCACCACGTGCCGGGCGCCCGGAACGCCCCAACATCACTGGCTCGCGACACAGCAATACGGCTCGGCCATCGGCTGGAAAGGGATGCTCGCGGCCGCCAAGACGCTGGCGTGCACCGCCGTGGATTTGCTCACGCAACCGGCCGTCCTCCGGAAGATCCGCAAGGAATTCAGCGAAAAGACCAGAGGATTCCAGTATCGGTCGCCCATTTGATTCTCCGAGACCTCCCCGCCGGCCGGTCTCCTGCCCCTATCCATCCCGCCCGGGTTTTGGTATCATGCCACCCATCACGGAAGATCTCGGGATTGGGCGCTTCGCCAAATCCGTTTGACAAACGCTCGAGAAAAATCAAGATTTTTTTATGAGACATCATCCCGTTCCCGGTAGCCGGGCTGTTTTCGGCGCGCGCCGGCGACGCCGCCGCGAGACGAAGGGAATCCACTGAGGGGGCGTGTGGAGATCTGCCGATGAGTGACGTTCTTTTTGAGATCACCGAGGACCATCTGAACACCGGGCTGCGCGGCTTCCCCGTCGGTCACCTTTGGACCAGCAAGGTCGACCCCATCAAGGGGCTCTATTACGTGGGGTGGCCGATAGCGGAGATTTGCGACCACGATCCCGAGCAGGTCATGTTCCTGCTCCTGAACAAGCGTTTTCCATCCGGCCCGGAGGACAAGGAATTCCGCGCCGACCTGACGCGTCGTGCCGGGAACTTCCCGAAAGGCGTTCTGGATCTGCTGAAGGCCCTGCCCCGGGAAGGCCATCCCATGGAATGGTTCATGGCGGGGCTTTTCTATCTCAGCATGTACGGGAAGCAGGAGGACTACGCCGAAGACGGCTTGAACCTGATCGCCTGGGTGAACGAGCTGGTGGCGGCCATCTTCCGGATCCGGGAGGGTTGGGGCGATCCCATTCCGAGCGAGCCCGAGCGGGGATACGTGGAGAACTTCGCCCATATGCTGGGCGCGCCGGACGCCCATCCGGAAGCGACCCGGGTCATGCGGCTGATGCACATCATGCACTACGACCACGGCGGCGGGAACCTGAGCACGCTCACGGGCAAGGCCGTCGCGTCGGGACTGGCGGACATCTTCGCGTCGATGGCGGCCGCCATGGCCGGCCTGTACGGACCCCGCCACGGGCGCGCCAACCAGGACGCCCTGAATTTCATCCGAGAAGTCGGCGACCCGGACCCGGAACACGTCCGGAATTTCATCCAGAATTGCCTGGCAACCAAAAAGCTGATGTTCGGTTTCGGCCACGCCGTCCTGCGCGCCGAAGACCCCAGGGCGACCATCGGCTACGAGGTGGGCGGGAAGTATTTCGCCGACGACGAGAACGTCCGGATCGCCCTGACCCTGCGCACGGAAGCCCCGCCCATCCTGAAGGAAACGGGCAAGATCGCGAATCCCTACCCCAACGTGGACGCCATCACGGGATCGCTGTTGAACGCGATCGGCCTGACCGACTCGGATTACTACACGGTCCTGTTCGGCTGGTCCCGCACAGTGGGCATCGCCGCGCAGATCATCGACGAGCGGGTCTACTTCCGAGGCGGCCGGGGCGTGCCCATCTATCGCTGCGCCTACATCTACGAAGAAGCGCCCGACCGGAACATCCGGTAGCCCCCGGGAGCGACTGAAGACGGTCTATCCTCGCCGGCGAAGGCGCTTTCCCTCCTTTCTCCTGAAAAAACCGAGACACAAGAGGTACAATAGGATTTTAGGCCCGCCGGCCCTCCGGGCTCTCCAGCCCTTGGGGGTTGTCCGGGGGGGCGGATTCCCTTTCGGCGATGCGGCCGAACCTCCAACCGGAGTCGCCATGCAGGCGCGCATCCGAAGCGTTTTCATGAGAGGCGGGACCAGCAAGGGGCTTTTCTTCCGGGAGGCCGACCTCCCCGAAGACCCCGCCCTTCGCGACGCCGTTCTCTTGCGCGTCATGGGCAGCCCCGACGCCCGCCAGATTGACGGCCTGGGCGCGGGGTTCTCGAGCGCGAGCAAGGCGGCCATCCTTGCGCCGCCCCGCGAAGACGGCGGGCCGGTCCGCTACACCTTCGGACAGGTCGGCATCGGCGCCGCAACCGTGGATTACCGGGGCAACTGCGGAAACCTCTCCGCGGCGGTCGGCCCCTTCGCCATCGAAGAGGGGTGGATCGAGCCGGTCGAGCCCGTCACCCGCGTCGGGATCCTCAACACGAACACCGACAAGATGATCCTGGCCGAGGTGCCCGTCCGCGGGGGGGCGTTCCAGGCCGAAGGAGACTGCTCGATCCCGGGGGTTCCCGGAACGGGGGCGCCCATCCATCTGAGCTACGAGGACCCCGGCGGCGCTGTGACCGGGGCGCTCCTGCCCACCGGCAAGCGGTCGGAGGCCGTGGCCGTCCCCGGAAGGGGCGAGATCGAGGTCTCCATCGTGGACGCGGGAAACCCGGCTGTCTTCGTCCGGGCGAAGGACCTCGGCCTCGAAGCGATTCCCTCCCCGGCGGAGGTGGACGGGAACCCGGAGCTGATGGCCGCGCTGGAGCACGTCCGGGCCGTCGCGGCGGAGCGTTGCGGTCTCGTCGGGGACGCCCGGGAGGCCGCGGACCGGTCCCCGGCCGTCCCCAAGGTCGCCCTCGCGGCCCCGCCGGAAGAGGACGCGCAAGACGTCCACCTCTCCGCCCTCATCATCTCGATGGGCAAGGCCCACGGGGCCTACGCCCTCACGGGCGCCATCGCCACGTGCGCGGCGGCGAAGATCCGGGGAACGGTGGTCCACGCGGTCGCCCGAGAAACAGCGGGTGGGGAAGTCACCTTGCGGCACCCCTCCGGAGACCTGACGATGGAGGTGGACGTGGAAGAGGCGGGGGACGGAGGGGAGGCCCGGGTCCGGTGGGTCAAGACCGTGCGGACGGCCCGGCGGCTGATGGAGGGGTTTGTCCTGGTCCCCGGAGATTTGTTGAAGGCGGGTCCGGCGGCGAACGTCTGACCCCGTCGATCTCCAAGCCGGGGGATCGAACCTGGAGAAATTGTGGCAACGAGAGAGAATCCGGCGGAGCGGATCAGGCGTCTTTTGGGGCGGCCGGGGATTATCACGGCCCCGGGGGCGTACGACGCCCTGACGGCCCGGCTCATCGAGGACGCGGGGTTTTCAATGGTCTACGCCACGGGCGCGGGGATCTCGAACACCCAGCTCGGCCTGGCGGACAAGGGCCTTCTGAGCTTCGGGGAGATCCTCCACCAAGTGACCCGGATTGTCCATGCGACGGACCTGCCCGTCATCGCCGACGCGGACACGGGGTACGGCGGCCCGGCGAACGTGGTTCGGACGGTGATCGAGCTCGGCCGGGCGGGCGTGGGGGCGATCCAGCTCGAAGACCAGGTTTTCCCCAAGCAATGCGGACACTTCGAGGGGAAGGCGGTGATCCCCCCGGCCGAGATGGTCGGAAAGATCGAGGCCGCCCTGGAGGCCCGAGCAACGCTTGGCGACAGGGATGACGAGGGCTTGGTGATTATCGCCCGGACGGACGCGCGGGAGACGGAGGGCCTGGACGCGGCCATCGATCGGGCGCGGGCCTACGCGGCCGCCGGCGCGGACCTCACATTCGTCGAGGCCCCGCAAACCCGCGAGGAATTGGCGCGCATCCCGGAAGAGGTCCCGCTCCCCCAAGTGGCCAACATGGTCGAGGGCGGAAAGACGCCGCTCCTCTCCGGCCCGGAGCTCGGGGAGATGGGCTTCAAGGTGGTCCTGTTCGCGAACTGCGTCCTGCGAGCGGGCGCCAAGGCGGTCCAGGATGTTCTGCGCGTTTTGAAGGGGGAAGGGACGACGGCCGGCCATCTGGATTCTCTCATCACGATGGAAGAACGCAACCGCCTGACCCGCCTGGATGAGGTCAGCGAGTGGGAGAGGAAATACGGAGGCCGCCCCGGAGACGCGTGAAGGGGCGCGCCCGATTCCCTTTCAAAAGAGCCCCCCTCCGGAGAGCTCGTATGTTTCTCCGGCGCGGCGCGATAGAATGCCGGATCGCCGCACCGGCGCGTGGAATCGCGGACATGGGAGCGACAGGAATTGCGAATCGTTGAAGTCGGGGACATCCGAATCGGCGGGGGCGGTTTGACGCTCATCGCCGGCCCCTGCGTCATCGAGTCCGGGGAGGAGGCCCTGGCGGCGGCCGTGCGGCTGAAGGCGATCTGCGCCGGGGCCGGCGTCCCCCTCATTTACAAATCCTCGTTCGACAAGGCGAACCGCTCCTCGATCAAGTCCTTCCGGGGGCCCGGGCGCGAGGCGGGGCTGGAGATCCTCCGCCGCGTCCGGGACGAGACCGGCCTTCCTGTCCTTTCCGACGTTCACTCGGTCGAAGATATCGAGGCCGCCGCGCCGCACCTGGACATCCTCCAGATCCCCGCTTTTCTTTCCCGCCAGACGGACCTGTTGGCGGCCGCCGCGAAGACGGGGAGGCCGATCAACGTGAAGAAGGGCCAGTTCCTCGCGCCCTGGGACGTCGGGAACGTCGTCGAAAAGCTGGAATCGGCGGGGGCCGAGGACATCCTGATCACCGAGCGAGGGACCTCGTTCGGGTACAACAACCTCGTCGCAGACATGAGATCACTTGTGATCCTCAGACGGTGCGAGTGGCCGGTGGTCTTCGACGTGACGCACAGCGTCCAGCTTCCGGGCGGGGAGGGGGACGCCTCGGGGGGAGACCGGGGCTTCGTCCCGGCCCTGGCGCGGGCGGGCGCGGCGGTGGGCGTGGACGCGCTCTTCATCGAATGTCACGTCGACCCGGACAGCGCCCTCTCCGACGGCCCGAACATGCTTCCGCTCGACGACCTGCCGGAGCTGCTCGAAACGGTCAAGGCCATTCACGAACAAGTCCGGTCCCGTTTGTAGGATCGGCCGCGCTTTTAACCAGGTGGTGCGGGAATCCGGGTCGGTTGACCCCCGGCCCGCCTTCAGCTTTCGAGGGGAGAGAGCCGATGAGCATGGACATCCCATTCGGCACGTTCAACGACGAGTTGCCCGAGGACCGCACGAAGATCACCGCCTACGTGGACTGCGTGAACCTGGAAAGGATGCTTCATGAAGTGGAAGGCCACCAAGTCACCGTTCTGACGAAGACCACCGCCTCCGGGAAGGAGAAAGTGGAGTTCGGGGGCCGTGAAGAGCGGCTGGCGTTCCGGGTGGACGAGCCTCCCCGGATCGGAGGGGGCGGCGAATTCCCGCAACCCCTCACGTACATCGCCGGGGGCGTCGGCGCCTGACTGCTGAGCAATTTGAAGATGTATTCTTCAATGATGAGACTCAAAATCCGGGCCGCGCGCGTTCACGTCGAGATGGATTTCTATCACGAAGGCTCCGTCCTCCGGGGGACTGTGAAGAGCGGCTGCTCGGAGGCCCGGACGATTTTCGAGCTGGAATCGGACGAGCCCGAGGACAGGCTCCTGCTCCTCATCCGGAACGCCAAGGGCGGGTGCTTCGCCGAGAACATGGTCGAGCAAGCGGTTCCCCTGAAGAGCGTTATCAAGCTGAACGGCAGGGAGGTCGAGGTTCCGCCGGGTGAATGAGGCGTGTTGAATTCCGAGGTCAACCGGAAACTTTTCCGCTTTTTCCCGCCCAAAGCATCTCCAACAGGATCAGCCCCACGCCGGTGGTGATGGCCGAATCGGCGACATTGAAAGCCGGCCAGTGGTAGGCCCCCGCGTAAAAATCGAGGAAGTCCACGACCGACTGGTGGAGGAGGCGGTCGATGAGGTTGCCCACCGCCCCGCCCAGGACCAGCGAAAACCCCCAGCGGTGGAGACGCTGGGCGGGGTCGATCTTTCGGTAGTAGTAGACAATGCCGACGGCGACGACGAGCGTGATGATGGTGAAGAAGGGGATGACCCAGGCCGGGTCTCCCGACGCGAGGAAACTGAACGCCGCGCCGGAGTTTCGGACATAGGTCAGATTGAAAAAGCCGTCGATAACGGGGATCGACTCGCCCAGAAAGAAAAGCCTCTGAACGATGATCTTCGTGACCTGATCCAGCACGACCACCGCCGCCGCGACGGAGATCAGGAGCGCGAGGCCCGCCTTCCCGGCCGATCTTGACGCGGTGGCCGCGTTCATCTCACCTCGCCCGTTATTCCAGGATGGCCGCGCATCGGCCGCAGAGCGTCGGGTGGGCCGCGTTTTGGCCCACGGATGGAAGGACCATCCAGCAGCGCTCGCACTTCTCGCCCTCGGCCGCCTCGACCTGGATTGTCCAGGGGGGCGCCCCGTCCGGATTGGGGCCGGGCGCCCCCCCCCCCCCCCGCCTCCACCGCCGAAACGATGAACAGCGCCGGCAGGTTCCCGAGGTAGGGTTCGAGAAAGGTCCGGAACTCCTCCGAGGCGGCGATTTTCACCTTCGCGTTCAGCGCGCTCCCGAGGTCCCGGCTTCGGCGGGCCTCCTCGAGCTCCTTGAGGACACCTTCGCGCAACTCGATGAGACGCCCCCACCGCCCGGCCAGGTTCTCGTCCCGCTCCGATTCGTCGATTGCCGGAAACAGGGCCAGGTGGACGCTCGGCTCGCGGCCGGCCGGGTTTGCCGGAAGGCGATCCCAGACCTCTTCGGCCGTGAAGGGCAGGATCGGGGCCATGAGGCGGACCATCGCGTCGGCCAGCCGGTGCAGGACGGTCTGGGCGCTTCGGCGCGGATGGGCATCGGCCTTCTCGCAGTATAGGCGGTCCTTGAGCACGTCCAGGTAAAAGGCCGACAGGTCCACGGCGCAGAAGTTGTGGAACGTCTGATAGAACGTGTGAAATTCGTATCGATCGAAGGCCTCGCTCACGCGCCGGATCAGCTCCGCGAGCTTATGAAGCAAGAGCCGATCGAGCTCGGGCAGCTTCTCATACGGGACGGCGTCCCCCGATAGGTCGAAGTCGTAGAGGTTTCCCAGGAAGAACCGGAAGGTGTTGCGGATCCGCCGGTAGGCCTCCGAGCTGCGCTTCAGGATCTCCGGGGAGATCCGCATGTCCTCGCGGTAGTTCTCCGAGGCCACCCAGAGCCGGACGATCTCCGCGCCGTTCTGCTTGATGATCTTATCGGGCGCGATGACGTTTTTCAGCGACTTGGACATCTTCCGGCCGTCGGCGTCCACGACGTACCCGTGGGTCAGGACGGTCCCGTAGGGCGCGCGCCCCCGCGTCCCCACCGAGGCCAGGAGCGAGCTGTGGAACCAGCCCCGGTGTTGGTCGCTCCCTTCCAGGTACAGGTCGGCGGGCCAGGAGAGCTCCGGGTCGGCTTCGAGGACGGCGGCGTGCGTCACGCCTGAATCGAACCACACGTCCAGGATGTCCGTGACCTTCTCGAAACTTTTCGACCCGCAGGCCGCGCAGGCGAGGCCGTCCGGCGTGAAGTCCTCCGCGTCCCGGTCGAACCAGGCGTCGGCCCCTTCGGTTTCCATCCACGCGGCGGCCTTTTCGGCGATGCGGTGGTCGATCACCGCCTCGCCGCAGTCGGCGCACGTGAAGGCCGTGATGGGAACCCCCCAGGTCCGCTGGCGGGAGATGCACCAGTCCGGCCGGTTCTCGATCATCCCGTAGATGCGCTCGCGTCCCCACTCGGGGAGCCACTGGACGCCGTTGACCGCCTCGAGGGCCTTGGTCCGGAGGCCGTTGTGATCCATCGAGATGAACCACTGGGGGGTGGCCCGGAACAGGACGGGGTTGCGGCACCGCCAGCAGTGGGGATATTGATGCCGAATTTTCTCTTGCGCGACGAGCCGCCCGGTCTCCGACAGGTGACGGACGATCTCGGGGTTCGCATCCCACACGCTCATTCCGCCGATCAGGGGCAGGTCCTTGTAGAAGCGGCCGTGGTCGTCCACCGGGCTGATCACGTCCAGGCCGTACGCCTGACCGGTCTCGTAGTCCTCCCGCCCGTGCCCGGGAGCGGTGTGGACCGCGCCGGTCCCCTGGTCGAGGGTCACGTAGTCGGCCAGGACGCCGGCCGAGTCCCGCTCCAGGAAGGGATGGCGGAAGACCGCGCCTTCGAGGGCCTTTCCGGGGAACCGGCGGAGGACGCGGTGGCCCTGTGCGCCGAAGACCTCCATCAGCGTCGGCGTCAGGCGTTCGGCCAGGATCCAGCGGCGGGTTTCCCCGTCCGTTTCCGCTTCCACCAGGGCGTAGTCGTGCTCGGGGTGGAAGGCGACGGCTTGGTTGGCCGGGAGAGTCCAGGGGGTGGTCGTCCAGATGACGGCGGCCGTCCCTTCCGGCGCGTCTCCGAATTCCCCTCCGCGAAGATAAGGGAACTCGACGAAGACGGCGGGCGAGGTGTGGTCCTCGTACTCCACCTCGGCCTCGGCTAGGGCGGTGAGGTCGAATGTGCACCAGTGGACGGGTTTCAGCCCCCGGTAGACGGCGCCGGCGCGGAAGAACTTTTCAAGCTCCCGGACCGTGGCGGCCTCGAAGGCGTGGTTCATCGTCAGGTACGGGGCGTCCCACGCGCCGTAGGCCCCGAGCCGCTCGAACTCCTCGCGCTGAATCTTCACGAACCGCTCGGCGAACGCCCGGCACCGCCGCCGCTTATCCGAGGCGGGGATAGTGTCCTTCTCCTTCCCCAGCTCCAGGTCCACCTGGTGCTCGATGGGCAGGCCGTGGCAGTCCCAGCCGGGCACGTACGGGGCGTCGAGCCCTTCCATCGTCCGGGCGCGGACGATGAAGTCCTTGAGCACCTTGTTGAGGGCCGTCCCCATGTGGATGTGGCCGTTGGCGTAGGGGGGGCCGTCGTGGAGGATGAACTTCTCCGCCCCCCGCCGGGCCTCGCGGACTTTGGCGTACAGGTCCATCTCCTTCCAGCGCTCGAGCCGCTTGGGCTCGTTCACCGGGAGGTTGGCCTTCATGGGGAAGTCCGTCCGGGGGAGGCTCAGCGTTTCTTTGTAGTCGCGTTCTTCCGTCATGAGGGTTCGCACAATCCGGGAGTGATGATTTGCGGGGATTCGGACTTCAGTCTTCGCGCCGGGGCGGCATGTCCCGACTATAAGTGCATCGCGGCCTTGGCCTCGTCCAAGGTTTTTCGCGCCTCCTCCCGGGCCTTCCGGCTTCCCTCCTCCAGGACGTCCCGGACCGAGTCCGGGTCGGCAAGGATCTTCCGCCGCCGCTCCTGGATGGGCCCCAGCATCTCGGTCAGGTTCGCGTGGAGGACCTTCTTGCAGTCCACGCAGCCGATCTCGGCGGTCCGGCAGCCTTGGGCGGCCCACTTCAGCTCATCGTCGGACGAGAAGACTTTGTGCAGGTCGTAGACCGGGCAGACGTCGGGGTCGCCGGCGTCGTTGCGGCGCTTTCGGGCCGGGTCGGTCACCATGGTCATGATCTTTTGCCGCAGGGGCTCTCCCTCGTCGCCCAGATAGATCGCGTTGCCGTAGCTCTTGCTCATCTTCCGGCCGTCGGTGCCGGGGAGCTTGGGGACTTCGGTCAGCCTCGGCGCGGGCTCGGGGAAGACCTCGGATTTCGAGATGTGGTTGAACCGGCGGACGACCTCCCGGGTCAGCTCGATGTGCGCCACCTGGTCCACCCCCACGGGCACCCAATTGGCCTTGTAGATGACAATGTCGGCCGCCTGGAGGAGGGGATAGCCCAGGAAGCCGTACGTGCCCAGGTCCACATGGGTCATCTCCTGCTGCTGTTCCTTGTAAGAGGGGACCCGCTCCAGCCAGGCCAGGGGGGTGATCATGGAGAAGAGCAAGTGAAGCTCCGCGTGCTCGGGGACCCGGGACTGGACGAAGATCGTGCTGCGCTCCGGGTCCAGGCCGGCCGCCATCCAATCCACGGCCATCTCCGTGATGAGGGTCTGGAGGTCGCCGGTGTCGTCGTAATCGGTGGTGAGGGCGTGCCAGTCGGCCACGAAGAAAAAGCAGCGGTAGCCCTCCTGGAGGTCCACCCAGTTTTTCAGCGCGCCGAAATAGTTGCCCAGGTGCAGCCTGCCCGATGGCCGCATCCCGCTGAGGACCCGCTCCGGTTTCGCGTCCAACGATTGATTTCCTTCCCTTGACGATGTCGCCCCGATCCCGACGGGCCCGGCGGCTCCGACGGTTCGATCCTCAAAGCCCGTACATGCGGATGAGGACGTGGATGATCGGGAAGACCGTGTAGTCGAGCACCCGAAAAAAGATGAGCCCCAACAGAATGAAGAACCCGTAGGGCTCGATTCGGCTGAACGTGATCGAGCCTTGGGGGGGAAGCAGTCCGTTCAGGATGCGGCCTCCGTCCAGGGGCGGGATCGGGATCAGGTTGAAGACCATCAGCGCCAGGTTGATGACGATGCAGCGCTGGACGATCAGGAACAACGGCGTGTGCCCCCAGAAGGTGTCCCCGGCGTAGGGGATCGGAATCAAATGATAAATCCCCACGAAGCCCGTGGCGAGGATGAGGTTCGACGCCGGTCCGGCGAGGGCGATCCACATCATGTCACGGCGGGGGTTTTGGAGGTTCCTCACGTCCACCGGGACGGGCTTGGCCCACCCGATGAAGCGCGTGACGACGAAGACGAGCGTGCCCAGCGGGTCCAGGTGTTTCAGCGGGTTCAGGGTCACCCGCCCCAGCATCCGCGCCGTCGGGTCGCCCAGGCGGTCGGCCATCCATCCGTGTGCCGCCTCGTGCACGCAGAGGGCAAGCAGCATGGCGGGCAACATGACGGCGATCTGCCGGACGATCAGGTTAATGTCCACGGTTTCGGTGTCCTCGGGTTCGGCCGCACGTCCGCGATAAATCGAAACCTCTTAGCAAACGCCCGAGACGGTGTCAATTTGGAGACGGTCATTTCACCCCGTGAAGGGTCAGGAGCCGCCGGACGTAAGCGCGCTCGTGGATCTCGCCCGCCTCGATGTCCCCGTCCAGCAGGGCGTCCCGCGCGGCCCCCAGGAGCTCCCCGTACAGGGGCCCCGGCTCCACGCCCATCGCCAGCAGGTCCTTTCCCCCGATGGCCGGATTCACGTCTCGCAGATGGGTCAGGTGCAAAGAGACGCGTTTCTTGGCCCGCTGGGAGGGCGCGACCGCCAGGCTGTAGAGCAGGATCTCGATCTTCAGGGGGTGGAGGAGCCGGTAGACGGCGCTCGGCGAAACCTCTTCCCCGGAGAGTCCGGCCAGGATGTTCTCGACCTCTCGGCGGCCCTGGAGGGTTGGGTCGCATCGACGGCCGGGAAGGGCCAAGCGGGCGCATGCGGCCTCCGCTTCCCCATCGGTGAGATCCCCGAGCAGGCCCATGAGGTAGACCCGCCAGGCCTCCGCCGGCTCTTCGGAGAACAGCAGCTTCCACCAGGCGAGGGCCCGATCGATGTCTCCGAAGCGCCGCCGGAGGGCGGGGGTTTCCCGGAGCCTCGGGTGGATGAACCGGAGCAGTTTCAGCTCGCCCAGGCGGGCGACGCACCGCCAGGGCTCCGGCCCGTCGAGGATGAGTCGAAGCTCGGTGAACAGGCGGCTTCCCGAAAGCCGGTCGATCAGGTTGCCGCGGACGGCGTGGTCCAGGAGGGTCCGGGTTTGCGCGCCGATGGTGAATCCGTACCGTTCCGAGAAGCGGACGGCGCGAAAGGCGCGCGTCGGGTCCTCCACGAAACTGAGGTTGTGCAGGGCGCGGAGGACCTTGTCCTTCAGGTCGCGCCGGGCGCCGAAGAAGTCCAGCAGTCTCCACGCCCCCTCGCCGTTCAGTTGGACGGCCATCGCGTTGATGGAGAAATCCCGCCGGGACAGGTCCGTCCGGATGTCGCTCATCTCGACGACGGGCAGCGCCGCGGGCTGTTCGTAGTATTCCACCCGGGCCGTGGCCACGTCCACCTTCCGGCCGTCGGGCAGCGTCACCACGGCGACGCCGAACCGGGGGTGCGCTTTATAGCGTCCTCCCATCCGCGCCCCGAGCGCCCGGGCGAAGGCGATTCCGTCGCCTTCCACCACGAGGTCCACGTCCAGGTTGTCGATGTCGAGCATCAGGTCCCGGACGATTCCGCCGACAAGGTAGACGCGGCAGCCTTGCGCCTCCGCCGTATGCGCCGCCTCCTCGAGGACCTCGTATACGGGCCCCGAGAGGCGGTCGCGGGCCAGCGTCCGCACGCTTCGCGTGTAGGGTTCGTCCCCACGGCTTTTCGCGTTGCGCTCCTGTTGGAGGAGCCGGAGGGCGTCCCCCCGGGCGATGATCCCTTCCAGGGGGGCGTGGCCGCCCTCCTCCACGGTTGGATCGGTCTGGCCCAGGACGGGAATCGCCTTTTGCCGGCGGCCCAGGATCAGCTCCAGGGCCCGGTCCGCCGGGGCGTCAGGCGTCAGGGTCTCGAAGTTTCGGTTCATGGAATCGGCCACGCGTTCCGCCCCGAGGCCGTGAACGATGGCCTTTTCCACGGCCGGGCGCGTGATCAAACCGGCGACGCGCCGCCCTTCCATCACGGGCAGGGTGTTGAGGTTGTATCGGGTCATCAGGTCCCCGGCGTCGCGAATCGGGTCCTCCGCCCCGACGGTCCGCACAGGGGACGCCATGATTTCTCCGGCCCTTCGGCGGCCGTGCGTTTCCCGGTGGAGCCGCTCGACCAGCCGGTCCCGGGCCTGGAAGAGCGTGAGGTCCTTGATTGAGGACGAGGCGGCGGAGGGGTGGCCGCCCCCGCCGAAGGACGCCGCGACGGCCCCGACGTCGATCTCGGGGACACGGCTCCGGGCGATCAATTGGACCTTTCCTTCCAACCGAACGAGAAAGAAGAAAGCGGGCGCGTCGTGGGCGGCCTGAAACTTCTGGGCGACCAGGGCGACGTCATCCACGTACTCCTCGCGGGAGGCCGTGGCGACGGCGACGGGAACGCCCAGAACGCGAATGGACTCGGCGGACTCCATCAACTCGTGCAGGAGGGCGACCTGGACGGTGTTCAGCTCGCGGTGCACCCAGTCGGCCACGGCCGCCGGGTCCGCTCCGCGGGAGGCGAGGAAGGCCGCCGCCTCCAGGTCCCGCGTCGTGGTGTTGACGGAGGAAAAGCTTCGCGTGTCCTCGTGTATCCCCAGGCTGAAGAGGGTGGCCTCCTCCGGGGTGATCGGAATGTCCCGCGTTCTCAGAATGTCCACCAAAATGGTCGTGGTCGCCCCGACGGGACGGATGTCCTCGACGTCGGCCCGGAAATCCCGGATCGCCTCCGCATGGTGGTCGTACACGTGCACCGGGACGTCCGCGCGGTCGAGCAGCTTCTGGAATTCTCCGATCCGGCCCCTGGACTGGGTGTCCACGACGATGAGCCGCCGAACCGCGTCCGGTTCCACCTGGCGCGGCTTGAGGACCTGAAACGGACAGCGCCCGGACCGGAGGTACTCCCGCACCGAGGGTTCCTGAGAACCGGAGAAGGCCGGCTTCGCGCCGGGGTAAAGCTTTTCCGCGGCCGCCATGGCGGCCAGACAGTCGAAGTCGGCGCTGATGTGACAGGTGATCAGGTCCATGCGCTCCGCTCGTGACCGGAGGGGGTTTCTGTTGTCCGCGGAATCCACGGAGTCTTTCCAACCCCCTTGAATATAGATTTCGGAGCGGGCTCAATCAATCAAGTCCGGCGGGGGCGCGCCTGGGCGCGGGGCCGGCGGTTTGGTTGAAAGGCGGGCGAAGGGGTGTTAGATTTTCACTAAGGGTTGACCCACCGATTTCCTCGCGGAATCGAGGCTCGGCATGGCCGGAAGCCGATCACTTCTGCGGAACCTCATTCTCCCGCTCTCTCTTTGCGCCGTCGTCCTCCTGCCCGCTCTCTCCGGTTCGGACGCCGACAAGAAGTCGGACGGGCGGACCGTCCTTGTTCTGAACGTCGAGGGCGTCATCAATCCGGCGACGGCCGAGTATATCGTCAAGGGGCTCGCGGAGGGGAAGACGCGGGGGGCCGAGTTGATTGTCCTGCGGTTGGACACCCCGGGCGGACTGGACACCTCCATGCGGATCATCATCAAAGAGATGATCGCCTCGCCGGTTCCCGTGGTCGTGTACGTGGCCCCGAGCGGGGCGCGGGCGGCCTCGGCCGGCACTTTCCTGACGATCGCGGCCCACGTGGCCGCCATGGCGCCGGGGACGAACCTGGGCGCGGCGAGCCCGGTGGCGGTGAGCGGCGGGATGGACGAGACCATGAAGAAAAAGGTCACCAACAACGCGGCGGCCTACATCCGGTCCCTGGCGAGGAAGCACGGCCGGAACGCCGATTGGGCCGAGAAGGCGGTCCGCGAGGGCGTGTCTCTCGGCGAGGGGGCGGCGCTCAACAAGGGCGTGATCGACCTGGTGGCCACCGACCTGAAGACCCTGCTGCTGGCGGTGGATGGGCGCAAGGTGTCCACCGGGTCCGGCGAGCGGGTCTTGCGGACGAAGGGGGCCCGGGTGGCGGTGTACGAGATGGGCGCGCGGCAGAAGCTTTTGGCCGTCCTTTCCAACCCCAGTCTGGCATACATGCTCATGATGCTGGGGTTTTACGGGATTCTCTTCGAGATCATGAATCCGGGGGCCATTTTTCCCGGCGTGGTCGGGGCCATCTGCCTCATCGTGGGTTTCTACGCCCTTCAGGTGCTTCCCATCAACTACGCCGGTCTGGGCCTGATTCTTCTCGGCATTATCATGTTCATTCTGGAGGTCAACGTGATCAGTTACGGCGCCCTCAGCATCGGGGGGGCGATCTCGATGATCCTGGGGTCGGTCATGCTGGTGGACTCCCCCGCGCCGTTTCTGCGGATCTCCTACTTCGTGATCATTCCCGTGACCCTCCTGACCGCGGGCGTGTTCGTTTTCCTGCTCGGGCTCGGCCTCAAGGCCCAGCGGCGGAAACCCGTGTCTGGCTCGGAGGGTCTGGTGGACGCCACGGGCGTCGCGAAGGGGGACATCGACCCTGAAGGCAAGGTGTTTGTCCATGGAGAGCTTTGGAACGCCCATTCCGCCGAGTCGATTGCCGAAGGGGAAACGGTTCGGATTGTGGCGGTCGAGGGTCTTCGTCTCGTGGTGGTGAAGGAGGCGTCGTCATGATTGGATCCGGTGCGTTGCTCCCGATTGTCTTGATCTTCGTGATCCTGATTTTGGCCAGCTCGATCAAGGTCATGCGGGAGTACGAGCGCGCGGTCGTCTTCCGGCTGGGCCGGTTTCTCCGGGCCAAGGGGCCGGGGCTTTTCCTGTTGTTCCCCGTCATCGACCGGATGGTGCGGGTGAGTCTGCGGCTGGTCACCCTGGACGTCCCCTCGCAGGACATCATCACCCGGGACAACGTTACGGTGAAGGTGAACGCCGTGCTCTATTTTCGCGTTCTCGATCCCCAAAAGGCCGTCATCGAGGTGGAGGACTACCTCTACGCGACCTCCCAGCTCGCCCAGACGACCCTGCGGAGCGTCCTCGGAGAATCGGAGCTGGACGACCTCCTGGCCGAGCGGGAGAAGATCAATAGCCAGCTCCAGGACATCCTGGACACGCAGACCGACCCGTGGGGCATCAAGGTCACCAACGTCGAGATCAAGCACGTCGATCTGCCCACCGAGATGCAGCGGGCCATCGCCAAGCAGGCCGAGGCCGAGCGTGAGCGGCGGGCCAAGGTCATCCACGCCGAAGGCGAGTTCCAGGCGTCGGGCCGGCTGGCCGAGGCGGCCGCCGTCATCGGCAGAGAGCCGGCGGCGCTCCAGCTCCGCTACCTTCAAACCCTGACGGAAGTGGCGATGGAGAACAACTCGACGTTGATCTTCCCCATTCCGCTGGACTTGCTCACCCCGTTCCTTCAGGGAGGGGGTCGGGGGTCGGGCGGCGGAGGGAAGGATTCCGGGGCCGGCGGACGGGCCGGGCCGGAGTCCGGGGGCGAAGCCGGGGCGTGACGTGGGTGGGCGGTCCGGAAAGCCGGTTTCAGGCTTGGAGATCGATGGCCCTGATCTCTTCCGGCCTGGGGGCGCTCAACACGGCCAGCAGCGGCCGGTTCTCTCCGTAGGAAGGGTCCGCGGCGTCCCGGATCTTCTCGACCTTCGGGGGCGGATTGGGTGCGGGCAGGTCGAGGAGAAGTTGTTCTCCCGGCGGGGCCGCCGCCGTGAAGGCCGCCGCGCTCCCCGGCCGGGTGACTGTGGGTGCGGTTGCGGTTATCTGAGCTTTGAATTCATCCATCACCTTGCCCTTCCTCGATGAGGGTTTCGTTCGATCTCCTATCGGCGGCGTGCGAAGTGGGATGAGGGGTTTTTCCATCCCGTCGGAGATTTGCGAGGCTGAATCCGTTGTCCGATTCACGATGGGATGTTCCCGCTATTCCCTCCGAAGGAACAAGACTTTTTGAATTTCAGGTCGAGCCGGGGCGCGAAGGCTGCCGGCTGGACGTTTACCTCGCCGGCCGTCCCGAGGCGCCGGGAGGGTCCCGGGCGGGGGTCCAGCGACTCATCCGTGAGGGGCGCGTCCGGATTGAAAGGGCCGCCGGGGGTCCCGCCGGCCCCGCGAGAGCGCTCCCTCCGGGTCAGCTTCCAAAGGCCGGGACGACCCTGTGCGCCGGAGACCGGATCCTCGTCACGGTCCCGCCGCCCGAACCCGTCGAGATCGCTGCCGAGGACATTCCCCTGGACGCCCCTTATGAGGACGCCCACCTGATCATCGTCAATAAGCCGCCCGGACTGGTTGTCCATCCCGCCCCCGGTCACGCGCGGGGGACCCTGGTCAACGCGCTGTTGTCGCGGGTTTCCGACTTGGGGGGAATCGGCGGGAAGCTCCGCCCGGGCATCGTCCACCGCCTGGACAAGGACACCTCGGGGCTGATGGTCGTGGCCAAGACCGAGACGGCCCTGAAGGGGCTTCAGGCCGCCCTCAAGGCGAGGCGGATCGGGCGGATCTACCGGGCCCTGGCCTGGGGGCGCTTTCCGGATGAGGGCCGGATCGAGGGAAACATCGGCCGCCGGCCCGCGCACCGGAAGAAGATGGCGGTTGTGGACGGGGGAAGGCCGGCGGTGACGCATTTCCGCGTCCTGGAGCGGTTCGGAAAACGCGCCCTTCTGGAAGTCCGGCTCGAGACGGGCCGGACGCACCAGATCCGCGTTCACCTGGCGCACCGGGGAAGTCCGGTGATCGGGGACCGGGTGTACGGCGTCCGCCGAAAAGGAGACCCGCCCATCGATCGCCAGGCGCTTCACGCCTTTTGTTTGACCTTCGAGCACCCGGTGACGGGCGAGCCCATGCGGTTCGAGGCCCCGCCGCCCGAGGATTTTCAGAGGGTCTTGGATGAGCTGCGGGGCGAAGGCGTGAAACCTTCTTCGAAATCGGCCGGTGTGGACCCGTAAGGGAGAGGCGGATGAAGGCGTTGAAGAGCTATGCGTACGGCGAATGGATCGAAGGCGCGGGCGAAGGCCGGTCCGTTCACAACGCGGTGACCGGGGCGGAGATCGCCTCGGTCGACAGCGGCGGCCTGGATTTCAAGCGGATGCTGGACCACCGTATCGTCGAGTTCCTGGTGGAATCGGCCGTCCTGCCCGAGGGCGTCCGCCGCTTCATGCTTCGCGTGGCCCTCCAGGGAAGCCCGGAGAGGTTCGAAGCCCTCTGCGCGGGATGAAAATCTCCGGGAATTCGCCCTTATCGCCTCGGGCTCCTCGGGGCGGTCAGGTCGAGGTAGCGCGTCTCCAGCGCCTTGGCCTGCTCCACCAGCCCTTGGAGCCGCTCGCGGTCTTCGGGCGTTTTGGAAAAGTCCTCCTTGTACAACTGAAGAAGCGCGGTCAGGCTTTTGAGCTGGGCCTGAACGGCCGCCTGGGCGACGTCTCTGCGTTTACTCATCGTTTTATCCTGCTCCCGCACCCGTCTACCCTAATCGGTCCGATCCATCATAAACCGGGATTGTGGAAATCACATTCATTTCGAGACCCAAGATTCCGGGGCGGGGCTGAGAGGACCCCGAACGCGAAGCATGGGTCATGGTGTCTTCCTCGAAAAAAGTGCATATTTGGTGAGATTGTCGAAGGGTTTTTCGAAGACCGAATACGCCACTCTTCAGATTGGGCGAGCGGGGCGGCGATTGTCCGCGGCGCCAAAGGGACGGCGTTCACTATATCCTGGATTCAAAGAGCGTCTGAAGACGTCCTTCCGAAACGGGGGCGGGGAATCCGTAAATGAGATCAGAAGAGGCAGAAGCCGAAACCGTCAAGGACCCGGTGTGCGGAATGAACGTGGACCTGAAGACGGCCGTCCACAAACATGAGCACGAAGGGGAGACGCACTACTTCTGCTCCGAGGGCTGCCTGACGAAGTTCAAGTTGGACTCTGACGCGTACCTGAATCCCCCCGCGAAGGACCCGGTGTGCGGAATGGACGTGGACCCGAAGATGGCCGTCCACAGGCATGAGCACGAGGGGGAGACGTATTACTTCTGCTGCGAGGGTTGCCTGACGAAGTTCAAGTTGGACCCGGCCACGCACTTGGCGTCATCCGGAGCCTCGGCGCCTCCGCCGGCGGATTCAAGCGGGTTCTATATCTGCCCGATGTGCCCCGAGGTCCGGCAGGAAGGGCCGGGGGCGTGCCCCTCGTGCGGGATGGCCCTCGATCCGGAGACCGTGACGGCCCCGGCCACCAAGACCGAGTACGTCTGCCCCATGCATCCGGAGGTCGTCCAGGATGAGCCGGGGGCGTGCCCCATCTGCGGCATGGCCCTTGAGGCGAAGACGGTGACTCTCGAAGAGGAAGCGAACCCCGAGCTGGTGGGCATGACGCGCCGGTTCTGGGTGAGCGTTGCCTTCTCCGTCCCGGTCCTTTTCCTGGCCATGTCGGACCTCATCCCCGGACAGCCTGTCCAGAAGGTGATCTCCCCGCGTCTCTCCACGTGGATCCAGTTTGTATTGTCCACGCCGGTCGTCCTCTGGGCGGGTTGGTTTTTCTTCGAGCGGGGCTGGACGTCTATCGTCAACCGAAGCCCGAACATGTTCACCCTCATCGGCATCGGCGTTGGCACGGCTTACGTCTACAGCGTTGTCGCCGCGCTGTTCCCGGGCGCGTTCCCGGAGGCCTTCCGGGGCGAGGGCGGCGGCGTGGCCGTTTACTTCGAGGCGTCGGCAGTAATCACGACGCTGGTGATCCTGGGGCAGGTTCTCGAAGTTCGCGCGCGGAGCCGGACGAGCAGCGCCATCCGGGCCCTCCTCGGCCTCGCGCCCAACACGGCTCGGCTTGTCCGCGAGGACGGAGATGAAGAAGACGTTCCCATGGACCAGGTCCGGTCGAGCGACCGGCTTCGGGTCCGCCCGGGCGAGAAGGTCCCCGTGGACGGCGTGGTCATCGAGGGGACGAGTGCGGTGGATGAATCGATGGTGACCGGGGAGTCGATCCCCGTGGAGAAGGGGCCGGAGAGCCACGTCACCGGCGGGACGGTGAACGGGACGGGCGGATTTGTGATGCGGGCCGAACGGGTGGGGGGCGAGACCCTCCTCGCACGGATCGTCCGGATGGTGAGCGAGGCGCAGCGCAGCCGCGCCCCCATTCAGCGGTTCGCGGACGTGGTGGCCTCCTATTTCGTCCTGGCGGTCGTCCTGATCGCCGTCGCGACGTTCATCGTCTGGGCCTTCGTCGGCCCGGTGCCCCGGCTGGCCTTCGCCCTGGTGAACGCCGTGGCGGTCCTCATCATCGCCTGTCCGTGCGCCCTGGGGCTGGCGACGCCCATGTCCATTATGGTGGGGGTGGGCCGGGGGGCGATGACGGGCGTCCTGATCAAGAACGCCGAGGCCCTGGAGATTTTGGAGAAGGTGGACGCCCTCGTCGTGGACAAGACGGGGACCCTCACCGAAGGGCGGCCCCGGCTGGTGTCTTTGGAGACCCTGCCAGGTTTTGAGGAGGCGGAGGTCCTCGGCCTGGCGGCGAGTCTGGAGCGGGCGAGCGAGCACCCCCTGGCCGAGGCGATTGTGGCGGGCGCGCAGGAGAAGGGCCTTGCCCTGTCCGATGTGGATGAGTTCAGGCCCCTGACGGGAAGAGGCGTCCTCGGCCGGATCGACGGACGGGAGGTCGTCCTCGGGAACCAGAAGTTGTTCACCGAGCGGGAAATCCCGACCGGTGACCTCCTCGAGCGGGCGGATGTCCTGCGAAGGGAGGGCCAGACCGTAATGTTCGCGGCCCTGGATGGCCGGGCGGCGGGGCTTTTGGGCGTGGCCGACCCCATCAAGGCGTCCACCCCCGAGGCAATCGAGATGCTTCACCGCGAGGGGGTCCGCCTTGTTATGCTCACCGGGGACAACCGCACAACCGCCGAGGCCGTGGCGCGCAGGCTGAAGCTCGACGAGGTGGAGGCCGAGGTTCTGCCCGAGCAGAAGGGCGAGGTGGTCAAGCGCCTTCAGGGGGAGGGCCGCGTGGTGGCCATGGCCGGAGACGGAATCAACGACGCCCCGGCGCTGGCCCTGGCCCAGGTGGGGATAGCCATGGGGACGGGGACGGACGTGGCCATGGAGAGCGCCGGCGTGACGCTGGTTCAGGGGGACCTGCGCGGCATCGCCAAGGCCCGGGGGCTCAGCCGGGGGACGATGCGCAACATCCGGCAGAACCTCTTCTTCGCGTTCGTCTATAACTGTCTGGGCGTGCCGCTGGCGGCGGGCGCGCTTTACCCGGTCTTCGGCCTGTTGCTCAGTCCGATGATCGCCAGCGCCGCCATGACTTTCTCATCGGTCTCGGTGATTACCAACGCCTTGAGGATCCGCAAGCTGGAGATGTGACGCTCGCTCGATGGGGGGTGCGATCGTCCGGACCTCTCCCGAACCGTGTCTTCCGGTTCTCGGTCCTTGCCCGCGGGATTGAACCCGTTTAAGTGTCCTCTTGACCTGAGTGCCTCTCTTTAGCTAGACTGCCTGCTCAACAGCAACGACAGGTGCCTCAAGACGAGGCGGCGCGATTCGGGTGTGCATATCGGCGCAGGCTTCATCCGGATGGCGGCCCGAGGGGGAGAAAACGTTGCGTTGTGTCTTGTTCACTCCGGGCCTGAGATTTTCACAACCCGTTCCGGAGAAAGACCGCGTATTGGTAAGCGGGCATCAGGCCTCTTAACTTCGACCTGAGAAGATGAGACTTCCGATGCACGAAGGGGGCCTCTGGCCCGCGCTACGCGAAAATTGGCACGCGGTCGCCTTCTCCGACAACTTGGGGGAAAAGCCCGTGAGCGTCCGCCTCCTGGACGAGCACGTGGTCCTGTGCCGGCTGGGGGGCCGGGTGAGCGCGTTTCAGGATCTTTGCATCCACCGCGGGTGCCCCATTTCGCTCGGGTGGGTGGAAGGGGAGGAGCTTGTCTGCGCGTATCACGGCTGGTCCTACGCCGGGGACGGGAAATGCACCCGGATCCCCTCCGTTCCCTCGGGACACCCCATCCCCTATCTGGCCGAGGAGCTTCACCTCAAAGGGCCGGATGCCGTCGACATCGCCTACAGGCGGTTCATGGCGGAGTTGGGTGTGGACATTGACGCGAGGGAGCCCGAAAGGGTCGGGTAGAAAGCCTGGGAGCCCCGGTCCGCGCCCGAAGGCGGGACAGGGCCGGGGGATGCCTTATGCGGAGGTCAAAGTTTGTTGGAGGAGTTGTGACGGCTGTCGGATTCGGTGCTGCAATCGGTACATCCCAGTCAACGGAAAAAGGGGAAAGTAAATGAGAGGGCATAGCAAGCTCCGGTGGTTGACAGTGTCTTTGGGCGTTATGACGTTTTTGGTCTTCACCGCGGGAATTGGCGCCGCGGAGAAGATCACTCTTGCTTTTGACTGGCTAACGTATGGGAAGATGGCGCCGTTTTACGTGGGGAAGGAGCAAGGTTTTTACAAGGCCGAGAACCTTCAGGTCAAGATGGTCCGTGGGTTCGGCTCCATTGATACGGCCAAACGGGTTGGGGCCAAGCAGGTCGAGTTCGGCATGAGCACCCTCACTGACACGATCGAGATCCGCACCCGGGGGAGCAAGGTGAAAACTGTGTGGATCTATTTCCACGATACTCCGGGCGTTGTCTTCTATATCAAGGGAAAGGGAATCAATACGCCGAAAGACCTTGAAGGCAGGACCATCGGTGGTCCCCTTGCCACGGACTCTTGGGTTCTGTTCCCACTTTTCGCCAAAGCCCAGGGAATCGATGTGTCCAAGGTAAAGCACATCAACATGGGTGGCGCACAGGTGTACGGCGCACTCGCCGCGGGTATTAGTGACTCCATCCATACCTGGGTCACCTCCCGTCCAGGCATACTGAGGGTCTTCCGGCAAAAGGGTCTGAGCGCGAAGGATCTGGGGATGTTCAAATACGTCAGTGGGGGTGTGAGCCTGTATTCTCAGGACGTTGTGGTCCATGAGGATACGATCAAGAACAATCCCGGCCTGGTAAGACGGATGGTGCGGGCGCTAAGCCGCTCCAAGATCTCCTCCATAGAGAATCCCGAAGGGGCGCTCGAGGCCTTCTGGAAAGATAAACCAGCCCTCAAGGCTACCTCCGAGGCGGCGAACCGGGATGAGCTCAGGATGAGTATGTCCCTGTTCAAAGACAAGCTGGTTGGAAAATATGGTCAGGGCTTCCCTGTTCGGTCTAAGGTTGTTTCGACCCAGGCGGCGTTCGTCGCGGCCAAGAGCCTCCCGAAGGAGCCTGTGGACAACATTTATACCGACCAGTTCGTCAAGGGCCTGTCCCGAGCGGACAAGTTCCCGAAACATTGGGGGAAGTTTAAGAACTAGTGTCGGTCCACAGGAAATTTTTCCGTGTGAGCCCTTGCTCCCCGGGGACGCTTCTCGGGGGGCCGGGTTCCCACAGTTGTTGAGGGGGGGTGCGTCCGCCGATGCTCAGCAGAAAGATTGTTCTGCCGGTCCTGCTGTTCGTTGTGGTCATCGGGCTCTGGGAGGGGATTGTCCGGCTCGGCGGTGTGCCCGAATTTATCTTCCCCGCCCCGAGCAAGATCGCAAAGTTTTACGTTCAGTTTGGTTACACCCTCATGTGGGATGCGTGGGCCACAGTCATGGAGACTTTGCTGGGCTTCGTGTTGGCGGGGGTCCTGGGCGTTCTCTTCGCCGTACTTCTCGTTTATTCTCCCTTCATTCATGATGCCTTCTATCCACTTCTGGTGGTCTTTCAGGTGACGCCGAAAATCGCCATCGCCCCCCTCCTACTTCTTTGGTTTGGGTATGGGTTGGTTCCCAAGATCGTGATCGGTTTCTTTATCTCCTTTTTTCCCATCGTGGTGACGACGATCCATGGTCTGACCTCGGTCGAGCCCGAGATGTTGGATCTGCTTCATTCTCTGCGGGCCAGCAAGAAGAAGATCTTCTGGAAGGCGCGGCTCCCGCACGCCTTGCCCTACATCTTTAGTGGGTTTCAGATCGCCGTCACGCTGTCCCTGATTGGGGCCATCGTGGCGGAGTTCGTCGGGGCGGAGCTAGGGCTGGGGTTCAAGATCGTGTACTCCCAGTATTCGGCCAACACACCAATGCTTTTCTCGGCCTTGGGCCTGCTGGCCGTCACCGGGCTGATCCTGTTTTACCTGATGCTTTTCATCGAGCGTCTCGCGACGCCGTGGCGCGCCTTGAAGAAGGAAAAAGAGTTCCAAGTCAAAGGTTTTCTGTAAAGGCCGATGCGGAGATTCCGCTCGTCTTTCTTTTGGAGATGAATTCCGCCGTGGCCGGACCTGATGTCGTCGAGCTTGAAGCCGTTCAGATGCTTTACCAGTCCAAGGTAGCCAAGAGGGAGGCCGTCCTGGCGCTGGAGAACGCCTCTTTCACGGTTCGGGAGGGGGAGCTTCTGGCACTCGTTGGGCCCAGCGGGTGCGGAAAGAGCACCATCCTTAAGCTTGTTGCCGGACTGATGCCCCCGACCTCAGGGATCGTCCGTGTTAACGGGACCGAAGTCCGCGGCCCGCAGCCGGACTTGGGGATCGTCTTTCAAATGCCGGTCCTGATGGAGTGGCGGCGGGTCCTGGACAACATCCTGCTCCCTATCGAGGTGCTGGAGTTCAGCGACGGCGACTACAAGAAGCGGGCGCGGGAGCTGGTGAGCCTCGTGGGACTCGACGGGTTCGAGGACCGGTATCCGTTCGAGCTCTCAGGCGGGATGCAGCAACGCGTCTCCATCTGCCGGGCCCTCATCCACGATCCCCCCGGCCTCATCATGGATGAGCCGTTCAGCGCGCTGGACGAGATGACCCGCGACGCGATGAACGTGGAGCTTCAGCGCATCTGGCTCGAGCGCCGCAAGACCATCCTCTACATCACCCACAGCATCGCCGAGTCGGTGTTTCTGGCGGACCGGGTGGCCGTCATGTCGGCCCGTCCCGGCCGTATCCTGGAAATCATCGACATCCCCTTCCCCCGCCCCCGAAGCCTTCGCGTCCGCGCCCTACCGGAGTTCGTGGAGAAGGTGGAATCCATCCGCGAGCTTCTCGGGCTTTTGGGAGAGAACGAAGGCGTCGGGGACCCCGGCCCTCCGGGCGCATAGCCGGAGGGATTCGGGCATTCGGCCCGGCGCTACGGTGGAAAGATACAAGGGGCGGGTCTCCGTACCCGCCCGCAAGAAGTGCCGTTGCGCCGATCAGCCAATCTCACCGGGAAAGGGTCATCGGTGACGATGGGTTTGCCAACCTCATCCCGTAGAGAATCCGGTGAGAAATGTGGGTTAGGTCTTTCTCTCGTCGATCCAATTCCGGAACCTTTTTGCGACCTCCCAGGGTTGGTCCTTGTAGGGCGGGAAATTCAGATCGGATTCCGGCCGGATCTTGAGCGTGAGGAAGGTGACCGCCTTGCGCCCCAGGCCCTCCTCGAGCGCGGGGCGGAAGTCCTCCGCCCGCTCAATCGTCACGCAGTGGGGTATCCCGGCGGCCCCGGCGATGGCGGTGAAATCCGCCGTGCGGCCGGGAAGCGGCTGGTTGCCCGACGCCTCGTACACCCGGTTGTCGAACAGGAGGATCAGGAGGTTGTCCAGCTCCAGATCGGCGACCGTGGCCAGGCAGCCCAGATTCATCAGAAGGCCTCCGTCCCCTTCCATCACGATGATCCGGCTTCGCGGCTGTGCGAGGGCCAGTCCGGCGGCGACGGGGATGGCCTGCCCCATGGAATCGGCCAGGTGAAAGTTGGAGGGCTTGGGGCAAATCCGGTTCCAGCCGTGGGTGGCCATGCCCAGGCACGTCACCACAATCTCCTCTTGGACGACCGCCCCCAGGGTTTCGAGGTGGGTCTCCCGGCCCGGCAGGCTCAACGCAGATGCTCCTTGTGCAGCAACAGGACAAAGGCCCCCTGGGATTCCTGGGCGAAATGGAAGCCCGTCTTCACCTGCTCGGACAGGCTCCTTCCCGACTCGGCCACGGCGTAGGGGATGTCGAGCGCCCGCAGGAAGGGCTCGGTCCGCAGACCCTTGGGGACGTGATAGAAGAGCGGGTCCCGGGTGCTCCCCCGGTAGCTGACCAGGAGGAGAAGCGGCAGCCGGTTCATCTGGACCAGTGTCAGCAGACCCGTGCCGCTGCTCAGGATGCCCGCGTTCTGAGCGAGGAGGACGGGGCGCTCTCCGCCGAGGACGAACCCGCTGCAAAGCGCCACCCCCTCTTCCTCCCGGCACACCGGGACGTGCCGGATTTCCCCGTCCCGGGAGAGCGCTTCCAGCAGCGGGCCGAGCCAGGTGTCCGGCAGCGACACCGTCAGGCGGATCCCGCAGGCCTTGAGGCCCTCGATGATTTTCTGAATCCCCGACGCCATATTCCTTGCCGCCTCCGTCTTGCCCGGGATGAGATGGTCCGCACGCGGTCGGAGCGGAACACAGTATAATGACACGCCGTCGCGATTGAAACCCATTGCCTGTTGTCTGACAACTCCCGCACGAGGTCCCGCCTTGCATCGACAAGGGGGCGGACGCCGCCCAAGGAAAATGGTGAGGGGACACGCATGTCCCTCTGCCCGACGGAGGGCGTTGTAGGCGGTTCTCGCGGAAGTGACCGGATGAATTTCGGACCCGGGCGTGATTCTCCCTCGCATGGGGACGAACACTCGATGACGAATTACCAGGTTGTGGGGACGGACGTGCCCCGGATCGACGGCGAGCCCAAGGCGTCCGGGGCGGCCCGGTACGCGGCGGACCTTTCCCATCCGGAAATGCTCCACGGGGCCATCCTCCGCAGCCGCCACCCGCACGCACGGATCCTGAACGTCGATGCCGAAAAGGCCCGGCGCCTGTCCGGCGTCCGCGCCGTCGTGACCGCCCGGGACGTCCCCCCGGTCCGGTTCGGGATCACCATCTACGACGCCTGCCTCTTCGAGCCCGAGAAGGTCCGGTACCTGGGGAACGAGATCGCCGCGGTTGCCGCCATCGACGCGGACACCGCGCAAGAGGCCCTCTCGCTCATCGAGGTCGAGTACGAGGCGCTCCCCGCCGTCTTCGACCCCGTCGAGGCCATGCGGCCCGGCGCGCCGGTCATCCACGAGCAGGCCCACACCTATGAGAGCACCTTCGACGTTGCGGGCCGTCAGGGGAACGTTGCCTGCCGGACGAGGTTCGCCCACGGAGACCTGGAGCAAGGGTTTCGGGAGGCCGACGAGGTTTTCGAGAACACCTTCCGGACCCAGCAGAACCACCAGACCTACCTGGAGCCCCATGCCTCCCTCGCCGAGCCGGACGGGAGCGGCGGGGTGACGGTCCGGGTGAACGTTCAGGGGGTCTACCTGGCCCAGGAGCGCATTTCGAGGGTCCTGGGGATTTCCCTCGCCAAAGTCCGGGTCATCGGGACCGCGGTGGGCGGGGGGTTCGGAGGGAAAAAGCCCCGGACGGACCCCTATGCGGCCCTGCTGGCCCTCAAGACCGGAAAACCCGTCCGGGTCCTGTTCACCCGGGACGAGGAGTTCACCGCCGGTTTTCCCCGCCATCCCGCGACCATTCGCATCCGCGACGGCGTGAAGCGGGACGGCCGAATTACGGCGCGGGAGGCCGAGCTTTGCTTCGATACGGGGGCGTACACCGATCACGGTCCGACGGTGGCGGCGCTCGGCGCGGCCTACGCCAAAGGTCCCTACCGGATTCCGAATGTCCGTTTGGAATCCCAAACGGTGTACACCAACAAGCCCATCAGCGGCGCGTTTCGCGGTTACGGAAATCCCCAAAGCGCCTTCGCCGTTGAATCGCAGATGGACATGGTTGCGGGGGCGTTGGGCATCGACCCCCTGGACTTCCGCCGGATCAACGCCCTGGAAGACGGGGACATGCTGTCCAACGGCCAGCGGTTCCCGAGGGTTCTGCTGAAGGACACCCTGGACGCCGCCGCCCGGCGCGTGGACTGGCAGGGGCGGGGGGGGCCGGTCCCCGGCCGGACCGGCAAGCGCCGGGGACGGGGCGTCGCCTGCGGCCAGCATCACGCGGGCGGCCTCACGTCCTCCGCCACGGTCAAGGTGATGGAGGACGGCTCCATCCAGGTCGCGTCGGGCGTGATCGAGATCGGGGCCGGCCAGACGACCATGGCGGCGATCGTCGCCGCCGAGGAGATCTCGGTGGGCGTCGAGGACGTGCGTCTTGTCTCGGGCGATACGGACGCGACGCCGTTCGAGTTTTACAGCGCGGCCAGCCGGATCACCTATAACGTTGGCAACGTCGTCCGGATGGCCGCGGCCGACGCGAAGCGGCAGCTCGTGGAGCGGGCCTCGGACATCCTGGAGGTCCCCGTGGAGGACTTGATCGCCCAAAACCAGAGGGTGTTCATGCCCGGGTCGCCGGACAGGGGGTTGACCTACGGACAGATCGTCAAGGCCGGCCATCTCAAGAAGGGCGGGCCGATCCTGGGGCGCGGGGTCTTCGATCCCCACGGGCCGCCGATCGTGCCGGAGTTCATGGAAGGCAATCCGCGAAAGCCCATGATGGTCATGACGTTCTGCACGCAGATCGCCGAGGTCGAGGTGGACGTCGAGACGGGCGAGGTGGAGATCCTCCGGCTCGTCTGCGTCCATGACGTCGGGCAGGTGATCAACCTGGGTGCGATTCAAGGGCAGATCGAGGGAGGCGTGACGCAAGGGGTGGGCTACGCCCTCATCGAGGAAGTGGTGTACGAGGGGGGGATCGTGAGCAATCCCACGCTCGTTGATTACAAGGTTCCCAACATCCTGGACGCGCCGCCCATCGAATACGAGTTTATCGAAGAGCCCGATCCGACCGGCCCGTTCGGCGCCAAAGGGGTCGGCGAGGCGGTCCTGGTCCCGACGGCCGCGGCCATCGCCAACGCAGTGGAGGACGCCGTCGGCGCGCGCGTGACCGACCTGCCGATTACGCCGGAGAGGGTTCTCGCGGCGCTGAATTCCCGGGCCGATTGAGGGGGCGGGGCGCGAGTCGGTTCGACTCCTGTAGCCGCCCTTGTTTCTTGCTGAGCCAAGGGTGCGGCAGTAGCCGGGCGAAATCTCTTCGGGAAACACAGGTCAAATTTCGATCGTCGGAATCTTCCCGCTGAAAAACGAAAGACTCCGCCGACCCGTGGGATGGGCCGGCGGAGCCTTGTCGGTGAATCACCCGGCGCTCCCCGGGCGAGCGTTCAGACTACATCGTGCCCTCCACATTATTACAGCATTATCATCTGCAGCGCCAAGAACAATGTTTCGGGAGCGCGAACCGGATCGATTTGGGCAGCGCGTCCACGTACTCATTGGTGAAAAGGTCTTCGGCCTTGATCTTGATGGGCATCTTCTGGGCATCCAGGGTGACCTTGATGGTCGTCCTCATCTTTTTCAGATCGGTGTGGCCGAGTCCCTGTTTTTCGGAGAGACCGTCGTACAGGTGATCCACCCAGATCTTCAAGATGTCGGTGACGCTCTTGGTGGACTGCTCCGGGAAGCTCGTTGTGAAGGCCTTCACGCCTTCCTCTGGATTGGCCAGGGTGTAGGCGATCCCCCGGTAGATGGCCTTGACCATCCCGCGCGTCGTCTTGGCGCCGGGCCCCTTGAGGTTGTCCGTGTGGGTCAGGACGCCCGCGGAATAGAGGTCGAGCCCCCGATCGGCATAGAGTATCCATTTCAGCGTTTTGCCCGCCTGCTTGGCGACTTTGATGTACCGGGGCTTCTGGGTGTCATAGCTGATGACGGCGTCCACCCTGCCGGCGCCCAAGCTGGCGGGTTGGGACCCGGGCGCCATGAAGATCCAGTTGATCTTCGACATATCGATCCCGTTCGGCGCGGCGAACACCGGGAACATCGCGTAGTCGGAGGACGCCTTGGGGCCGGGGGTGACGCGCTTGCCTTCCAGGTCCTTTGGGGTGTTGATGCCGGCATCGCTGAAGTAGTAAATGATTTCCTGGAACTTGTGCTCCAGGATTCCGACCGTCTTGATCTTGAATCCTTTGTTCTTCCCAATCACCTGGGGACCCATGGCGGCCATCCCGTAGGGGCACTCCTTGGAGCCCACCCGCTTCGTCGTATCGCTCGATCCGTATCCCCGCCGGATGGTGATGTCGATTCCCTCGTCTTTGAAGAAACCCTTGTCCCGGGCGATGATGTACGGCGTGTGCTTGCCGTAAAGCGCCCAGTCCGCGCAGTAAAGCACCTTTTTCGCCGACAGGGCCGGCATCGACCCGGCCAACAGGAAAGAAACACCGGCGACCCAACCCATCCACATTTTCCTGCTCATTCCTCTGCCCTCCTCTTTCTGTTTGGCCCGTAGACTTCCGGGCCTATGGTCATCCCGCTTTCCCCGTTTTTCCCGTCTTCTCGGGGAGGGCCAAGGGCACAAGTACACCCCTGAAAATCGATTCCCTCACTTTGTGAATTTCAATCCAAGCTTAGTTTTAATGATTTCATAAGGGAATTCGACTGTCAATAAGGGCTCCCCTCGGCCGTCCGGTCGTTACCGGATTAGAATTCGGGAACTGATTATTGTAGACTCCCAAGTGCTCAGGTCTCGGGTCCCGGTTTCATCCAACGAGAGAAATCTCAATGCCGAAAGACCTCAGCTCCTTCTTGAAACAACTCCGGGAGGAGGCGCCCGAGGAGCTTCGACGGGCGCGCCGGGAGGTCTCCCACGAGTGGGAGCCCATGGCCGTCCTCGGGAAGTTGGCGCTGGGAGGGGAACACCCGGCCGTCCTGTTCGAGCGGGTCAGGGGCTATGAGTTCCCCGTAATCGCCAACCTCCTCTCGACGCGGAAGAAGTTCGCCCTGGCGCTGAACACGACGGAGGAGCGGGCGGCGGAGGTCTACAGCGAGCGGGAGGTCCGGCGGGTCCCGCCCAAGCGGGTCGAGACGGGCCCCGTCAAGGACGTAATCCACCTGGGAGAGGAGGCCGACCTCCGGCAGCTTCCCATCCTTCTCCATTACGAGCGGAACGACGGTCCCTATATCACCATGGGCGTCCTCGTGGCCAAAGACCCGAGGACCGGCCTGCCCAACCTCGGGATCTACCGGAACAAGCTTCTCGGCCGCAACCGCCTGGGGGTGTATTACAGTTGGGGCAAGCGCCTCCACCTGATCCATCGCGACTTCGAGCGTCGGGACGAGCCCCTCGAATGCGCCATCGTCCTCGGGATGC
>PVBE010915615.1_pt1 | contig 36367 bp, 27 predicted proteins | sample 1631181 | NCBI WGS metagenome assembly PVBE01 (sample SAMN08397723, study PRJNA350692) | Marine metagenome, whole genome shotgun sequencing project. | isolation source: water | place: Pacific Ocean | collected 2012-04
GACTTTCCAGCACCGCAAGGCCGTAGATCGATACCTGAAGAGCGGCCTGGCGCCCAAGATCATTGCACCAAATTTCTCGCTCAGGAGGGAGCGATGGTATTGGGTCATGGCGCATGAAAGAAATGCTTCTGCAGAATCCCGTCTTTGGCATGGCCGCGCGGCAGTTCGACCAGGTCGCTGATTTCATGGAACTGACGGAGGAGATCCGGGAGCGCTGCAAGTGGCCCAAGCGGCTCATTACGGTTTCTCTCCCCGTGCGGATGGATGACGGGCGGACGGAGGTGTTTCTGGCGCACCGGGTGCAGCACCACCTTTCGCGGGGGCCGGTCAAAGGCGGGCTGCGCTATCACCCGAATGTCGACCTGGGCGAGGTGGCTGCCCTCGCCATGTGGATGAATTGGAAGTGTGCCCTCATGCGCCTGCCCTACGGTGGGGCCAAGGGAGGAATCAATTGCGACCCGAGAGCGATGAGCGACCGGGAAAAGGAGGGGCTCACGCGACGGTTCGCAGCGGAGATCACGCCCTTCATCGGGGAGGAGGTCGACATTATGGCGCCCGACATGGGAACCGATGAGCAGACCATGGCCTGGATCGTGGACGTCTATTCAACCAACGCGGGGCACCTTGTGCCCGGGATCGTGACCGGCAAGCCCGTCGAACTGCAGGGCTCGGAGGGGCGCCGGGAGGCCACCGGTCACGGGGTGGCCTTCCTGGCCATGCGGGCCCTTAATAAGATTGGCTGTCCGGTTGATGGATCAGGAGCAATCGTACAGGGGTTCGGGAATGTCGGGGCCCATGCGGCGGAGAGGCTTTCCTGGTCCGGGGTCAAGGTGAAGGGGATCTCGGACATCACGGGGGCGCTCTGGAACGATAATGGGATCGACGTCGGATTGCTGGGTGAGCACGTGAATTCGACCGGGGGGGTGGCCGGCTTCGATGAGGCGGAGGCCATCGATCCGGACGAGATGCTGTTGCAACCATGTGAGGTCCTCGTCCCGGCCGCATTGGAGCGCGTGATCACCGACGAGAACGCCGGTCGGTTGCAGTGCCGGGTGCTGGCGGAAGCGGCGAACGGACCCACCACCCCGGAGGCCGATACCATCATCGACGAGCGAGGGGACATCTTTCTCCTCCCGGACATCCTGTGCAATGCAGGGGGCGTGACTGTTTCCTACTTCGAGTGGGTCCAGAACCTCTCCCGCTTCCACTGGACGGAGCGGGAGGTCCTCACCAAGTTGGAAACCATGCTGGAGGGGGCCTTCGAGCGCATGCTCCACTTCGCCGAAGAGCGGCAGGCGAGTCACCGGACGGCCGCGCTCTGTCTCGGTGTACACGAAGTTGCCGAGGTCAAAAAGAAACGCGGGCTCTTTCCCTGAATGAGGGTCGGCAGGGCTCCGCCCGGCATGGAGGATTTTCTCGGATCGGAGGGCCTGACCAAGCCCGGGGACGGAGCCTGAAATGGGGCAGGAGATGTGGGAAAGTGACGGGAGGATTACTAAAATCCTCGCAGAAAACCCGCCAAAAACGGGAAAATACCTCCCCATTCAGGGGACGATTTTGATCGCCGGAGGTCGATTTATCTCCGTTACGCCCTCTATTTAAGGTATCCTTACCATCGTGGCGAACGGGACCTATCCGCAAGTATCAGAACACGCCCAGGCGGGCGGGCCAGAATCACGATTTACCCCAGGGAAGGAGGGGCGATGAGCAGCGGCGAAGAGGGGGTCCTTATCGAAGCGGCCCAAGCGGCCCGGGAGCAGGCCTATGCCCCCTACTCCACCTACCAGGTCGGATCCGCGCTACAGACCCGCTCTGGCCGCATCTATACCGGGTGCAATGTCGAGAATGCCTCCTATGGCCTTACGATCTGCTCCGAGCGGGTCGCACTCGCCAAGGCGGTCTCGGAAGGAGAGCGCGATTTTGACCTCCTCGCAATTTGCGCATCGGGCGCCCCCGCACCCTGCGGCGCCTGCCGTCAGGTTCTCCACGAGTTTAGTCCGGACCTGGTGCTCCTCCTGGTCGATCCCCGGAAAGAGCAGAGCGTAAAAGTAGATCTCTCCGTCCTGTTGCCTCAAGCCTTCCAGCAATCATCCTTGGATGTGTGATTCAGGGATCATGACAGTTTTTCGAGGAATGGCCTCAAGGATTCGAGCGCACCGCAGTAGAGGCAGCCAGAAACCAAACCCCTTCGAACCAACCCTGAACCGGATGAACGTTCGCCCGTTACCCCGCAGGGGTTCTCCTCAAGCGGGAGCCCCGGCTGCTTTTCCTGCGCTAGGTTTCCGGACACAGGGACCGTACCGATTTCTGAAACTGGCGCGGAGGCAGGTCGAAGTAGGACTTAACTTCGGAGGCGAAATGAGTGTAGTGCTTGAACCCCAGCCGGTGCGCGATCACCTGGAGAGAGAAGCCTTCTGCTACCAGGCGGCGGGCCAGGAGCATCCGGTGACGCCGGAAAAGTTCTTTCGGACGCAATCCGGAGGCCCGCTCGACGGCGTATTCCAACTGCCGGTTGGTGAGGTCCAGGGATTCGGCCACCCCCGAGACAGAGAAATCTTCAGCCTCGGCGAGCTCGAGCAAATCCTGTCCGTCTGGACACACGAACCGCTGTCCTTCACGGGCAATCTTGAACCTGGGGGAGTCTTGAGCCATCTAACTATTAAGAACTAATGATTATAAATCCTCAGCGAAGTATCTGCAAGCGCGCTTATCATGCAATGCTTACCTCGTCAGCTTTTTTGATCCCTGCCCCTTAGTCAATGCAGAAAGGCTCTTCCCTCCTCAGTAGTGTCGTCGTCTGTCGTAACAGCCAGGGGTCTGAGATTACGGCCAATATCCTGAGGTTGCGTCGCTACTCGGTAGCCTTCGAGATCTACAATCCCTACAGCATTCTCCAGCTTTCTGAAGTTCTGCGAGATTTCAGGATCCGTGTAGGAGACAGGGTGGTGTATCAGGGTGAAGCGGTGGTTACAGGGCTCGTAAACACGGGAATCCTCCTGGTTTGTGAGGCAACCCTGGGCAATGCCTGGCTGGATGTTGATTTTCTGTCAGACCGGGAAGGCCGGGATCCCCTGACCAACCAGTTCGATACCTTCGTGCAGGACTGGAAGCGGGCGCACGAGGTCGACCTGTCCTTCAAGCTGACGGTGGCGGACATGCAGAATCTCCTCATCGGCCTGCAGCGCTGGATGGAACAGATCGATCTTGGAATCCGGGCCACCACCTCGGTTGACCGACCGACCCTGGAACGGGAAATAATCGATCAGCTGCAGGAACGGATTCTGGAGGAGATGCAGGGCGCAATGGGAGATTTCGAGGAAGCGGTGCGGGAAATTCCGGAGGGGCGGGAGGCCACCCACAAGTTTTATGTCCGACGGCAGATCCACCCCCTGGTGCTCTGTTCGCCCTTCACCTACCGCTCCTTCCACAAGCCGCTCGGTTATGCGGGCGACTATGAGATGGTGAATATGATGGTCCGCGATCCCTACGAAGGGGGCTCTCTCTTCGCCAAGCTCATCAACCACGCCTTCCTGCAGACCGCGCCGGTGGTGGCGCACCGCAACCGCATTGACTACCTCACCACCAAGCTCCGGGCCGAGGCGGAGCGCAATGCGATGAAGGGACGGCGCACCCGAATCCTGAACCTCGGCTGTGGCCCCGCCCACGAGGTCAGGCAGTTCCTGGAAAACGAAGAGCTGAGTGATCTCTGCGACATCACGCTTCTGGATTTCAACGCGGAGACTATCGAGTATACCCAGAAGGAACTCGCCCGAGTGCGAACCCAGGCGGGCCGGGTCACGCCCATCTCCATGCTCCAGCGCTCCGTCCACAAACTCCTGCGGCAGGCCGCCACCGGAGACGTGGATCTGAAGTGGGAGTCCTTCGACATGGTCTACTGCTCGGGACTCTTCGACTACCTTTCGCAGAGGGTCTGTCGCCGCCTCAATGATCTGTTCGCCCGGCTTCTGGCCCCGGGAGGGCTCATGCTGGTCACCAACGTCAGCGACACCAACCCCAGCCGCGCCTGGATGGAGTTCGTCCTGGAGTGGAACCTGATCTACCGCGATGACTCGGCCATGATGGAGATAGCCCCCCTCAACGGGGGCCAGTTCGAGACCGCCCTGAACCGGGATGAAACGGGCGTGAACCTCTTCCTGGAGGTTCGGAAGAGAGAGGACCATGACGGGATCTGATACAAGGGCAGCAGCCCCCGGGATCGAGGCCGGGAAACCGACGTCTTTGCAGGAGCGGTTCGAGGTCCAGGAAGACGAAGTCCGCCTGCTGAACTATCGGCGGGGGGCGTTTCTGGCAGCCTTGTTCATCGCCCTCGGGGCGGGCATGGACCTGGTGGCCTATGGGGATTCTTCCAACCCGGGCTACGAGGGAGTGGTGGGGAGACTGTTCATGCTGCGCATGGCCTGTTCCTCGGGGTTGCTCTTCGTGCTGTTTCTTCTCTATCGGGTTCGCAGCAGGTCGCGTCGGCCCCTTCATCTCCTCGGTCATCTTGTTGCGCTGCTCCCGATGGTGACAATCCACGGAATGCTGGTGGAAACCGGAGGGGGCGATTCGCCTTACTACGCGGGGCTCAACCTGGTTATGGTTGGTGCGGTTTTGCTCCTGCGATGGAGGTGCGCCGATGGGCTGATCAATTCCCTGCTCTGCATCGCCGGCTACCTGGGAGTTGCCTTCGGAACGAAGACCGGTGTCGAGAGCATTACGATTGCGCTCTTTTTTCTGTTCGTCACGGCAGCCTTTGTATGTATCGGCCTCTATTTCTATAACCGCCTGCGATTCGCCGAGTTTTGTCTGCGGGAAGAGGTAATGGCTCAGCAGGAGGAACTGACGGAAAACCACCGCAAGCTCCAGGATCTCGACGAGGCAAAGACCAGGTTCTTCGCCAATATCAGCCATGAGCTCCGCACGCCGCTGACGCTCATCCTCGCGCCCATCGAGAAGATGCACAACCTGAACGCGGTGCGCAACGATGCCCAGCTTGCCGAACTGGTGGAGGGCCTGGAGGACAACGGCATGCGGCTTCTCCGTCTCATTAATGACATCCTCGATCTTGTGCGCATGGACAGTGGCGACATGCCGATGCGACCGGAGTGTTTTAGCCCCTTCACGTTCATTGATGGGCTCGGCCGCAACCTTCAGCCCATGGCGGACCGGAAGCGGATCAATCTCAGCTGGAACGCGGCCTGCGGCGAAGAAGAGGAAGTGTATCTCGACCGTGATCGCCTGGAGAAGGTCGTTCTCAACCTTGCGGTAAATGCCCTCAAGTTCACTCCGACCGGCGGGGAGGTCTCTCTCACCGCGGGACTTGAAAGCGGACGATTGATCCTCAAGGTGACCGATAATGGTGCGGGCATGAGGGAGGACCAGGTCAATTCGGCCTTCGAGCGATTCTGGCAGGCCGATACTTCCGCGGCCAAGAAGCACCACGGAGTCGGGATCGGCCTTGCCTTGGTGAAGAGCCTGACCGAATCGATGGATGGCGCGGTTGAAATCGAGAGCGAGTACGGGAAAGGGACGAAGTTTACCATTTCCGTTCCACTCCTGGTGCCACCCGGTGACTCCGAAACCGAGATGCCAGACGATGAGGATCCGCTGACCGAGATTCACAACAGGGCCCGCATCAGGGGTGCGCTGGGCACCATTGACAGCGCGCCCTCGCTCCTCGACCCGGCGGTTACGGCGGAACCCGGCGTGGAAGGCTCTGCCAATAAGGAACTGGTTCTCATCGCGGAGGACGAGACCGGGTTGCGGCGCTTCCTGAAGGGGGAGGTGGAGGAGATGGGTTGCGGCGTGCTGGAGGCCTGTGATGGTCTGGAGGCGTGGGAACAGGCCCGGCAGTTCCAGCCTCAGTTGATCATCCTTGACTACATGATGCCGGAGATGGATGGCATCACTCTGACGCAACGCCTGCGCCAGAACAACCCGACGTCCCAGGTGCCCATCCTTCTGGTGACCGCGGCGGCGGATGAGACTCCGAGGATCCAGGCTCTGGAGGCGGGGGTGAGCGATTTCCTCACCAAGCCCTTCACGACCGCGGAGCTACGTCTCAGGATCCGCAACCTTCTTGACAGGCAGAAGTATCAGCGGGAACTGGGCATCATCAACCAGGAGCTGCGAGTGGCGGTGGAAGAGCGTGATGTTGCTCTGGATGAGATCAAGGAGAACGAAGCCCGGCTGCTCCAGGCGGAAACCCTGTCTTCGCTTGGCCGCATGAGCGCGGGGATCGTGCACGAAGTCAACAACCCGTTGAATTACGTCAGGACTGCCCTGCATGCCCTGCGGATGTACACCGAGGACGTGACCGAAGACGAACGGGCCGATTTTGAGGAAACCGTTGCAGATGCCGAGGAGGGTGTGAGTCGGGTGATCCGGATTGTGAGCGATCTGCGCTCCTTCACCAAGGGCGAGGTTGCCATGAAGGAGGAAGTGGTCGTCGGGGAAGCAGTTGAGAACGCGCGGCGGCTTTTGGCCGGCGAACTGCAGGGCATTGAGTTTAACATGAATGTGTCGGAGAGTCACAAGGTCAGCGGCAACGCCAACCAGCTCTGCCAGGTTCTGGTCAACATCATCCAGAATTCCGCCCAGGCCCTGGAGGGGGCGAGAGAGCGGGGGGTCCATCCCCAGATCGAGGTTTCCTCCGAACGGGCAGGGGAGCAATACGTCTGCATCCGGGTGCGGGACAACGGGCCGGGAATCGACCCCGAGGACCTTGACCACATTTTTGATCCCTTCTTTACGAAGCGGGATGTTGGCGAGGGGATGGGCCTGGGCCTGAGCATCTGTCACCGGATCCTGGAATCGCACGAGGGGAGAATTGAGGTCGAAAGTGATCCCGGGCACTTTACCGTATTCAGCGTCATGGTTCCGCAGCCGTGGCAGGGGGACGTAGACTCCGGATGCGAAACGGACAGCGAAGATCCGGAGTCGGAGCAGGGATCCGCGTCCCGGCGCGAGTCCCGTTCTGAGGCGGTTGAACTCGAAGAAGCCTGGAAGAAATGAGCCTGCAAACTCCAGATTACCGGCAACACCTTGTTCTTTTCGTTGATGATGAACAGCGAACCCGCAAGTACTTCGCGAAACTCTTCGGCAAGGCTTTCCGCATTGTTCTTGCGGAAGACGGGGTAGCGGGCCTGGAACGATTTCGCGAATACCAGGATGAGATTGGCGTGGTGGTGACCGACCAACGGATGCCGAATGAAACCGGAAGCGAGTTCCTTGAAAAGGTCGCCCTCCTCAAGCCTGGCGTGGTGCGGATCCTTTCCACGGCCTACGCGGACATTGACGCCGCGGTCTCTTCCGTCAACAAGGGAGGGATTTATCGTTATGTCACCAAGCCCTGGGAGGTTCCCGAACTGGAGGTCACCCTCAAGCGAGCCATGGAACTCTACATGGTGCGTCTTGAGCGCGAGGAACTGGTGCGCCAGAAGATGATGAGTGTGGATATGCTGGCGGCCTCTGACCGGATCGTGTCCCTTGCGGCCCTGGCCATCTTTCGTGATGCCGGAATCCGCCACGTTGGCGAGGCCCTCAGGGCGATCGTCCGTCTCTCGGAAGAGCCTCACGAGAAGCCGGTGCCCGAGTCGATCGGATCCGAGGGGCTCTCGTGGCGCGAGCTCTATCGGCGGCACCTGTCGTTCCTCGGCGCGGTCAATACCTCCCTGCCATCCGATCTCACCAGTCCTGCCGACCTGGACTTTGACCGTCGCTGCACGGTGGGCGAGGCCCTGAAGCCCGTGGTGGCGGGAAGTCCCGCCCTGGAGTGGGGCGAGGCGCGGGCCAATCCGCCGGATTGGCCGGGGCCCCTGAGCGATCTTCAGGGCGTAATCGGCCCCTTCATCAAGGCCCTGGCGAAAGCGGTGGAGGGAGAAGGGGTGGTTCGTCTGGAGGAGTGCCTGTCGGGCCTTGAACTGGTCTTCCCGGGGCGCCCGGTGCGTTCCGTGCTCGCGCCCGCCATGAGCGCCAGTGCGGAGGAACCCTCCAGGCAGGCCCTTGACCTCATAGGAGCCTGCCTGCGCATCACTCACCATGGGGGCGTGATGGACTTTTTGCCCGATCCGAACCGGACTGAAGCGCGGTTGCGGATTGGATTCGACGTGTCGCGGATTGAACGGGCGCCCGATGATCCGTTCGAGGAACTGGCCGCCGACCTGGTGGGCAACGAACTCTTCTGGTCGCGCTTCGTTGAGTAGCGGGACAATCCTGAACCCCAATAATCCCATTCAACCTCCATCGAAATGATTAAGCTTGTTTACTGTGTCCATCGGAAGGCCGGGATGTCCCCGGAAGAATTCTATCGCTACTGGAAGGACAATCACGGGCCGCTGGTGCAGAGTTTTGCGGAAGTCCTGAAGGCGCAGCGATACGTCCAGAGCCACCTCCTGGAATCTCCTCTCAACGAGATTGCACAAGGGGGACGGGGCGCCTCCGGGGCTTTCGATGGGATTACCGAGATCTGGTGGAATTCTCATGAGGAACTGGTGGGTGCCATGCAGACCCCGGAAGGGGCCGCGGCCCACGAGAAACTCATTGAGGATGAGGCCACCTTCTGCGATCTCTCCCGGTCTTCGATCTTCCTCACCGAGGAACACACCATCTTCGATTCCCAATAAGGTCAATCCAGCCCATACTCCTCGACATGAACCTCCATAACATTCAGTGCCGCCAGGCTTCAGCAGGCGTGCTTGCCGCAGCCCTGCTGCTGTCTGCCCAACCCGGTCTCCGGGCCAACGGCTTCTACATTCCCGTGCAGGACCCCTTTGCCGCGTCACGGGGAAATGCCTTCGTGGCAACTGCCGACCGGCCCTCTGCCGTTTACTATAACCCCGCGGGGCTGACCCAGCTGGACTCTCTGGCGGTCCATGCCGGGGTCTATGCCGTGCAGCTCGGAATAGAGGCGGAGACCGATCTCGATGGGCGGACTCACAAGAACGATGCGGAGTTCATCCCGGTCCCTCAGCTTTATGTGGCGGCCCCACTCAACGACAGCCTGGCGGTCGGGGTTGGTCTGAATGCGCCCTTCGGCTTGCGAACAGACTGGGGCGCGTCGACGCCGTTTGGAGCGGTGGCTACCGAGACAGACCTCAAGTATGCCACCGCGTGGGGAGTCCTGGCGTATGAGCTGAGCGACAGCCTCTCGATCGGGGGCGGGATCGGGGTGACTTATGCTGATGGGACCCTTAAACAGTTGGCCGCACCCCAGCTTGCTCCGGGAGCCGAGTTTGAATTCGAGGGCGACGATGTAGCGGCCAACTGGATCGCTTCCCTCCTCTGGAACCCGCATCAGCAGCACTCCTTCGGGGTGACCTATCGTGCCAAGACGGACCTCGACCTGGAGGGTTCCGGGGGAGCTCCCGCCGTAGGGCTCCCCAATGGCCGGGCGTCGCTGGATCTCGTCACTCCGGATACGCTGGTTGTCGGGTATGCCTTCCGGCCGGATGACCATTGGACCATCGAGGCCAATGTGGAATGGGTGAACTGGAAACGACTTGGCACGTCAACGTTGCGGCAGGCCTTTTCTCCCGACACTCCATTGCCATTTAACTGGGAATCAAATTTCATGTATGGCATCGGGGTGACCTATGCGCCGAACGAGACCTGGGCCTTCAACGCGGGCTACATCTTCATTGAGAACAGTCAACCGGATCTAAATTTCAATCCTGCCATTGCGGATGCCGACCGTCACTGGCTCAGTGCGGGGGTGAGCTACAAGGCGGAAGACTGGACCATCGACGTTGCCTATCAATATGCGTTCTCCGACCGCACGGTAGAGGATAGGACGGCGGGATTCGACGCAGGCGACCTGGTGGCGGGGGACTATCATTCGCGGTTTCATGGGCTGATGCTCTCCTTCAACAGATCCTTCTAGGCGCTCCTTTCCTGCCCCAACGGTTGCTCTTGCGAAAAGGGGAAAGGGCAGACATTTTCTGGGGGTAACGTCCGATGCCTGTGCGAGTTCCTGCGCCTGTTTTCCTTGGGATCGCGGTGCTTCTTCCGATCACCGCGCCGGGGGGGGTGTCGCCCGATGAGGCCAGCTCGCACTGGGCGTTCCAGTCCCCCGTCCGGCCGGCGCTTCCGGGGAAGGGGCACCCCATCGACGAGCTGCTCGCCATCCGGCAGCGGGAACGGAATCTCACCCCGGGTCCGGAGGCCTCGCGCGAAATTCTTCTCCGCCGTGCGTGGCATGTGATCACCGGTCTGCAGCCGGATTCCGACCTTCGCGCGCGGGCCCTGGCACAGCAGGGGGCGTTGCCGGCATGGAGCGCGCAAGTCGTCGAGGAGGCCCTGGCTTCTCCGCACTTCGGGGAACGCTGGGCACGCCATTGGCTGGACGTGGCACGCTACGCGGATACCAAGGGCTACAACTTCACGGGCGGACGTATCTTTCCCTATGCCTTCACCTACCGGGACTGGGTGATGCGTTCGCTCAATGAAGATCTGCCCTACGACGAGTTCCTGCGGCGCCAGATCGCGGCCGACCTGATGGATGTCCCCGTGGGGGAACAGGCCGCTCTCGGCTTTCTCACCCTTGGACGGCGTTACCTCAACAAGCAGGACCTCATCATCGCAGACCGGATCGATGTTATCTTCCGTGGCACAATGGGGCTCACCATGCAGTGTGTGCGCTGCCACGATCACAAGAGCGATCCGCTCACCATGGCAGACTACTACGGAATTTACGGGGTCTTCGACAGCACCGAGGAAGTTCCCGAAGGAGAGTTGCCGGTTATCAGCATGCCGGAGGACTCGCCCGGCTACCGGAAATTCCGGGAGGAACTCATCAAGCGTGCCAACGCCGCCCACGACTACGCGGCCGGGAAGATCAAGGGGTATCAACGGCCTGCTGACCCTCTCAAGTTCGATCGCAAGGCCGCTCTCAGCAAACTCAATCAAAGTGAAAGTGGGAACTACCGTGGGCTTCTTGCCAAGCTCGATGAGTTGGAAGGCAAATCGGAATATGCCCCCTTGCGGGCCATGGCAGTAAGGGATCGCTCCCATCCCCGCGAGCCGGTGATCTTCGAGAGGGGACAGCAGGGAAACCGGGGAGCGAAAGTTCCGCGGGCCTTTCCCGCCTTTTTCCGCGACGCCCCGGATCGTATCTTTGAGAAGGGCAGCGGACGACTTGAACTGGCGCAGGAGCTGACCAGGCCGGACAACCCCCTCACCGCCCGGGTTTGTGCGAACCGGGTCTGGATGCATGTGATGGGATCGCCCCTGGTGAGCACCCCGGGAGACTTCGGAATGCAGGCCCAGCCCCCCCTGCAGGCCGAGCTCCTCGACCATCTGGCCCTCTATCTCCGGGACCACGATTGGTCCATCAAGGGCCTCGTGCGCCACATCATGACCTCCCGGGCGTGGCGGCGCAGCAGTTTTGCGGACGACAAGCTGGGCGAACATGATCCCGAGAACCGGTACTATGCCCGCGGCAACAGACACCGGAAGGATCTTGAATCCTGGCGTGACACCACCTTGCAGGCGAGCGGCCGACTCGACCGGAAGCTGGGCGGGCGACCGGTCAGGATTCACGAAGCGCCCTTTCCAGGACGGCGCACCATCTACGGATTGATCGAACGGCAGAACACGCCCTCCTTCTTCCGCATCTTCGACTTTCCCGATTCCAGCCAGCCGGCGGTAAAGCGGGCTTCCACGACCACCCCCAAACAGGCGCTCTATCTCATGAACAGCCCTTTCCTCCATGGGGAAGCCAGGGTCAGCGCTGCGGCCACGGCCTCCCATCAGGATGAGGAGGCCCGGATCGTGGCGCTTTATCTGCGGGTTCTTCAACGGGTGCCCTCTCCGGCGGAGCAGGCACGTGCACGGCGGTTTCTCGGCAGCGCGAAGCCAAGCCTGCGGCAGAGTGCAGGAGCCTGGAGCTATGGCCATGGGCGGCATCATCGCGACTCGGGACGAGTTGATTTTCACCCCCTGCCACATTTCACGGGCAAGGTCTGGCAGGGCGGGCCGGAACTCCCCGACCAGAAGACCGGCTGGGTCCACTGGCACGCGGCCGGGGGGCACCCGGGGCACGGTGACCACGCAGCCATCCTGCGGTGGGTGGCACCCAGGAACGCCATGATCCGGGTTTCCGGGGAGCTGGCGCGGCCCACCAGAAAAGGGGATGCAGTGCGTGGTCTGGTGGTGGCACGCAACAGGATCCTCGGGAAATGGACGGTGGAGCCCGGAGCAAAGTCAGGGACTGAGCTCACCTTGCAGGTTGCTGCCGGGGAGAGCGTGGACTTCCTCGTTGAATCGACCGGGGAGGAGGCCTGGGATGGTTTTCATTGGGCCCCGGTCATTCGGGAGGACGGGGTGAAGCTCCCCCTGGCCGAGGCGCAGGCCGGCTTCTCGGGCCCGGCACTCGATCGGTGGCCGTTGCTCGCTCAGGTGTTGCTTCTTTCCAACGAGTTTCTTTATGTGGACTGACCTGAGGTCCTGCCGATCCAGAGGAGAAAAATGTCACATCACGCGTTCAATCCAGAGCACCTCTTCCTGACCAGGCGGCAGATGTTGTCGCGCGCCGGGATGGGGATGGCGGCAGTGGCCCTGAATGGCGTTCCCGGGCTGGTGGCCGCTGCGGAGGGGAAGGGTTCCGGCCTGGACCTCAACCCACTTGCTCCGCGCCGGCCGCAGTTTCCCGGCAAGGCCAAGGCCGTCATCCATCTCTTCATGAACGGAGGGCCTTCCCATCTCGACACCTTTGATCCCAAGCCGGAACTCACGAAGCTGCATGGTCAGGAGTTGCCCAAGATGCTTAAGACGGAACGGCCCACGGGAGCGGCCTTCAAGTCGCCCTTCAAGTTTACCAAAAGGGGGCGGTGCGGGATGGAAGTCTCCGACCTCTTTCCCCAGGTTGGCAGCATGGCGGATGAGCTCTGTGTGATTCGCTCGATGCATGCCGATGTGCCCAACCATGAACCCTCCCTGCTCCTGATGAACTGTGGGGACGGACGCCTGGTGCGGCCGGCGATGGGCTCCTGGGTCACCTACGGGCTGGGCTCGGAGAACCAGAACCTGCCGGGATTCGTGGCCATGTGTCCGGGCGGCTATCCCATTCAGGAAACCCAGAACTGGCAGTCGGCCTTCCTGCCGGGGGTCTTCCAGGGGACCTACGTGGACACCAGGCACTCCGATCCGAAAAAACTGGTGGAACACATTGAGAGCCGGATGGGAGACAGCGAACAACGGCGCCAACTCGATCTTTTACGAGCGCTGAACGAGGACCATCAGAAGCAAAGAAGCCATGACACACGGCTGGAGGCCCGCCTGCAGTCCTTCGAGCTGGCCTACCGAATGCAGATGGAGGCGACCGATGCCTTTGATATAAGCAAGGAACCGGAGGAGATCCGGAAGATGTACGGAAGCGGAACCCAGGCGCGGCAGATGCTCATTACCCGGCGGCTCATCGAACGCGGAGTGCGTTTCGTGCAGGTCTGGCACGGAGCGGGGCAACCCTGGGACAATCACGACGACCTGGAGAAGAATCACAGGAAGCTGTCGAGGGAGTGTGATCAGCCTGTGGCCGCTCTCCTCAAGGACCTCAAGATGCGCGGCCTTCTGGAGGAGACCCTGGTCATGTGGGGCGGAGAGTTCGGACGGACTCCCACCGTGGAGATGCCAAAAAAAGGATCCAATGCAGGAAAGATCAACGGCCGAGACCACAACCACTATGGGTTCACGGTCTGGCTGGCAGGGGGCGGAGTGAAGGGGGGCCATGTGCATGGAAGCACGGATCCCTTCGGGTTCCAGGCCGAGGACGAGCCCGTCCACGTTCACGACCTGCAGGCCACCATCCTCCACCTGCTCGGCTTTGATCATGAAAAGCTGACCTACCGCTACTCGGGCCGCGACTTCCGCCTCACCAACATAGGCGGCAAGGTGGTGAAGGGGATTCTGGCGTAGCAGGTCTTTGGCAGACCGGGGCCACAGGCAGCCGGGATTCCGTTCTACTGCGGGCGGTGACTCGCGACGGTGGCAGGGCCGCACTCCACTCTACCCGCGGATCTCCTCAAAGATCTCGGGGTCATCCCGGAGCTTCTTGCGGATACTGGAGATCTTGGCCCATTTGCTCTTGAGCGTCTTGAGAAATTCCTTCTCTCCGTCCTGGATGCCCTCCTCGATTGTCTGGCAGAGATCGATCGCAGCGCTGTGATAATCCCCGAATTTCTCGTGGACCTTGCCGTCGAGCTCCGCCAGCTCCTTGCGGGCGTCCTCTGCGTCGGTGCGGGCGGCTGCGCCCTCGCTGAACTTCTCGCGGAACATCATGCGTTGCACGCGGCTGAAGACGCCCGAAGCACGGGAATCAATCTCGTGGAAACTGCCCCCGACCGAGAGTTGTTCGGAGGCCTTTTCGCGGATGTGGTCGAGGAGAAGCTGGGCCGAGATGTGATTGGGCATTTTCTTGAGGACCTCCTCCAGGCGTTCCTGGACGCGGTTGTTATTGAGAGCCGCATCGCCCTGCTCCGTGATCACGTCCGCCACCGACTTGAAATCATCGAGGGTGGACTGCACGTCCTTGTCCTTCTCGGCACGGGAGAGGGCCCGGGCGTCGTCCATGTCCTTCATGGTGAAGATCTGGATATCCAGAAGCGGCTGAATCCCGTCGAGCACGAGGATGTCGTTCACGCCCTTGGCATTGCCGTCGGGCACTCCGACGATCCTGCACTTGCGCCGCGTTGCACCGCGGATCTTGGCGGCGACGCCTCCGATGCTGGTTACCTTTCCGTTGGGCGTGATCCCGCCCGTGCAGGCGAATTCGTCATCGATCTTCTCTCCGGAGAAGAGAGCATCGAGCATCAGCGCCATGGCGGTTCCCGCCGAGGGGCCGTCCACCCGCTGGTCGCGGTCCTGGAAGACGATGCTCACCTGATAGCCATCAGGCACCATCTCCTTTGGTTCATAGGTGACGCGCAAATAATCGCGGATGGACTTGAGACTGTTGCCCATCATGTCCCCTACTTTCTGGTCAATCTTGAACTCCACCCCCTTGACGCCCTCCTCCCGGAGGGCGGTTGCGATAATCTCGGCGGCGGCACCGGCATGCTTTCCGTTGCCGAGAGTGACCACCACGAGCCCGACGACCGAGCTCTGGTTGGAAGCCAGGCCCTTGGCCTTGCCCCCGGGCATCTTTTCCCTGCGGGGTTCCATGCGGCCTCCCTGCCCGAAGGGATTCCAGGGGGTTTCCTTCACCACGGCCTTGCCCTGGAGCTGATCCCAGTCGATCTCGACACCATCTTTTTCAAGGTCCTGCTGGATCTTTTCGAGGTCTCCGGCGTACTTGTGGCCGGGCAGGAGACGCAGGGCGACGTCCACACAATAGGCGGCGCAGATCTTGTTGTCCTCGTTGCCCTTGTCCTTCAGCAGGGTGCGCACGCCGCGGAAGATATTCCCCACCAGGCGGTCCTTGCTGGTACCACTGCTGCCATAGGCCTCGGCGGCCTTCTCGAGCTGTTCGTAGGTGGTCTTGAAAGACTTGGCGTCGGGGTTGATCCGACCGGAGATTCCGAGGGCGTTGGAGCGCAGCAGGTTGGGGACTTTGCCGTTTTTCTCTTCCGGGTCAAAGTCACTGGCGATCCGGGCCAGAGCCGCCACCAGGCCCGACTTGTCGAACGTGCCCCGCCGTCCAAAATCAAGGCTTGCGGTGTCGAAGAGCTCGGTCTCCATGTCCGGCAGGAAAAAGAGCCGATCTTCATCCTGAGCGTGCACGTTGGTTCTGAGCCCGGGGAAAAGGAGAACGACGCAAATGACGAGAGCGCGGTAAGGGGTCGGTTTCATCTTGATGCTGCTGAAGAAGTTTATGCGATCTGCGGTGCTTCGCTAAAGCAAAAGCGTAGGCCGGGAGGCTGGGGGCGCCTTTGTTACACCCGGGCAGCGATTCCGGCGCCACAATTTGTGTAATCAGGGAGTTTTCTGTGCTTTGACAGGGTTGGGAGGCGGATCGACCCGGATGGTTTCGCGGGTAAAGGGGGCCAGTTTCCTGAGGTAAGCGGAAAACCTCGTCTGCAGACCATGATGGTAGTCCGCAAGGGGAATTTTGCGATAGTAAACCACGCCCTCCCTCAGGTCGCCGTCGCGCTTGCCCTGGCCCAGGGCCTCGGCCAGCTGTGCGATCTCCCGCGCCTCCTTCACCAGATCCTGCTCCTTGGGAGAAATGAACTTGGCGAAGCGTTTGATCTCAGCACCTGAGGCCTCCCCGGTGGTGATGAGGCGCTTCGCGCTGAGCTGGGAAAGGGGAGGGCGAACAATCCCGCTCAGCGGCTCGACGGCACTGCGCAGGATGCGGGCAGCTACTTCCCGTTCCACCCTGGTGGGTCGTTCTGCGGCGTTTCCCTGGGTCAGGAGCATCCTGGCGGAGTAGTGGAAGGGCGCCTTGCTTACGATCTCGGTCAGGCGTTCGCGCACCTTGGCATTCACACAGAGCTGGCCCACGTCCTTGTTCCGGCTCACCTCGCGGAGCTCGGTATAAAGCCCGGAGGTGACCGCCAGGCCCTCGGGGTCCCCGTCCACGGCCGCCAGGCTCAGGGCGACTTCGAGTGAGCTCACGATGAGGACCTCCCAGCGCAGGAAGAAGGCGGGATCTTCCAGGGCGATCATGGCTCGCAGCTCCGGTTCGAAATCAGCGGGCACCAGGAGGCGGCCACCCCCGGTGACCCGCAGGGCCCGCAGGTAGTCCCAGCTCTGGCGCGGTCTGGTCAGGTTGCCATCGGGTGTCAGCTCGCCCACGAAGATGACATCAGGGCGGAGTTGTTTGCCGGCCAGGGCGGCGTGCATGAGGAGTGCGGCCGGCCCCGAGATGGCCTGCTCGTTCTTGGAGGCATAGCGTTCCTCGCCGGTCGAGATTCGGGCGATGTGCTGGATGGGAAGATTGGGCCAGCTTTTCTCTAGGAGCTTCCGGGCCTCGTTGCGGGCGGAATCGATGTCGGGGGACTCGATGGCGGGCAGGAGGGAGAAGGTGAAAGGATCGGGCTGCGCCAGTTCCTCGACCTGCATCTGAAGCGTCACGATACGCAGGTGTCGGCGGAGATCCTTGTCGTAGAGAAAGAGGGGAGTCTGTGTGCTGGCCTGCCGGAGCAGGATGGGCGGACGCTCGATGGGCGGGGGTTCCGGTTGTGGCGGGGCGGGACTCTTCTCCGGTTCCGGACTCCGACGGTAAGCCGCGAGAGGCTGGACCACATTTTGCCAGCGGGCGGCTTCCCCCTGCGGATCATGGAGCTTGGCGAGCGGGCTCCGGGGATTGATCACGACGAGGGCGTCGATGATCTGGTGGCCGAGACGCCCGCCCGCTTCGCCCGCTTTGGGGTCGACGAGCCAGTCGGCGATACCCCAGGTCTGGCGTAGCGGGGCATTGATGTCGCCGCCAAAAGGATCAACCGGGCGTTCTTCTCTGAGGGCCTTGTCGGTCTCGCGGGCCGGGCGGTTGGCGGGATCGAGACGTAGCGCGATGGCGAGCAACTGGGCGGTGGCCCGCAATTGGACGGGGTCCCGGGCCATTTCGCGGCGGGCCAGGTCAGTGAGGTGCCGGGAGAGTTCCCGCATGGTGTCAGTGTCGATGGGAATTTTGTCCCGCCGGAAGAGAGCGGCGGCAGGATCCGGGCCCACGTAGACATCCGCCGGCAGGGAGGGCGGAAGCAGGTGAAACAGGAGGACCAGAGAGCACGCGCGCATGCGGCCGAAGTCTCTCCCATGCCCAGACCCGACGCAACCCTTTGCCTTCCGGGAAGGTCGCGGGAGAGCGGATTGCCCTGTGCCCCGCTCTTTCGTCCGCTACACTTCCGTCATGGCTGAGCCGGAAGGGATTCGTCCCGAGGAGTGCACCCAGGATGAAGTGATGTTTTACGACACCGATGTCGGGGGCGTCGTTCATAACCTCGCCTATCTGCGGATGATTGAAAGGTGCCGGACCAGACTGGCGGGGCAACTGGGATTTGACCTGCGGAGCATGGCGCAGACCCAGGTCTATCCCGTGGTGGTGCGGACCGAGATCGATTACCGCAGACCCGGACGCCTGGGGGATTTGCTGGAGACCCGGGGCTGGCTCGATGACTGGGGGCGGGTTCGCTTCTGGTGTGCCTTCGAGATGCGGCGCCCCGAGGACGGGACCCTCCTCATCACCTGTCGGCAGCAACTGGCCCTGGTCCAGATGCCCGAAGGAAAACCCCTGAGGTTGGAACGATCGCCGGATGGGAGTCGCCCCTGCGATCCCTGACGGGATCCTAGCGCCCGAACATCTGGGTCCAGTGTGATCCGTAGTTGCCCAGGCCCACCCGGCGGTGGCCGGGATTGAACATGTTCCGGTGGTGACCGGGGGAGCGGAACCAGCCGCGGTTTGCGGCCTTTGGATTTTTGGAGCCCATGAAGATGTTTTCAGCGCTGGAGGAGGCGCCCGCCAGGGCGGCCCGTTGGACGAAGGACTGTTTTCCCTTCACCGGCGAGGTGTGGCTGAAGAATCCGAGGGTGGCCATGTCCTCGGAGTGCCCGCGGGAGGCGTTACACAGTCTCGGGTCGAGAAGGAGGGCATTGAGGCCCACCAGAAGGCGCATCTGGTTGAGTTCCTCGATTCCACGCCATTCGGCCTGGGGGACCATCTCCGTCTCGGCGATCTTGCGGTTATGTTCCATGACCCTCAGCCCATCGCGACTCAAGTCGGAGAGGTCTTCGGCCATCGTTTGTTCTTCGGCGTTCACCCCGGCGACCGAGTCGGCGTCCTCGATGGCGATGGCGGCCTTGAGGATCCCATCACGGAACTCGCCCAGGCGAAGGACCCGGGCCCGCTGTTTGTTGAGAGGGTCCCCTGCGATCCCGAGAATGCGTCCGGAGGAGGGAAGCAGTAGCTTGTGGAGAAGCGCGACTGCCGGTTCGCTCCTGGCGATGATAGCGGCCTTCATGGGGTCCTCCGGCATGATTCGCACGGAGTGAAAGGTCTCCCGGGCTTCCCGGATCGCCTTCTGGTTGGCCTGGCGCATTGAGCCTGAGTTCTGCCCCGTGGCTTCCTCCTGGAAAGCCTTCAGGTAGGCATCGCGCATACGGGGCCAGACCTTGTCGTATTCGGCCTGGAGCCGCGCCAGCTCCTTGGGCTCGAGATTATTCAGCTGCTCGAGGAGATCCTCAAAGCCGGCATTGTTCTCCAGGCGGGTCTGGAGAGCGGAAAGAATTTCGTCAGTCGCCCGGGGAGTCGCCGCCATGATCTGCACCCCCATGAGGAGGGGGAGAAGGCGGGCAGGGAGACGAACCATGGACTTGAAGTTAAAAGGGAAAAAGGGAATAAGGCACTGCTAAATTCTCCTTTGGAGCATCGTTCGCAGGTCGATGTATTCCGGGAGAAGGACAAAAAAAGACGGGGAGGACGATCGTCCTCCCCGCGGTTGAGATGGTGAGATGTAGCGCCCGGAGGCGGAGGGGTCAGCGGCACGTGCGGCCGCCGAGCGAGAAACGGAAGGAGATTCCGGAGGAGCGTCCGTGGGATCTGTGACTGCTCAGGGTAATCCGGGGCTGGGAGCAATGCGTGCTCCGGGAAATAACGGCCCGGGAGTGGTGATTGTGATGCTGGGCCCGGTGACGGCACGAGTGTCCGTGGGATTGGGGAACCCGGCTGTAGGCGAAAACGGGGTGGCCGTGACAGTCGTATCCCCGGACGTAACGTCGGGTATAGACCGGGCATCCGCAGGAAGCGCATCCGCTTCGGTAGGTTATACTGGGAGACGAGTGTCCAGCTTCAGCACGAGGTGCGGAAATGAGGCCGGTGAGGGCCACGGCAGCGATGGTGAGGAGTATTTTTGTCATGGATTCGAGCGGGGTGGTTACCTGCGGTTTGACCCCGGCCGGGTTGAATCTATTCAAGGGATTTGCTCTTTTCTCGCAAATGGAGGAAGAGGGGAGGAGAGCTCCCGGGGAAGAAAGAGTGGGCGGTCCTACTCCCCGAGCCGGTAGAGCCGCTCAAGGTTTTCGAGCAGAACTTCCCTGGAACGGGGCGCCCCGTGCAGGACCTCGTCATCACCGACGACCAGTTTTGGCATGGCACGGGTGTGGAGGATCATCTGTTTGAAATCGTTGATGCCGGTCTCGAGGATCTGATTGATCCAGGGATCCTCCAGGGCTCCGGCCAGTTCATCGTAGCCGACGATCTGTCCCACCGCGGCCTCGGCCACTTCCGGCGGGAGAACCGGGCGGGAGAAGAGCTGCTCATGGACCTCGGGCCAGCGTTCCGGATTGGCCCGCCACGCCGCGAGGCTCAGGCGGGCCAGTTCACAGGCATGATCGTGATCGGTGAGGCCGGCGGGAAAGAAGGGATTGCAGGCGCGGTTGAGGGGGACCGGGAGAAGGATGATGCAGAAGGTGTCCGGGTGTGACTCTGTCACGAAATGGAGATGCTCGTGCACGTCCCGGCACGAGCTGCAGGTGTAGTCGAAGTACTTCACCATGACATGCTTCGCGCCGGAGGGGCCGAGGTGAGGCATGGTCACCGCGTTGTAGTGTTTGCGGCCCTTGAAGAAGGAGACCACCCGGCCCTCGGCCCCCTTCCCCTGATCCGCATCACGCACCACCTCGGTGGTCCGGGCGTGGGTGTCAGGCTTGGGACCGAGGAGCTGGCCCAGGGCGAGGACGAGGAGGGCGGCCACGGCCCCGAGGGGGGCGAAGCGAAGAGGAGTCCTGGGATTGGAGGCAGGGAGTTGGTGCAGTGAAAGAATCAGGACGAGGGAGGTGATGATGCCGATCGTGTGCATGGCGAGGCACCACGGACAGACCGCCTTGATGTCGAAATAGAGCAGACCGATAAACCAGAGAGCCGCCCCGGTGAGGCAGATGGCGAAAGCCCCGTAGAGGGGACGAGAGGGCCGCCAGGTGGTGATGAGCAGCGCGAGGTAAACGACCCCGGCGAGAACACTGACGGGGATCCCGAAAAACTGGGACCATCTAGAGCCGAGGGCGTTGTCACAGCCAGATTCGGTCCCACAGCCGACGATGGAGGTTGTCTGCCCGGTGAGCTTGAGGATCCCGAGATAACCGCAGATCATCAGCCCGGCGAGGGCGAGGAAGCGCAGGAGTGGGAGGACGTTGACGATATGGTCGAGTCGGTCCCACCGGATCCATGAGGATTTCACCAGGGCAGGATGTGGCGGGTGGGCCGCCGCTCAAAGTTAAAAGTCCTTCTTCACCGCCTTGAGTAACCAGGCCGCGAGCTCGTCCGGGGGGTGCAGACCGTGGGGGTGGTGCCCCTTTCCCGGCTTGCGCCAGACTCGGACCGGACCGCCGAGGGACTGGTAATTGCGGGCGAGGAGCTCCCCGTTCTCGGCCACCGGGACGACCTTGTCCGCCAGCCCGAGGACGAGAGCGATGGGCACCTTCTTCTGCGCAAGCGGCTTGAGGGTTGTCGGGCTGAGGGGCTGCCGGTGCTGAGGTGCGGTCTCCGGGGCGATTCCGTAGGCCTTGAGGCAGCGCTGCCAGTCGCCCTTGGAAAACTTGCCGTTTTTCCCCCCGGGCCAGGAGTTGAAATTGCAGACCGGGTTGTCGCCATAAAGGGCGGCGACCTTTTCCGGGTTGGCCGAGGCCCAGTTCACGATCATCAGGCCGCCGCGTGACATCCCTTCCAGGACGGGCCGGGGAGAGAGTCCCTGCTTGACCGCAAAGGCGTGAAACTTGTCCCATCGCTCCACGGCAGCGGGGGCGCCGAAGAGCCCGCCCACCTCGCAGTAGGCGAGATGAAAGCCCTTGGCGAGGAGGAGGAGATCGAGGGCGGGCTGGTGTCCCCAGAAGCGGGCGCGCCAGATCCAGGGGCGGCCTTCGGCCGGGGCCTTGGGTGTGACCACGATGCAGCGGGCCCCGTCCCCGGGCAGGGGGAAGTCGAGGCGCGCATACCCTTGCCACTCGGAGCGTTTGCCCTCAGGCCATGCGGCGGTTGCAGTCGTGACGCAGGCCAGAAAGAAGAGGGCAGGAAGGGAAGGCATACCTTGGAGAGACGAATTGGCCCCGGGTAGCATTTACTCCATGCCCCGTCCCGTCCTATTTTTCATCGTCCCCGGCCTGGCCCCCCGCTCTTTGGGCGGCCGCGACCTTCAAGAGCCGCTCGGCCGTCAGGGGAGACTTGGGGGACCCGGAAGAGGAAGGCGCGGAGAGGCCTGTTGATAAAGCCCTTCCGGGGTTCCCACGGGCGAGGGGCCAGATGGACCCAAGAAGTGGATTTCTTGGAGCGACGGCCATTAAATTATTGGTGGAGAATTAATTCAGCAAAGCGTATTAATGGGCGAATGGGACCGCTTTTGATAACGCTGGGGATTCTGCTGGGGATCATTCTCCTCATCCTGGTCCTGATGTATAACGGCTTCGTGAGTCGTCGGAACCGGCTGCGCAACGCCTTCGCCACCATCGATGTCCAGCTCAAGAAGCGCTGGGATCTCGTTCCGCAGCTCGTTGAGACGGTCCGCGCCTACGCTTCACATGAGAAGGGGGTGTTTGAAAGGGTGACGAGGGCCCGGAGGGGGATTGAGGCGGTGGAATCGGACAGCCCGGAGCGCTTCAGATACGAGCAGGACCTGGGGGCGGGCCTGTCCCGCGTCATGATGCTGGCGGAGGATTACCCCGAACTCAAGGCGGGGGAGCAGTTCCTCAATCTGCAGCGGAACCTGACTGAAGTGGAATCGCAGATCGCGGCGGCGCGACGGGCTTTTAATGCGACGGTCACGGAATGGAACGAGGGAGTGGAAATGTTCCCGGGGAGCGTGATGGCGGGAATCTGCGGATTCCGCGTGCAGGACTGGTTTGAAACTCCCGAGAGCCAACGCAAGGTGACTGATGTCCAGATCTAGCGGAGCCAAAGGCCATGAGCATCGCACCGAGGAAGGCCCCCTGGGGACGGGGCTCTCCGACGAGTTCCACCAACTCGAGGCCATTCGCCGGAAGGAGCTGCGGAAAAAGAGAGTGGCCGTGCTCGCCACGGTTCTTTGTGGATGGTTTAGCCTCACCATGGTCGCCGCGTCGCTGAAGTTGGGGACCGGTGATTCCGGCCGCTGGTCTGCCCTCGGGGCGTTAGCGCTCATCGGAACGCTTGTCCTGTGCTCGCTCTTTGTGTTCGGGCCGGGTGCCCGCTACCGCGCTGCCTACAAGAGCCAGGTGATTCCTGCTCTGGTTCGGAGTATCCAGCCGGACATGGCCTACTACAGTGAAGGAAATTTCGGACAACACTGGTTCTATAACAGCGGCCTCTACAAGCAGGAATACAACGTCTATGAGAGCGAGGACTATCTGACGGGCTACATCGGGGAGACCGATTTCCAGATCGGTGAAATCCTGGTCCAAAATGAGACCACTTCCCGGAGCGATGGGGAGACACGAACATCTACGAAGACGATTTTTGACGGCCTGCTCGCGGTTGCTGCCTTCCCCGGGGAGCTTCAGGGGGATGTATTCGTGATCCCGGACTTCGCCGAGAAGCATTTTGGGTGGCTGGGGCGGGCCTTCCAGAAACTGGGGACAGACCATGGAGAACACCTTTTACGGGGCGAAAACCCGGAATTCGAAAAGGCCTTTGTGGTGCGTGCTACGGATCCCTTGGAGGCCAGTTACATCCTGACCCCTGAGATGCAGAAGCAGATCCTGACCTTGCGCGCCCGCCTCGGAAAGGATCTGCGATTGGCGTTCAGGGGCCCCCAAGTCTTTATTGCTATACCCAGCACAAAGGATTGGTTCGAACCAAAGTTCTCGCGACCTGCCTCCTCTCCCGACCAGGTCCGTGGCTTGCTCAACCAGCTATCGGCCTGTTTCCAGATCGTGGAGGACTTGAACCTCAACACGCGGATCTGGACGAAGGAGTAGCTTCCCGGGACGCGAATCGGCCCGGGGCACCGGGAAAAGTCGCCCTGCCCGGGAAAACCCCGAAAGTGCGGCTTTACGGACGGGGTATACTGAAACATCGACAAGGTGATCATGAAGTGGGTTCTGGTGATGGAAGGGTTGTTGCTGACCATTCCGGCCCTCGCGATCGAGCCCGATGATCCGGTGGCTCAAGACCACTGGGCCTGGAGCGAACTGGACGCGCCGATGCTGCCGAAACCGGAGGGCTTCCGGATTCGCACCCCGGTTGACAATTTTGTATTTGCCGCTCTGGCCGGAGAGGGAGGGAAAGCCGCCCCGGAAGCCGCCCCGCAGGCGCTGTTGCGGCGGGTCCATCTTGATCTGACGGGGTTGCCACCAACCCCCGCGGAAGTGGAGGGTTTTCTCAGGGATCCGGATGATGAAGCGTATGCAAAGATAGTCGACGATCTCCTGAGCCGCCCTCAGTACGGAGAGCGTTGGGGGCGCCACTGGTTGGATGTCGTTCGCTATGCCGAGTCCAAGGGCTACGAGCGGGACGAGTACAAGAAGTTCGTCTGGCGCTACCGGGATTACGTCATCGCGGCCTTCAACGAGGACAAGCCGTATGACCGCTTTGTTCGCGAGCAGGTGGCGGGGGACGAACTCGCCGACGCGAGCCTGGAGAGCCAGATTGCCACCACCTTCCTGAGCCTGGGCACCTTTGATACCATCGCCGCGGACCGGGAGGTTGCGATTTACGACACCCTGGACGACATGGTGGGCACGACTGCGATGGCCTTCCTGGGACAGACCCTGCAATGTGCGCGCTGTCACGATCACAAGTTCGAACCCTTCAGCCAGCAGGACTATTACCGCTTCCTGGCGGCCTTCGAATCGCTGGACGTGACCAGCAAGGAGCGGCAGCTCGGAAGAGAGGAAGGAAAGAAGCGGCACCGGGAAGAGGAAGAGCGCTATCAGAAGGAAACCCTCGAACCGCAACGGGCCTCCGAGGAAAGAGCGTGGCTTCCCATCCTGAGCCGCTGGCAGAAGGATGGCCTGCCCGAGGGGCGCAAGGCGAAACTTGATGACAAGCAGTTGCAGTTGACCATAGAGGCGATCTCCCTGGCCCCGGACAAGCGCTCCAAGGAGCACCGGCACATGCTTGAGAAGGAGCGCAAGCGCGTGCGCTCGGCAGTGCGGGAGGGGGCCACCGAAGAGGAGCGCAGGAGGCTGTCGGAGCATGAGCAGAAACTGGCGGCGATCGAGAAGGCGAAACCGCAACCGATGATGGGCTGGGTCTACCCGGACCGGGGACCCCGGCCGAAGGCGACCCACCTCCGGATTCGTGGGGACGTGCACCAGAAGGGCGAGGAGATAGCCTTTGGGGTGCCGGTGATTCTGGACCGGGGCACCCTTCCCGAGCCCCGGCCGACGGATCATTCCGCGGGCCGGAGGCGGGCCCTGGCGGAGTGGATCGTGGGACCGCAGGCACCCCTTGCGGCCCGGGTGATGGCCAACCGGGTCTGGCACTACCACTTTGGGCGGGGCCTGGTGAAGGACGGCAACAATCTTGGTCTCCAGGGCGGAGCGCCAACCCATCCGGACCTGTTGGACTGGCTGGCGAATGCGCTCATCGAGGGGGGCTGGAAGTTAAAGCCCCTCCACCGCCAGATTGTGCTTTCCAGCACCTATCGCCTCTCCGCCAGTCATCCGGATCCCGAGTCCGATCCGGACAACGCGCTCTATTCCCGATGGCCCCTGCACCGGCTGGAAGCCGAAGCCATTCGGGACTCGATCCTGGCGGCCAGCGGCAAACTGAACCTCCAGATGAAGGGCCCGCCCGTCTATCCGCCCTTTGCGGACAAGGTGGTGGGGGCCTCGTCGGGGGCGGACTGGAAAAACTCGACCGAGGAGGAGGCCTCCCGCCGCAGTGTCTACGTTTTCGCCAAGCGTGCCATCCCGCTGCCGGAGCTCGCGGTCCTGGGCAATCCGGATTCCTCCTGCAGTTGTGCCAGGCGCACCATCTCGACCACCGCGGTGCAATCGCTGCTCATGCTCAACGGGCGTTTTGTCAACGAGCAGACCATGCACCTGGCGGGACGCCTGGGGGAGATCGACGGAGAGGAGGCGCAGATCCGGGCGGCCTTTGACCTGATCCTCTGCCGTCCGCCGAGCACGCAGGAAATCGGGGAAGCGCAGGAGCTCCTGGCCCGGGTGGCCCGGGAGAAAAAGATCGATCCGCTGGCCTCGCTGGCCCTCGTTCTCTTCAACACCAACGAGTTTGCCTACCGTTAGGAATGATGAACAGGCCTGCCAGCTCCTTCCATTTTTCCTGCGGCCGGACACGGCGCGAGTTCCTCTGGCAGGCAGGCAATGGGTTTTTCGGCACCGCCATGGCCTGGATGCTGGCGCGCGACGGGGCCCGGGCCGGGGGGATCACGCCTTCCGCCCATTTCCCGGCCAGGGCGAAGCACTGCATCTTTCTCTTCATGGTAGGTGGGCCGAGCCACATCGATACCTTTGATCCCAAGCCCGTTCTCAACAAACGGCACGGGGAGGACTACGACTTCAAGCCGGCCCAGGGCGTGAGCCAGAAGGGAAAGGGCAAGCTCATGGGCTCTCCCTTCAAGTTCCAGGCCTGCGGGCAGTCGGGCATCGAGGTCTCCGAGCTCTTCCCCCATCTGCGGGAGCACATCGACGAGATGGCGGTTATTCGCGGAACGAAGGGGGACAGTGCGGCCCACGGGGCAGCCTCCCTGCAGATGAATACCGGCTTTGTCCGCCAGGGGCTCCCTTGCCTGGGGTCGTGGGCCAACTATGGGTTGGGATCACCCAACAACAACATGCCCGGGTTCGTGGTGCTGGTGAACGGGGCCCCCTATTCCGGAGCCCAGAACTGGGGCGCGGGCTTCATGCCCTCGGGCTACCAGGGGACCGTCCTTAAGACCTCGGGAACCCCTGTTCCCAATCTGGTGCCAGCCATGAATCGTTCGCGGGAAACGCAGCGCGACCAACTGGACCTGCTGGCGAGGTGGAATAGCGAGCACCAGGCCCGGCTGCCGGCCAATTCCGAGTTGGCCGCCCGCATCGAAGCCTACGAACTGGCCTACCGCATGCAGGCTCATGCTCCCGAGGCGGTGGACCTTTCCCGGGAGAGCGAATCCACGAGGAAGCTCTATGGAATCGGAGGGGGTGACGCTGACCGGTTCGGCAAGAGCTGCCTCATGGCCCGCCGCCTGGTGGAGCGCGGGACCCGCTTCGTGCAGCTCTATCACTCGAACTGGGATACGCACGGCGACAACGACAAACGGCACCAGAAACTCTGTAATCAAACCGACAGGCCGATTGCTGGTCTTCTGGCCGACCTCAAGGCCCGTGGATTGCTGGAGGAGACCCTCGTGGTCTGGGCCGGGGAGTTTGGCCGGACCCCGGTGGGGACGGGCGGGCGAGACCACCACGCCGCGGGATTCTCGACCTGGATGGCCGGGGGCGGGATCAAGGGCGGCACGGTGCAGGGAGCCACTGACGAATTCGGATTCCATGTCACCGGCGGGGAGGCTCATGTGCACGACCTGCACGCCACCATCCTCCACCTGATGGGGCTGAACCACGAGGAGCTCACCTACTTCCACTCCGGGCGTGATTTCCGGCTCACCGATGTCTTCGGGAAGGTCCTGACGGATATTGTGGCCTGATCGGTCTGAGCAGGAGGGGCTCTAAATTCTCGAGTATGACCGGGCACCAGAAGAGGCATTTTAATGAATCAACCCTTCGCCGGGAGCTGCGGGAGGAGTTCAAGGTTCTGGAAATCCTGCGAGGCAAGGTTCTCGCCAAGAGGCGGGCGAAGCATTTGATAGTGGCCCTCCTCGTCGTGGGCGTCGTCCTCCTGGTTTTGCTGTTGTCCCTTGTGACCGGGTTGGGGGAGGCCGTTATCCTTGGGGGCGTTCCCCTGACAACGGCAGCGCTGATTGTGGAGTACCGCCTCTACTCGAAGCGGGTGTCGGTCCCCGGGCAACTATATAACGAGGAATACAAGAGGAGAGTAGGGCGGCATCTGATCAGGAGCCTGGAAGTGGACCTTGAGTTCCACCCGGACGAGGGGGTGAGGGAAGAGGTTTTTCTCTCAGCCGAATTCTGGAGCTCGCAGGATTATCATTCCTACTGGTCCGAGGACTGCCTCAAGGGCAAGGTCGGGAACACACGGATGCTCATGGCGGAAGTCCACACAACACGGACAAGTGATAGCAGCACCGTAGAGATTTTTTGCGGATGGTTTGTAATCGCGGACTTCCACAAGCGCTTCCGCTCGGCGGTAGTTGCCGAGCCCGACTTTGCGGAAGCAAAGCTGGGCCGGCTGGGGAGGGCTCTCCAGAAACTGCGCGGGAATATCGAGCTCCTTGAGAACCCGGAATTTGAAAAAGCCTTCGTGGTAAGGGCAACTGACCCGGTCGAGGCGCGGTATATCCTGACCCCCGACATGCAGGAGCGAATGCTTGCCCTGCAAGCAAGCCGGGGGAGGGGGGTGCGCCTGGCCTTCAGGGAGTCCCAGCTTTTCATCGCTATTCCGAACCGCATCGCAGGCAAGGACTGGTTCGACCCGGATCCCAGGAAGCCTGCATCCGATCTCCTGCAACTGCGGACGATTGCGACGGACTTTGTGAAGCAGACCACGGCCTGTCTTGAGATCGTGGAGGAGCTGAACCTCAACACGCGAATCTGGACGAAGGAGTAGGATCGGCGGCGGAGCCCTCTTCAGGGAAGGAAAGTGCCAGGAGGCCGCGGCAAAGTCGGACAGGCTACCGTTGCTTCCTTTCGGACCTGGCGGATTTCACCAGCCGCCCCTCCACGGCCCCTGGCGCGGGCACTCTAGGGGTGGCGGCCCCTGATGCAAGAGCGAGTTTTGTGGCGCTACCTGTTGGTCTCCAGCGTTTCACGGAAGGAGGCCGCCATGCTCTCCCAGCGTTTTTCGAGGATGTTCACCCGTTCCGGATGACGGGCGGCAATGTTCCGGGCCTCGGTCCGGTCCTCGGCGAGATTGTAGAGCTCCCATGGATCCCCCTGGGCGGCCACCAGTTTCCAGTCCCCCCGGCGCAGGGCGCGGTGCCCCTCATGGAGCCACCAGAGTTCTTCGTGCAGGGGCTTCCCACCGTCTTCGAAGGTGTGCTGTAGAGAGCATCCGGGAGAGGGGACTTTCCGGGCGGGCGTTATCCCGGCCAGCTTGAGAAGGGTTGGGGCGACGTCGATCACGTGGGCCGGGGTGTGGCGCAGAGTGCTGGAGTCCTTGATGCCCTTCGGCCAGTGGGCGATGAAGGGGGTAGCACACCCTCCTTCGTGAACCCACGTCTTGTGGCGACGGAAGGGGGTATTGCAGGCGGTGGACCAGCCAGGGCCGAGGCAGAGGTAGGTGGAGGCGGAGCCCGCCGGGGCCTTGGGGTCGTGTCCGTCGGCGCGGACCATGATCTCGGCGCTGGCTCCGTTGTCGGAGAGGAAAATTATGAGGGTGTTCTCCCATGCATCCATTGCGCGCAGTTGCTGGAGAATGCGCCCGATTTCCTTGTCCATGCGCTCCACCATGGCGGCGTGGATCGCCATCTTGGTCTGCTGGAAGGCCTGTTGTTCCCGGGTCAGCGTGTCCCAGGGCAGGGGTCGGTTGACCTCCCCGGGCCCGAGGATCTCAAGATGCTCGGGGAAGTGATAGGGAGGCCCGATTTCACGCTCCACCCCGGGGAGTTGCCCTTTTGTGATCCCGAGCTTCTGGATTCGCTTCCAGCGTTGGGCCCGGATCTTGTCCCATCCTACGGCGTAGCGATGCTGGCACTTTGCGATATCCTCCGGGAGGGCGTGGAGCGGAAAGTGGGGGGCAGCGAAAGCGACGTAATGGAAGAAGGGTTTGTCGGCGTGATTATCGGCGTGGTTCTTTAGATGGTTGATGGCGGCATCGGCCACCGCAAGGGACCCGTAGTAGCCTGAACCCCTCTTGACCGGAGGGAGTTTTACATCGTTCTCCCAGTGCACTTTGGGACTGAAAAACCGACTCTGGTCTCTGAGGTAGTAGGAGAGATCAAAGCCATTCTTCAGGGGCATTCCGTCGATATGCCATTTTCCCGAGTGGTAACAGCGGTAGCCGGCCCGCTTGAGATCGACTGAGACGAGAGGGGCCCAGGAGGGGCGGGCCCCACGGCTTTTCCCTCCCGGGAGTTTGTCCCGGCCGACCTGCTGGGCGTAGTAGCCGGTCAGGAGGGCGGCGCGGGTCGGCCAGCACCGGGCGGTATTATAGAACTGGGTGTAGCGAAGCCCTTTCTCTGCCAGGCTGTTGAGATGGGGGGTGCGAATTTCCCCTCCGTAGCACCCGAGGTCCGAGTAGCCCAGGTCGTCGGCCATGATGAGCAGGACGTTGGGCTTGGGAGCAGCCGCGGCAGTGGTCGCCACGAGGCCGAAAAAGAACGGCAGCAAAAGGAGTCTGGGAGGCCGCAGGGGCGGAGCACCCAGGGGGAACAAGATTCCGGGGAGTGAGCAAACGCGAAACATGAATGGATTCAAATATTACGGCCGAAGAACGAACTAAATGGAGAGGGCGCGACCTTTCCCTTTACATCCAGAGCGATATTACTAACGACCGCAATCTTTATGAAACAGATAAACCCAATCCTTGCTGCTGGCGTTCTCGGAGTGACTGCCGCCCACGCAGAAATCGGCGCTAACGAAACCCCCGGGGAATTCCATCTGAAGGCGGGCCTCATCCACGGGGTCGGCACGATTGCTGGCACTGGTCTTTCCGCCGATGGAGAAGGCTTTCGAGTTGGTGGTGGTTACCAGTTCACAGATCTTTTCAGCGTGAATGCCCGTTACGAGGCCGCCGATACGAAGATCTACCAGGATTTTAGACTGACCCTGGATGGGAAGATGGATCTCACGGACGAGTTTTCCCTGCATCTGGGAGCGGGCTACGGGAACCAGAACATTTTCGGCGGGGCGGTTGAAACCGATGGCGTGCTGGCGAACGGGGCCCTTTGCTGGGAAAGAGGAGCCTTCTTCGGCGGAGCAAACTATACGCGCGTTTTTGCGATCGAGACCGGAACAAACCTGCTCGAGCGAGGCGTCCCGATCGATCTTCCGGAAGAGGATTCCGATCTTCTTGAGATCGTTGCCGGGTATCGACTGAGCGAGCGAATGGCAATCCTCCTCAGTTATGAGACACAGGTTGGTGGGGACACCCAGGTTGAGAAGGAGAAGCAAATCACGCTGGAAATCAGGTTTAAACTGTAGCCGACGTGGGTTCGCCCTATTTTTCCCGGGCCCATCCCCGGAAGTTCATCATGTCCGGGTGGGGATTATCCCGACCATCTCTCCCAGCGGCACGGCTTACCTGCTCAGGCGCTTCACCGCGGCATCGAGAACGGTGTCTGATTTTCCGAGGCGATCCTGCGGGGGGGCGTCCATGACCACGTCCGGGGGCACTCCGAGGCCATCGTACGGTTCCCCGGTGGGCCGGAACTTCGCGGTCTGACACAGCACCACCTCAAGCTCGGTGTTGGGCAGGGTGTAGCTTTCCATCCACCCGTTTCCTCCCCCGCTCGTCGTTCCCATCAGAGTGGTGTTGGGCAGGCCCTTGAACCCGCCCAAAAAGATATCGCTGGCGCTGAAGGATCCACTGTCCTGCAGGATGATGAGGGGCTTGTCGTAGTAATAGGCCTCGGGGTTCATGGTCGAGTCGAAGGCCAGGACGTAGAAGTCGCTGAATTTGCCGCCTGGGAGGGACCAGGTTGGCTTGAAGGCCTTGATGGCGTCTCCGATGAACTTGCGCTGGGCGTCTGTTTTCCAGTGGGAGGAGGTGACGGGTTGGGCCGACATGGCAGACATGTTGAACCCGTCCGGCATGGGCTTGGGCAGTTCCATCGGTTTGCGGTAGGCGGAGAACTCGATGATGCGCATCGGGTCACCCGGCTTCAGGAAGTAGGGCATGAGGGTCAGCAGGATGTCCTTGGATCCCCCGGGATTTCCCCGGACGTCGATGATTAATCCCCTGGTGTCCTTGAACCGGTCCATCCACCGGTCCAGCTGCTCGAGAAAGCGGGAGCTCCCCGTCATCTGCGGGAGCCTGATATAGCCGACTTCCCCGATCCGGCGGCTGTCGCCGGAGGGGAACTCCACTTCGCTTTTTGGACGGCGGGCAATTTTCACCTCCATTTGCCGGGTGTTTTTCCGGTCCCCGGACTCCAGCTCCAGGGTGATGGCCTCCTTGCGCGGGAGGCCGAGTTCCTCCCGGATGTAGTTGACGTTGGTCAGCATCCCCAGGGACTGCCGCAGTCTCCACTGGGGGGATTCCTTGACCACCACGTAGGAGGCCACTTCCAGCCAGTCGGCGATCGGGCGCCCGTCGATGGTTTTCACATAGGGGTGGCTGTCATCGAGGAATTCCTCCCCATCGCAGAGGTAGACCCGGCCCTGGTCACTCCCTGCCACGTAGGGGGCATAGCCCCGGGGCATGTATTCGGAATGAGGGATGGAAAGCCTGGCGTGCCCGTCACAGAAGAGGCTGATCAACTTGGCGATCTGGAGGCGGAACTGGTTGAGGGAGGTCTTTTCCCCGAGGGATCCGCGGATGGCATCGAGGGCTCCGCGATAATCCACCGGTCTCAGCTCAAGGTAGGAGAAACAGGTCACCAGCACATGCTCGAGATAGTCGAGGTCCTCCTCCAGGGTCTTGCGGGGGATGAGCTCCGATTCCCCGAGGTCCGGTCTGGTGACGAGGAACTTGTGCTCGGCGGCAACCGTCCTGCTCCGCTCCCGGGCGATGGATTCCGGGTCGAAGAGCACCCCGGAAAGGACGTGGGTCTTGATGTAGGAGCGCACGACCTGTCGGTCCGTGGGGGCCGCTTCGTAGGCCTTTTTAACGAAGGGCAATCCGCGCTCCGGTTGTCCAAGCCCTTCCGCGAAAACCTGCCATCCGAGCATCGCCATGGTGCGGGCATACTCGGGATGATCCGGGGAGATCTGCGACAGCAGGTGGATGCCCTCCTCGACCTTGCCCCGCCGGAGCGCACGCATCCCCTCGCGGTAAGGATCGGAGGCCGGCTTCTCGCCCGCGGCCAGTCCGGTGAGTTGGAGATCAAGGTGGAGATCACTGCTGGTGGGCCCCGACTGGTGGACCTCCACTGCCACCGTGTTGACGGCCCCGTATTTCAGGGTGGCGGCCGGGATCGTGGTCCCCAGCTCGCTGCTCTCCCGAATGGCGCGGGGTGCGGTGGTCCGGGAGGTCAGCTTCCCGGCCTCGAGGTTGCCCCGGGCCACCTCCCTGCCGTTGAGGTAGATCGCCACGCCGTCATCGTAGGTCGCGAGGAGGCCCAGTGCCGCGAAGTCGTGCTTCTCCTTGGCTCCCACCTTGAAGGTCGTGCGGAAGTAGGCGGTGAGGGGCTTGTCGGCGGGATCCTCGCCAAACCGGATGGTCGTTCCCAGTCCGTCCTTGCCGTAACCGAGGGGGGCCTTGCCCTTCTTCCAACCGGAGTCGTCGAAGCCGGGTCTGGCCCAGTCCTCCCCCGGGGCGGCCCTGCCATCCAGGTAGCGCCACTCCGTCTTCCCTCCAGCAGGGAGAAGGATCTCCTCCGCCCCGGGGGTCCCGGCGGGGAGAATCAGGCAGGCCAACGCGCAGAAGGACACTCTCATGATGAGCGAACGCTAGAGCATGCGAGCCGGGTGGGGACAGGCCAAATTCGGGGGAGTGTTGCGTAGGATCAACGTGCGGATCCCAATCCGGAACCCGGAGGGAGGGAGCAGGGCCGGAGGATCGCTGCCCAACCAGCAGCCCTGATATGTGGTCGCACCAGTTCAAGGGAGATGCTCTAATCGTATCAGGAGCAAAAAGAGGAAGATCATGAGCCTGTGGACAGAGCCGGAAGTGCCCAAGGAAATGCCCTGCGAGAAATGTGGGGAACTGACCTCCTATAAAGGGCTCATCGGGGCCAGTCTCGAGCCGTGTGAACATTGTGGGACCCCGAGGCCCCACACCCCGGCCAGGACCGGGTGCTGGCCACTCATCTTCATGGTTTTTTTCGTGGGGGCGATCCCGGTGGCCCTGATCTTCGGGGAAGGCGCGATCGCCGTCATCTTCCCCCTGTTCCTGCTGCTGTACCTGGTGATGTTTATCCTGTTCATCGTCGGGTGTGTGATGAGGCAGTGGAAGATGAACTGGAGAGCCACCTCGGGGTCTCTTTTTTTCGGCCTCCTCGTGGCGGCCGGATCCGTATGCGCCCTCTACGCCATAGGCTTCGAGGCAAAAGCGTGGATGACCCCGGCGGTGGTGGCGATTGTGGTCATGGCGCTCCTCTCCTTTTTCGCCCTGTCCCGGATTCGAATCGTGGACCGATCGGAAGATCCTGCAGGGCAGGAGGAAAAGGCCGGACCGGAGGAGAATCTCCCGGAGGAATAGGAAATCGCCAGGGTCCGGGAAACATCATGGGGGATCAGGCATTCTCTCTTAAACGCATAAATTAAAACGACGTTTAGGTGTGCTATGCGGTCCGATGCCACTCGTCTCGAATCAGCCAAAGTTCACTAACATGAAGAGGGACTGGATCAATCAGCACCGAGAAATCTTTGCGATCACCGATAAGGCGGGAAACAAAGACGTTGAGGCTCCAATCTATCCTGCCAAGACACATAAGAACATGGAGAGAGCGGCCTTCATTACCTATGGAGCAAAGCTAGCTCTTAACCACAACGACAATGGGTTCACCCGAGAGAATGTCGCGCTGGTTGCGGAAGACGAACACTCTTGGGAATCATATAGAGATAAGAAAAGAACCTATGAGCAAGCGGAGGAATACTTTGCCCTAATGGAGATGGGCAACCTCAACAAGCTAGGCTAATGGCCCCCGCCTTAAACTGCTGCCTTGATCAACCACACTCTCTCGCAGAGCATTTGGGGTGATGAGATCTTTTCTGACAGCCCTGCTAGCTGGGTGCTTCTGCCTTCCTTTGGTTGGGGGTGAGGAGAGCGCCAAGGAGCTTTTTGAGTTCGCCAAAGCGAAAGCAGAGAAAGGAGATGCATCTGCGCAAGTAACTCTTGGCTTGATGTATGAGTATGGCCGTGGAGTAGCGAAGAACGATGTGGAGGCAGTGAAGTGGTATCGCAAGGCGGCGGAGCAGGGGGATGCCGATGCGCAGATTTACCTTGGCAGTAGGTATGGGTATGGCCGTGGAGTAGCGGAGGACGACGCGGAGGCAGTGAAGTGGTATCGCAAGGCGGCGGAGCAGGGAGTTGCCGACGCGCAGATTAACCTTGGCAGGAGGTATGAGGATGGCCGTGGAGTAGCGAAGGACGACGCGGAGGCAGTGAAGTGGTATCGCAAGGCGGCGGCGCAGGGGGATGCTAGGGGGCAGTATACCCTTGGCTTGATGTATGCGCGAGGCCGTGGAGTAGCGAAGAACGATGTGGAGGTGGTGAAGTGGTATCGCAAAGCGGCCGAGCAGGGATTTGGGGTTGCGCAGATGGAGCTTGGCTGGAGGTATGAGGATGGCCGTGGAGTAGCGAAGGACGACGCGGAGGCAGTGAAGTGGTATCGCAAGGCGGCGGAGCAGGGAGTTGCCGTAGCGCAATTGTACCTTGGGCTAATGTATGCCAAGGGCCAAGGAGTTCTGGAAGACCGTGTGACCGCTTTGGTTTGGTGGAGCATTGCTGCTGCTAATGGCGATAAGAACGCCAAGTCCAACAAGATCAAAATTGCCAAGAAAATGACCCCCGAACAAATCGCCCAAGCTCAAGCACTCTCCAAAGAGATGACCCAAAAGAACCCCAAGTTGCTGAAGTAATTCCTTCGGGGTTAATTCAGTCCCAACTATTTAGTTGCTACCCTGGAGCCGAGATAGAAAACATGATCTCCCTATGGCGACGGTTAAATCAACAGCGGGCGCAACGGCGGGACTTACTCTCGACGAAGCCATCTCGGGGGGAAATCCTAATAATCATGGCTTGCCTTTCTCGCGGTTCCAATTAACCGCAGGTTTCGGCAAAGACGCGGTAGCTAAAAGGTTAGGACAGAGTAATGCGGTGCCCTCGGGAAAGCCGCGCGGGGTTGAAGAAGAGTCTTAGATTCTTTGTTTCAAGCGGCGATAGCCGCTCAGTCCCGTGAGGGACGGAAATAACCTACAAGATAGACTCGGGTTCCCTCGTCATGACCTTCGCAAGCTACGGTCATATTGTTTAATTTATAAACAGAGCGACATCCGTGATCGGTTTTGGAGCAGAGACACTTCGCCCATTGTGTGGAAAATGAAGTGTCAGCGACACGCTCTTTGAGAGCCAACAGGATCAAGCGAGGAAACAGGTAGTCCAAACCGCGAACCTCTTTCTTGTCGTCCGTCTCCTCTCGGAGAACTTTCGTTTAACGATTGGGGGCATGGCTGCATCAATCCAATCGACTGTTTTGGCGATCCAGTTAGGCCCCTAGTCTCTAAACAAGGTCACAACTGCCAGCATAAGTGGATCGGGTCCCGCGCATATGTCGCACCCGCGGTTGGTGTCTACTCTTCCTGTTACACTCATTGTATGGATTCAGACGGGAAATTCTAATTTCAC
>PVBE011050301.1_pt1 | contig 36359 bp, 32 predicted proteins | sample 1631181 | NCBI WGS metagenome assembly PVBE01 (sample SAMN08397723, study PRJNA350692) | Marine metagenome, whole genome shotgun sequencing project. | isolation source: water | place: Pacific Ocean | collected 2012-04
ACGAGTGGGTAAGCCTTGCTGACTTTTGAGGTCTTGGCCTCGGCCTGCGGTTGGGCGGGCGTTATTGGAATCAAGGTCTTCGATCAACTCGGTGACGAGATCTGCCAAATCTTCAGAACTGGCTTGATGCAGCTGAATTCTTGTGAAAGAAGGCTGCTTTTTGAAAGGCTCTACATCCAGGATTTTTAACATCCGAGCAGAAGCTGCAACGAAGGGGCCGTAGCCTTGAATCAAAATGCTATTGACAGTCGGCAGTGGAGTGAAAGTGTCAATCGAATTGTTCCCGCCACCGATGCTGGTCCTTAAGGCAGTGCCTAGTTGCTGGGCGTCAGCGAAACGGAGGGGGTAAACCGTGGCCACAAAAGTTGCAGGTTGCGAGGAAAAAACTTCAACCTGATCGGGCTCAACAAAAATTTGATTCGCCTTGATCATTCCCTTGTTCGCTGGACTCTCTTGAGTGATGACGATAACTGCCAAGTCCCCTGACCCCTGCTTGACTGTTATAAATCCGTAGATCTTTAACATAATCTGAAAGAAGGAGTAAAATTCATCTTTGCGAATCCGTTTGGTTCCGTAAAGGAGAATTTTCCGAGCATTTAATTGAGAAGACACATTCGCAGTAGTCGTGTCAACGGTGAAGTTAAGCCCCGTATTGACTTGAGCAATTTTGATGAACTGTCGGAGAGTAAGACCTCCCGCATCCGTCTCGTCAAAACGAAGTTCTAGGTAGTCCCCGTCGTCAACGAGTGCACCATCTGGGATTTGAACATCTTCCAGCCCGGGGACTGTTGGGTCCTGGGGGAGAGAGTTGGGGCTAGCCAAAAAGGCCAAAGGCAATAGGAGAGGCAACATGCGTCAGCTTCAGAGTGGTTTGGGGCCCGATGGGGCTTGCGGGAAGTCTAGTCTCCGAGGACCTTTCAGCAAAAACCATTAGGCGGTCTTTGGACGGCTTTTCAGGTCTTATCCTTCCCGGGAACCCCCCTTTTTCTTCTTGCCAAGCATTTTTGGTGCACCCTAGCGAGGGTAGGATGCCGCGCTGTGTCCCCCCTAAGTGCTTTCATTCCGAGTTCTAGTGACCCTAGCCCCTTTGTGCCTGGATTTGCTTGGATCGTACCCTTCCTTTTTATGTTGCTGGCCATCGCTGTATTGCCGCTATTGGTCCCTCGTTGGTGGCATTCCAATCTCAACCGGTTCAAGGTGGCCTTCTGTTGCGGATTGCCTGTCCTCGGCCTTTTCGCCAGCCACGGAGATTGGCATACCATTGGGCACACGCTCCACGAGTACCTAAGCTTCCTCATTTTGCTGGCTTCGCTCTACACGGCATCTGGCGGGATTGTCCTTCGCGGAGACCTCGAGGCGACCCCAAAAGTAAATTGCGCCTTCCTCCTCACTGGCGCTCTTCTTGCATCGTTCATGGGGACCACTGGAGCGGCGATGCTACTCATCCGCCCCTTATTGAAGACTATTTCAGAACGCCACTACCAGGTTCATACGGTGGTATTTTTCATTTTCTTAGTTTGCAACATTGGCGGTTGCCTGACCCCTCTAGGCGACCCACCTCTCTTTCTAGGTTATCTGCGGGGAGTTCCCTTTACTTGGACCTTTAGCTTGCTGCTCCCTTGGGCATTTGTGAATGCGACTCTTCTTGGTGTGTACTGGGTCTTGGATACGCTCCTATACAAGAAGGAGTCGCCAAGTGAGCACATGCATGATCGGGTCGAAGTTAAACCCCTGCGCATTGTCGGGACAACTAACTTTCTTTGGTTGGCCCTTATTGTTCTCTCCGTTGCATTTCTCACACCAAACAATCTTTCCGTGTGGCTGGACATGCACCCTCACGCCTTTCTCCCTGCCTATGGAAGAGACCTTGCACTAGTTTTCGCTGGAGCAGGAGCCTTTATTGCGACCCCTGTGGATTACCGTAAGGCAAATTCGTTCACTTGGCATCCCATCCTCGAAGTAGCGGCTCTTTTCTTTGGAATTTTCCTTAGCATGATGGCCACTGTCCGCCTTTTGGAGATTCATGGGCCAGAACTGGGCTTGAACACCCCTGCACAGTTCTTTTGGCTTACAGGTACCCTTAGCGCTTTCTTGGACAATGCCCCGACCTATGTCGTTTTCTTTGAAACGGCAAAGAGCCTTGGGGTTGAGCCGAATGCCGTGGCCGTTGCCGGGGTAAACAACGAACTCCTAGTCGGGATATCTCTAGGCGCTGTTTTCATGGGTGCCATGACCTACATTGGTAATGCGCCCAATTTCATGGTTAAATCCATTGCTGAGGAGAGCAAAGTGAGAATGCCGTCCTTTTTTGGTTTCATCTTGTATTCCGTTATCTTCCTCCTTCCTGTATTCTTTGTGGCCACACGAATCTTCCTCGCCGAATGACCCTGACTCAATTCCTATCCTCTGATTGTGTCCTGCTTGCGCCGCCAGCAGACGACAAGTGGGATTTGATGCGTAAAATGGTGGATTCATTAGCAGCTTCAGGGGCTCTCTCTGCGGAAAGACTTGAAGACGCTCATCAGGCTCTCGTTGCGCGGGAGCGGTCGGTTAGCACAGGAATGGAAGATGGCATTGCTGTGCCTCACGCTGCTCTACCTGACTTAGAGGGTGTCCGGGCAGCGATGGCACTCTTGCCTACTGGGATTGATTTCCAGTCATTAGATGGAAGGCCGGCAACAATCGTAGTCATGTTGCTTGTCCCGCGGGAAGAAAAGCTCCTGCATGTTCGGACCCTCACGGAGATTGCTCGCCGTTTGAGCGACGGCTCTTTTCGAGAGCGGCTACTTGCTTGCGATTCTGGGGAATCCGTCCTCGGCATCTGGGGCTAGCCCAGAGTCAAGTTTTTCTCGCACCCCACGATGACCAAGTGGCCATACGGTCTTCTATACAAAGCAGGACTTCGTCACGCATTTGGCGGTAAATGGCCAAGCTTCCTCCGTAAGGGTCTGCAATATCTTGGCCGCGAGGATTGAGGACATCCAACTCCGCAGAGAAATTGGAGGACAATCCATCAAGGTGGCTTTTGCCTAGGCCTAGAACGAGATCCCATGGCTTGGCCAAGGCGTCCCCCAAAAATTGGGCCTGGTGCCTGGAAAGATCCAGGCCGACTTCCTTGGCAACTTGGATGGAATGCGCGGTTGCGGGGAGGCCTGGTGTGGCAAAAGTTCCAGCCGACTCCACGACCCATCCCAACGAACTCAACTCTTGAACGGAGACATCCCAACTCGCTGCTAGGGAGACTCGAAGAGCCTCTGCGGCAAGGGGAGAGCGGCAAATGTTTCCCGTACAAAGAATCAGGACAGATTTTCCTGGCAACTCTCCTTTGCTTAAAGGAGCACCGCGAAGAATTTGCGGTGTGGGGGTAAAGGAAACGACTCGGGAGGCTTGGCTCTCCTGGACCATGCGAGGATTGATTGCGGGAACGACTTCAGGATGTTGCTCAAGCCACGTTTCCAGGTCGGGTCCCCAAAGTGGAGGCTCCCCACTTTCATTTATGCTGGTCATGAGGAGAGGGGAGTCTAGTGAGCTTGCCAATTGAGAAAACAAAGGCTCCCTAGGGACACGAAAGCCAGTCATCTCGTGCGGCCATGTCTCCTTCCAAGGCGCTTCGACCCAGGCTGAGGGTAAGACCAGCGTCCAGGGACCAGGCAGTCGGCTATTTATCCAAGCAGGAAGGCCAGCAGGAAGTTTTGGAAGGCAGGCGTTGAGCTGATTAAGAGCTCCAAAATGTAGGGAAAATGGGCGCGATGAAGGGGCGGATTTGCAGCTTGCAAGACGGGAAGCAGCATCCTCGGCCCCCAAAAGGACTCCTAAACCTGGGACTGTGTCCGTTGGTAGAGCGAGAATCTGCCCCTTTTGAAGCAGGGTGGCGGCTTCTTCTCTCCCGAGGGGGGTGGACAGGTCGAGGTTGAGTGGGTTCAAAGGGCGGGCTTGCCTGGGTGAGCCGTTATTCTATGGGGTCTCAGGGAGGTCAGCCCCCCCTTCATTGGATGAAAGAAGTTTCAAACAGCAATCCTCCTTTAGACCCCCAAACCTTGTCTCGATTGGCGGGCGGATTGGCTCATGAGTTGAAAAACCCATTGAGCACGATTGGGCTTCATTTGGACATTCTTCGGGAGAATTGGTCGGGAGAAACGGAGCCTCTCGCTCGGCGAACATTGAAAACGTTGGATGTCCTCAAGCAAGAGGTCGGGCGCCTCAATGATATTCTGGAAGATTTCCTCCTGTATGCGCGGACGGAAACCATGGAGCGCAGCTCGGTCGATTTCAATGCCTTGGTGGAGAAGGTGGCGACTTTCGTTGCCCCGGAAGCGCAAGCCCAGGGCATTCGCTTGGACACGTTTTTGGATGGTTCGCTTCCACTCCTTTCCTTGGATGAAGGCCGTATTCGTCAAGCCCTCTTGAATTTACTGATTAATGCCCGGCAAGCGATGGAAGGGGAAGGGGGCTCTATCAGTCTCATCACTCGGGTTGAGGAGGACACAGCCATTCTTGAGATTGTGGATGATGGGCCCGGTATGGATAGTAAGACCGCTGAACGCTGTATGGATGTTTACTACTCCAGCAAAAAAGGTGGCTCGGGTCTTGGCCTTCCCACCGTGCGTCGTATTTTGGAGGCCCACGAAGGCGCCCTTCAGCTTGAAAGTAGCCCTGGGCATGGAACCCGCGCTCGGATGATTCTTCCGATAGGGAGAGATTCATGAGTCTTTCCGTTCGACGTCTCCTTATCGTGGAAGACGATGAAGCGCATGCTGATGCCATCCGCACTGCTCTTGAAGGAGATGGCCATCAGGTCGAGGTGGCCTTCACTGTGGATTCGGCTTTGGATCGAATCCGGGCTCGTAACTTCGATTTAGTTTTAACGGACCTCCAATTAGGGGAAGAACGAGATGGGCTCGATCTTTTGAGAGAAATCCGTCGGATTGAGCCGGAACTCTCTGTTTTCCTTATTACGGGGCACGGGAATCTCGAAGTCGCAGTCCGCTCCCTTCGGGAAGGGGCTGCCGATTATCTCACCAAACCGGTCAACATCATTGAACTTCGTTCTCGAGTTCAAAAGGAACTTGAGAAGGTTCGCTTAAGCGAGGACAATCGAGAACTCCGGGCCGAGCTAGATCGTCGATTTGGTCTCCAAGGGATGGTGGGGCATTCTCCTCAAATTGAGAAAGTCTTTAATCAAGTTCGCCAAGCAGGGACGACCGACGCTTCCGTTCTAATCTTGGGTGAATCCGGAACGGGGAAAGAACTGGTGGCGCGCGCTCTTCATCAACTTTCCCCACGGTCAAGAAAACGCTTTGTAGCCGTGAATTGTGCTGCCTTGACCGAATCCTTGATGGAATCGGAGCTCTTTGGTCATGCGAAAGGTTCTTTCACTGGGGCAGAGCAATCCCGGGCAGGTAAGTTTGAATATGCCAACGGCGGCACCCTTTTTCTGGATGAAATCGGAGACATGGCTTTGGATACCCAGGGCAAATTGTTGCGGGCTTTAGAAAATCGAACAGTAACTCCCGTTGGTTCAAACAGCGAAATTCCCGTAGATGTCCGAATTCTGGCAGCAACGAATCGTGACTTGGCCAAGCGAGTGCAGAAGGGGGAGTTCCGTGAAGACCTTTTCTATCGCCTGAATGTCATCCCCATCGAACTCCCTCCTTTGAGGAAGCGCCAAGAAGACATTCCTTTGCTTGTCGAATTCTTTAAGGAGGAGCATCAAGAACAGCACGGTCGCAAAATCGCATCCATCTCAGACGAGGTTTATTCAGCCTTTGCCGCTTACCCTTGGCCTGGCAATGTGCGAGAATTGCGCAACGCCATGGAAACGATGGTAGTCATGGACCATGATGGCGTCTTGGGGGCCGACGATTTGCCACCTTTTCTGGCCGAATCAGCCGCCAACGAAGTCGCCAATCCTGCACAGCCCCCCTCGGTTGCTTCCCTTGCAGGCCGGACCCTGGAAGAGGTTGAGATGGAGTTAATCGCTCAAACCTTGGAGCTGGTCGGCGGGAATCGAAGCAAGGCGGCGAGAAGCCTTGGCATGGGAGAAAGAACCCTTTACCGAAAAATCAAAGATTTCGGCCTCGGGACTGCCAAATAGGCAGAAAATGGGCGGCACGGGAATTGAAACTTGTCCCCCGGAGTAAATAACCATGAGCAAAATCATCGGAATCGATCTCGGCACAACCAATTCAGTTGTTGCCATTCTTGAAGGCGGGGAGCCAAAGGTCATCCCTAACAAGGAAGGGGGGCGCACAACCCCGTCGGTCGTAGCTTTCCAAGATGGCGGCCAGCGCCTCGTTGGCGGGCCTGCCAAGAGGCAAGCCGTCACCAATCCCACGAACACCGTCTTCTCCATCAAGCGCTTTATGGGGCGTCGCCATGAAGAAGTTTCGGACGAGGAGCGGATGGTTCCCTACGAGACCGTGGGTGCACCGAAAGAGCCAGTCAAGGTTTTGGCGGGTGGCAAGGAAATGACGCCTCCTGAAATTTCCAGTCATGTTCTGAGCTACCTTCGCGAATGCGCAGAAGATTACCTTGGGCAAAAGGTTTCCAAGGCCGTCATTACGGTTCCTGCCTATTTCAATGACTCTCAGCGGCAGGCAACGAAAGATGCTGGCAAGATTGCGGGTCTTGAAGTTGAGCGGATTGTGAATGAACCGACTGCAGCAGCTTTGGCCTATGGACTAGACAAGAGCAAGTCCGGCAAAGTGGTCGTTTTCGACCTTGGTGGCGGTACCTTTGATGTCTCTATCCTCGAAATTGGGGACGGTGTTTTTGAGGTTCTTGCTACGAATGGAGACACCCATTTGGGCGGTGACGACTTTGATGAAGCTCTCATCAATTGGGTTGCTGATGAATTCCAAAGTGGACAGGGCGTTGATCTCCGACAGGACCCCATGGCTCTGCAGCGTCTGAAGGAAGCTTGCGAAAAAGCGAAGTGCGAACTCTCTTCGGCGAGCGAGACGCAGATCAACCTGCCCTTTATCACCGCAGATCAAAGCGGTCCGAAGCACCTCATGAGTACGCTCTCCAGGGCTAAGTTTGAAGCTCTTTGCGCGGACCTCATTGAGCGAACCAAGACGCCTTGCTTAAACGCTTTGAAAGATGCAGGCCTTCAGCCCGCCGACATTTCGGAAGTCATTTTAGTTGGCGGTTCTACTCGGATTCCAAAGGTTCAGGAAACTGTAGCCGATGTTTTCCGCAAAGAAGTAAACAGATCCATGAACCCTGACGAAGTCGTTGCTCTTGGAGCCGCTATCCAGGGTGGGGTTTTAACTGGCGAGGTGGAAGATTTAGTTCTCTTGGATGTGACTCCACTTTCCTTGGGAATCGAGACGATGGGCGGCGTGATGACGACTCTTGTCCCTCGGAATACAACCATCCCCACAACTAAGAAAGAAGTCTTCTCTACGGCTGCAGATAGTCAGCCCAGCGTTGAGGTCCATGTCCTTCAAGGTGAGCGCCCGATGGCCCCCGATAATCGCACCTTGGACAAGTTCCTCCTGGATGGAATTCCACCGGCCCCCAGAGGTGTCCCGCAAATCGAAGTCAGTTTTGATATCGATTCCAACGGGATTCTTCATGTCTCCGCTAAGGACAATGCAACGGGCAAGGAGCAGAAGATTCGAATCGAGCATTCTTCCGGTCTTACTGATGATGACATTCAGAAAATGCAAGACGAGGCCGAGCGCTTCAAGGAAGAAGATGCAAAGACTAAGGAAGGCGTTGAACTTCGAAATGAAGCGGACCAGGTTGCGTGGCAGGGTCGCAAATTAGTGAAGGAGCATGAAGATAAAATTGAAGAGGCTGACAAGAATGCCATCGAGGAAAAGGCCGAAGCCCTTGAGAAGGCCGTCGCCGAATCCAATGTCGAGTCCATGACTTCTTTGAAAGAAGAATTAAAAACGCTTTTGTCTTCCATCGGCGAAAAGCTCTACACGGCCGCTGCTGCTGAAAGTGCGCAAGCGAACCCTCAAGGCCCTCCCTCTGAGGGCGATTCCCAAGAATCGGATGACCAAGTTGTGGATGCTGACTATGAGGTAAAGGACTGAGTCCCCAATTCACTTGAACGAAAGGGGCTGCTCTCGCAGCCCCTTTCCAATTTCAGGTAGAGACGGACTATCCTCTTAGCATTCATGATCGTTGCCGACCGCCTTTCTAAGAATTTTGGAAGCTTGACCGCCTTAACGGATGTGAGCTTTCAGGTTGAACCTGGTGAGGTGTTGGGCTTCCTTGGCCCGAATGGAGCTGGCAAATCAACGACTTTGCGGATTTTGAGTGGCTTTTTGCCACCCAGCTCGGGAAAAGCCTCGATTGGTGACTTTGACCTCTTGGAGGACTCCCTTTCTGCTCGGCGCCTAACAGGGTATTTGCCGGAAGCTTTTGCTGCCCCTCCAGAATTGAGAGTTGAGGAGTACTTGCGATACCGGGGTCGTCTTCGAGGCTTGCGTGCCCCTCAACTTCGCACTCGCCTTGAGGCCGTTGTGGGACAGCTCAACTTAGGCCCCCGACTTCGCCAAACCTTCGGCACTCTTTCTAAGGGCTTTCGCCAACGTGTCGGACTGGCCGATGCTCTCTTGGCTACCCCGAAGGCCTTGCTTCTAGATGAACCTTTTGGGGGGCTCGACCCCCTTCAACGAAAAGAGTTCAGGGATTTAATCCGAGACCTCGCCAAGGATGGGATGGCAATTCTCTTTAGTTCTCATGTCCTTCCCGAAGTCGAAGAGCTGGCCAATCGTGTTTTGATTCTTCACCAAGGAATTGCGCGTGCCGTTGGCACTCCTGCGGAGCTATCCGGCCACCTCAATAAGTGTGTCGGACTGCGCATCCGAATCCAATCCTCGTCAAGGACATTTGAGGAAGGGCTTTGCGCTCTATTTCCAAACATATCTTTGGAGACTGTTTCCGATACCGAGTGGCTTCTCCATGATTTAGAAGAGGCTTCCCAGAAGAAACTTTTGGCTTGGCTGGCTAATCGGAGCGAACAAGTTCTGGAATTCTCACTAGTCCAGCCTCGCCTTGAGGACCTTTTCAAATCAATGGTGGAAGGTTCATGAGCGCTTTCCTGGCACAGCTTCGTCGTGAGGTGTTCTCCCTTTTTGTCACACCTTCCATCTATGTCCTACTTGGCGTCTGGTATTTCCTGAATGGGCTCCTCTTTCTTTACTTGCTCGATTACGCTCCTGCTGTCCAAGCTGACTTGCGCTTACTTCCACAGTATTTCTTTGGGAGTGGGTTGCTCGTTTGGTTGTTGCTTCCGGCTTTCCCCCCCTTGATTACTCTTAGGCTTTTGGCGGAAGACTATCGATTGGGAACCCTTGAACCTTTACTTTCTGCCCCGATCTCGGATTTTGCTGTTGTGCTCGCCAAGTATTTGGGTGCATGTATTTTCTTTCTCCTCTTCTGGGGTGGGATTTTGCTGTTGTTCCTATTGCTTGACTTGCATGGGGCAACTTTGGATTGGCCGCGAGTGCTCTGTGCCTTCCTTGGGGCGTTGCTTGCCAGTTTCCTCTTCTTGGCCACGGGCCTTTGGGCATCCAGTTGGGGTGGCAATCTAGTCCTGGCCGCCGGAGGTGGGGCTGTCCTGAATTACTTATTACTGTTTTTGCCTGCATTAATGGAACAGTCCCCCGGCTTTCTTGGTGAACTTTTTTCTGCCGCAAGCATTCCCAAAATGTTGGACCAGGGTTTTTCTGCCGGTCTATTGGATTCTTACTCCCTGGCCTTTTTCCTCGTCCTCTCCTGCTTCTTCATCTTTTTGACCTGGTTAAAGTTGGTCTCTCGGAGGTGGGTACCTTGAACCGCCGCTTGCGACTTGGTTTTTTGACCGCCCTTGCTAGTTGTGTTGCCGCATTTCTTAGCTTTGTTCTTCTCCAGGCCCTCCACCAGCCCAATAACCGGGTTCGCTGGGATTGGGCGGGACATGGTTTTGCAACTCTTTCGGATCGCACTGCTGCTGCCTTGGCAGAACTGCCCACCGGCTCCAAGGCGACCCTCTTCCTCATCCCCGAGGAGGAGTCCTTCCTCTTCAATGGTGCTGCGGTTTACCCGAGGGCTTTCAGTCTTCTTCGTACGGCACTCGCGGACGCTGAGATTCGCTCCCGCGGGCAACTTCAAGTTACCGTACTGGACCTGAGCTCTGCTCCTGTCGACCTTGATTCGGCACGAAAGCGCTTGAATCGACAAGTAGGGGAGTCCCTGGTTATTGAAACGGATGAGGGAAGACAGGTCATTTCATTTAGGGATTTGTTCACAGTCGACGCACCAACTTCTCAACGCCCAGCTCGCTTAAACAGCCAGCGGATTGACGAAGCGATAGGAGACGCAGCCATTCGCCTCGCTCAGAATGAGCTATTGCGGGTCGCCGTCCTCAGTTCGCAGATTCCAGGGCTTTCGGCGGACCCCAGAGCATTGCGACCCTTTGTGCATTTGCTCGAATCTGAGGGTTATGTCGCCGAAACGGTATCCAAAGTGCCTGCCCTTGAGGAGGGTTTCGACCTCCTTGTCATACCCGGCCAGAGGGAGGACTTTCAAAGTTCTGATCAAGCCCTCATTCAGGAATGGATTCGTGGTGACATGCCTCTTGCTTTGGGCTTGGGTTTTTCTGCTCCCCAATCGGTAGCCGATTTTTGGAATGAATCCCTTGCCGGGCTCGGAGTTGAGTTTGCACAGGGTCTTGTTTGCCAGAAATGGCGTGGCAACTTCGGGGATAGTCGTTGTGCCAACGAAGTCGAGGTCCCACCCTCGCGCCTGCAAGAGAGACATCCCATCACCTCCCAGCTTCGTCTTGCGCAAAGAGGTTTGGAATTCCAAGCTTTGCGCCCCTTATCCCTGCTCCCTAGTGCTGAGAACTATTTAAGGGACCAGTTGATTTGGATGGATAAGAATGCCTGGGTTGAAACCGAACAAATTCCAGATTTCGCACCTGGCCCATCTGAAAGGCGAGGCCCCTTTCCTATCGTTGTTTCCGCACAACCTATGGTGGGCGAAAAGGCGGCGATGGGCCGAATTTTCCTTATGGGCACGGCCGCCCCTTTCTATGGCGGCTCCAACCGCCATAGAGATTTCCTCGCCGCCGCACTGCGTTGGCTACTTGGGGAGGAACTTCGGCAGTCAGGCTTGGTCGCCCTTGAAAGTTTGCCTTATCGACCGTCAGAGCGAATTCGTGCTCGCTTAGGGAATTTGTCCCTGTTTGCCATTCCAGGAATCGCACTGCTTTTAGCCTTTCTTGTTCGCTGGAAACGAAAACAATGAATCCTCGTCGCCTGTTTTTCTTCGTTCTCCTTTTAGCCTTATCTGCATGGGGCCTAAAAGGTGTTCTCTTGAAGAGCGATGCTCAACTGAACGGCAATACAGAGTCGATTCCTCAAGATAGCCTATTTGCAATTCCCTCGGACTCGGTCGCTCAGATTGCCATTCACCTCCCTTTCCAGAGAGGGCTACTCCAACTAAGCAAAGAGCCTGATGGTCGTTGGCTGCTGACTGAACCCATACAAGATCTGGCTGATTCCTCCTCCATGCGTGTGCTATCGGATACCCTTTTGAAAGCCAGAACCTATCCCATACGCAAAGAGTGGGAGAATCGGCCTCTGAAGGAGATGGGTTTAGAACCTCCGCAAATGTCGGTCGATGTTTTTGATGTCCATGGGAATAAACACTCCTTACTCATGGGCGCTATGGACTCTACCGGTGAACGACGAATCGCTTCTTACAACGGGAAACGATTTCTTGTTGGGCCTGCGCTGCTTGGACTTCTGAGCCGCCCACCGATGTCGTGGCGTTCCTCACTTCTTTTTTTTGGTGCTAGTGCCCTGCGTAAGCTCGAATTTCAAGCGAGCCCGGAGGGAGAGCGCCGCACCTTTGAGAAGAGGGGACCCCTTTGGTATTCCCAGCACCCCGTTTCCGGTCTTCTTTCTAATCAGGCGGCAGGCGCTTTAACCCGAATGCTCGGTAGCCGCGCTTTGGAATTCCCAGAGGACTACATTACAGAGGAGCAAGTAAACTGGATTCAAGAAGGGCAAAGGTGGACTCTTCATCACGCTAATCAGAAATCTATGCTTTATTATCGTGGTGGCCTAGTCTTGGTCGAGGGAAGGGCTTACCTATTTCCAGTAGCGGCCAAAGATTTTATGTTTGCCTTTTTAAAGGAATCCATTCTCCTTAGCCAACGCATGACAGCACTTTCTCCCGAGGAGGTTATCTCTGCTGAAATTCGCTTGGGTGCCAAGCGCCCACAATTTCGGCGCCGCAGTTCTGGCTGGAGCCCCGTCGGGGCGAAGGAGGGGGCGCCGAATGTAAACTTGCAGCTAGAGCGGTTGGTCGAAGAGGTCTGCTCCTTAGAACGGCTCAATGCGATGCCCCGCCCAGAATCTACACCGATTGCGAGCCTTGTTCTCTCAAAGTCTCAAACTCCTTTAGTCAGAAGTGGGCTGCAATTGGATCTCTGGCTAATTTCGGGAGAGCAGTGGATTCTTGGGATGGCGGATGAGGACCAAGTCGTTCCTGCTCCGCAAGGTTTTCCTAAATTGATTCAGGAATTGGCTCTGCAGGGAAAAGACTCGCCCCGTTAAGCCCAATCAGAAGAGTTTTCCTCGTACCGGACTCGCCCGGAAAGCAATAGACGGATTGCCTCTGGCAAGACTCGCTTCTCAGCTTCAAAGACTCTGTCGGCCAAATCATCAGAGCTGTCTGTCGGAAGAACAGGTACCGCTTCTTGGAGAATGGTCGCCCCCATGTCGTACTCTCGGTTTACAAAATGAACCGTGCAACCACTTATAGGAGCCTTGTCTCGGAGGACAGCATCGTGAACATGGTGTCCCCAGAAACCTTTACCACCATAGGCGGGCAAAAGGGCTGGGTGGATGTTGAGGACCCGTCCTTCCCATTCTTCGGTTAAAGGAAACAAGGAGAGCCAGCCAGCAAGCACGACAAGGTCACATTGAGCCTTCTGGAGGATACCCAAGAGGGCTTGTTGCCTTTGCTGCAACTCCGGGAACAACTTTTTTGAAACAATTTCGCAGGGAATTCCCAGGCGATTTGCTCGCTCGATGGCGCCACAAGTGGAGTTTGACACACAGACTTGAGCAACCTCTGCGTCCAAGTTTCCGGTTTTGATTTCCAGAACCAAGTTTTCGAGGCTCCGCCCTCCACCAGAAGCCAAAACGGCAAGTTTTGGTGTCACTCGCGGACTCCCCAGTCGCTTTGGCCATTAGATGCGAGCACAGAAGTCCAAGCGAAATGGCTCTCAAGTGCCCGCAAAGCGCTTTGTGCTTCCCAGACACGATTCTCAGCTAAGGCGCGACATACTGTCTCCAAAAGAAAGAGAGCTTGGCACTCCATCCGGTGCGCCCCCTTCACATTGGTCAATGCAATCGATGGCTGGGCCGCCCAAGCATGAGCTTCATCCGCCATTTGCAGCAGGACACCTTTTGAGGGCAGAGCCTCGCCCCAAGACCTTAGAGGAGGTGCAAGGTTCGAGGAACCGATCAGCAGGAAGAGCGAAGATAGCGAAGAAGGGGGAACGGTATCGCCTAATGTTTGGCTGAGAAAAGAGGCGAGGAATGCTGGCTGATTGATTTGGTCAAAGCCCAAAATCTCGGTTTCCTTTACCCCATTTCTTTGGGCTTCAACAAGGAAGCCAGCCTCTTGAATTCGAACAAGAGCCGTTTTCTTTTTCGTTTTTGGATGAATGAAAATGACTTCAATGTCTTTTGCGAGCTTGTCATCTAAGGCTTCTTTGGCGTCGGTTGCTTCGCCAAGAAAATCCACATAAGGACTCATCGCAATTCTCAGATTCCCCGAACGAATTGAATTCAAATGCTCAGTAAGCGCTGATTCGGCAGTTAAAAAATCCCATTTCAAGATGGCTGGGACACAAGATTTGCTGAGAGTCGCAACAAGAGCCTGTCGGCCGGCTTCTCTTTCTAATCGTTGGGATTTCGAACTGAAGTCAAGTTCACGCTTCAGCCATTGCGCAAATAGGGCAGAATAATTCTCTGAGTAGGTTCCAACGGCACTTTCTGCTTTGCCCCTCAATTCAGTTGCCTTAGCAAGATTGCCAGCTTGAAGAAAACTGGAATGACGTTGGCTAACTTTCTCAAGCTCGTGCGTGAGTAGGCCAGTGGCAAAGGAAATGAGTTGCCCTTGAACATCTTGAGGTAAAGCCAAGTGCTGCGAAGGAACGTTAAGCGCTTCTTGGAATCGCCCAGCAGAAAGGTGCTCGGATATCTCCCGTTGGGCTTGTGCCAAAGAAGCTGCGATAGGGTCTACATTGTCTTCTGGCTCAGCACCAGTAGGCAAAGAGTCCGCCTCCTTTAAAGCCAATCGGGCTTCTTCAATCCAAGGACCGGGTGGTTGGGACTGGATAAAGCCCAGGAGGGCTTCTTTCCGTTCTGGGATATCAGGTAGAGCTTTGGCGTTTGCAAGTTTCAATCGGATTCGAGTTGTCTCTAACTGGGCCTGGGCTTCGGCCGCAGCAGGGTCCTGAACAAGAACCTCCTTCACAATGGTTTCCGGAGCTACTTCTGTCTTAGAGGCTTCCGCATACCAGAATGAAGCTCCAACAAGGAGAGCAAGGAAAGCAAGTTTGCTGCGCCGCCGAGTCCGAGAACGAAGAATGTCTTCTAAGCTTTCGATTACTTCCTCGGCGGAATTCGGCCGGTTTTGAGGTTCCTTCGCGAGAAGAGTTGCTAATAAATTCTCAAGCGCCTTTGGGACCTTGTATCCACACTCGGCAAGGGTTGGGGGTTCCTCGTTGGCATGGGCAAGAAGAATTTCGCGTACAGCATTACCCTCAAAAACAGTCTCCCCTGTTACGAGGCGGAACAACGTGCAGCCCAGAGAGTAAAGGTCTGCCCTATGGTCCACATCCAGCTTCATGGCCACCTCAGGAGCCATGAAGTGGGGGGTGCCACCCGCTGCCTCTTGATCAAGCATTCCACGCGTAGTTGCCAAGCCCAAATCAGCGAGCTTTACCGTCCCGTCAAGAGAGAGCATTAGGTTTTCTGGCTTCACATCTCGATGAATGAGCCTGTGCTCTTCGGCGTAAGCAAGAGCGTAACTGCAATCTAACGTTGCCATGACAGCCTGGCGCCAGGGGAGAGGACCATCCTCCTTAATCTTCTCTTCTAGATTCCCGCCTGGCACAAGCTCCATCGAGTAAAAGTGCAAATCGTCGGATTGGCCGACGTCAAAAACGGGAACTAGGTTTTGGTGACTGAGCCGACCTGCGGCAACAGCCTCGCGGCGGAAAGAAGTAACAGCAACAGGGTTTTGCGCCGCTTCATGCTTAAGGATTTTTAAGGCAATGTCTCGGTCGAGGGCAAGTTGTTTTGCGCGGTAAACTTTTCCGACAGCGCCAGCCCCTAACAACCCTAAGAGTCGATACCCGCCAACCTCAAGACCAAGGTTGGGATCGTTTTCGGCTTCGTCGCTTTGAATTCTAAGAGTGGCAACTTCGTCTCCAACGATGGCCTCAAGTCGAGCCCCAGAAGGCACAACCAGCTTTTGGTATGTTTTTCCTTTGACCTGGAAAAAGAGTTCTCCGGAAGAGACTAGTTGAAGCTTTCCCTCTCCACCTATGGCAGTCGCCGTAAACCCATTTTCATCTTCAGCTAAAGGGCGGGAGAGCCTGTCAAGGTTGTCGTCGGTCCAGACTAAACGGAGTAATCCACCACGAAGGGTAAATGCACCCTCGTTGTAATCAGTACTCCATTGGATCTTAAAGGCCAAAATAAATTCAGGATTTTTCTTTAGGAACAGGGAAGATGGCTCTTCCGACGCGAACAAGGGTAGCTCCTTCCTCAATCGCGATGGAATAGTCCTCAGTCATGCCCATAGATAGTTCAAAATGGGTTGGTAGTTGGCCATTCTTGGAGCATTCTTTTCCTAAATTCCTAAGTTTGGCAAAATGGGAATGAAGAGTCGATTCGGTTGCGCCATGAGGGCCCATCGTCATAAGACCCTCACAGGAAACCCCCGGGATAGCGCAAATCTGTTCGAGCAACCCTGGGAGGTCATTTTCCGTGCATCCAAAGCGGCCATCCTCCGGAGTGAGGTTCACTTGGGCGAGAAGAGAAACTTCAATTTCCGGACTCTTGGAGAGCAAAAACTCCAGCCGTTTCACAATTCGAGTTGTTCCAATGGAGTGAATAAAAGAAGCCATTTGCAGGGCCTCCAGAGCCTTATTCCTCTGAAGAGGGCCCAAGAAATGCCATTGGGCCTGGGGGAGAGAAAGCACATGAGGCTTCATCACCTGAATTCGATTGTGTCCAAAGTGACGCTGGCCCGCCTCCCAAGCCTCAAGGAGAGTGGACTCCGTTGCCGTTTTCGCCACAGCGACCAACTTGACCGCATCTGGAGTTCTACCAGAGGCTCGGGCTGCTTGGGCGATTCGATCCTCGACTTCTGCGAGGCGTTCGGTGGTTTCAGACATTTCCAAGGAGGGGCTACGAAGATGGGGAAGGATAGCTTAGAATTTCGCTACACCCCGTTCGAGAAATACCATCATGATTGTTGGCGTCCCAAAAGAAATTAAATCCGCTGAATCCCGTGTTGCTCTAACTCCTGCTGGAGCTCAGGCACTTTCTTCCGCCGGACACTCCGTTCTAATCGAAACTGGAGCAGGGGTAGGCTCAGGTTTTCCTGACTCTGATTATGAAGCCGCCGGTGGCACAATCATGGATGTGGAAACCGTCTGGCAGCAAGCCGAGATGATTCTCAAAGTTAAAGAACCTCAGCCTGTTGAAGTTGCGCGTTCACGCCCAGGGCAAACCTTGTTCACCTACTTCCACTTTGCCGCCGATCGCGCTTTGACCGAAGGTATGCTGGCGACTGGAGCCCATTGTTTTGCTTACGAAACTTTGGAACAGAACGGAAGCCTTCCTCTATTAACCCCCATGTCCGAAGTCGCAGGACGGATGGCTGTTCAAGAGGGTGCGAAGTATCTCGAAAAACCTTTTGGTGGGCGAGGCGTTTTACTGTCAGGAATCCCAGGTGTGGAGCCTGGACATGTCATGATTCTCGGCGGTGGGGTTGTGGGCACGAATGCTGCTTGGATGGCTGCAGGCCTTGGTGCAAGGGTGTACATGTTTGACGTCAATTTAGATCGACTTCGATATCTCGAGGAAATCATGCCGGCTAATGTGACCACCGTTTACAGCACACGCCAGGCCATTCTGGATTGGCTGCCAAAGGCTGACCTCCTGATTGGTGCTGTGCTGGTTCCCGGCGCTCGCGCTCCGATGCTTGTTGAAAAAGATGACCTAAACCGAATGCCTGATGGCTCCGTCATTGTGGATGTCGCCGTCGATCAAGGTGGTTGTGTTGAAACCTGCCGTCCAACCACTCATGATGACCCTACTTTTGAGGTTAATGGCGTTCTCCATTACTGCGTGGCAAACATGCCAGGCGCCGTTTCCAGGACGAGCACTTTTGGGTTGACGAATGCCACCCTGCCATGGGTTCTTCGTCTTGCCGCCATGGGTGCAAAGCGCGCCACCCTTGAAGATAGTTCCCTTGCGACTGCTGCCAATATCCTTGCAGGTGAATGTGTTCATTCAGCAGTAGCGGACGCCTTTGAGATGGGCTGGAAGGAGCCCCGGAGCGTAGCCTCTGCGCTCTAGCCGCTGATGACCCCTTTTGTCCTCCTTCTCTTCCTTGCAGTGCTGCAAGGGCTGACTGAGTACCTTCCTGTTTCATCTTCGGGCCACTTAGTTTTGGCTCGCCTTCTCTTACCTGGCGGCAGTGAATTCCCTGAAGACGCCACTCTCGAGGTCGTCCTCCATTTGGGGACTCTTGCTGCGGTATTCCTTTTTTACCGCAAGGAGATTTGGGCGCTTATCCAAGGTGTCCTTGGGGGAGGCAATTCGCCGCCGGTGCAAAGAAAGTTGGCTTTCTACCTATTGCTTGGTTCTCTCCCTGCAGCAATCGTTGGGCTCACTTTAAAAGATTCGATTGAAGCCACCTTCGGGACGACCCAAGTATCTTCCCTTTGTTTATTGGTGACGGGGTTCATTCTCTGGGTTTCAAAGAATCGAGGCGGTAGCAGGGGTTTACTCGAACTTGGTGCCAGTGCCGCCATTCTCATTGGCCTAGCCCAATCCTTTGCCATTCTTCCTGGCATCTCAAGAAGCGGAAGCACCATCGTTGCCGCCCTCTTCTTGGGCTACAGAATTGAAGCTGCTGCAGCGTTTTCTTTTTTGCTTTCAATACCCGCTATTTTGGGTGCGGCCATCCTCAAACTGCCACAAGCTTTGGAAGCGAGTGTGCCTCTTCCTGCCGGCATTTGGCTAGCGACGGGCCTTGCCTTTTTGGTGGGCTACTTCGCGCTTGGCCTCCTCTTGCGCATGGCTCAGGCTAATCGACTTTTCTGGTTTGCCCCTTATTGTTGGGCGGCAGGTCTGGTTAGTTTCTTCCTCTCTTAAAGAAACGCTAATATACCCGCCATGAAAACTGCGTTTATTACGGGAATTACCGGCCAAGATGGCTCTTATCTGGCTGAACATTTGCTTCACCAAGGCTACAAAGTCGTCGGGATGATGCGCCGAACCGCTACGCCTTCGACGGAGAGAATTGAGGGGGTTTTGGACCAAATTGAAATCGCCCACGGGGATTTACTAGACCAAAGTTCCCTGATGCGTTTGTTCGACGAGCACAAACCTGATGAGATTTACAATCTTGCCGCTCAAAGTTTTGTGCACGCTTCCTTCTATGAGCCCATCCACACGGGTGAAGTCACTGGACTCGGAGTCGCTAGGATTCTCGAGGCCATGCGCCTTGTGGTTCCCGAGGCCCGTTTCTACCAGGCCTCCTCTAGTGAAATGTTTGGAAAGGTTTCAGAATCTCCCCAAAAGGAGAGCACCCCCTTCCACCCACGCTCCCCGTATGGAGTTGCCAAGGTCTACGCTCATTGGGCTACGGTGAACTACCGTGAAAGTTACGATTTGTTTTGTTGCAGTGGAATTCTGTTCAACCACGAATCTCCCCGTCGAGGCCTTGAATTCGTTACCAGAAAAATTTCAGAGGGCGTAGCGGCCATTGCTTTCGGGCAGCAAGAGGACATCGCTTTGGGCAACCTTGATGCGCGTAGAGATTGGGGGTTTGCTGGCGACTATGTAGAGGCCATGCACCTCATGCTTCAGCAAGACACGCCGGAAGATTTTGTAGTCGCCACAGGCGAGACACATTCCGTACGTGATTTCTGTGACATTGCCTTTGCCCGAGTGGGATTGGATTATGAAAAGTTTGTGAAGATTGATCCTCGCTTTTATCGCCCTGCCGAGGTTGACTTGCTGTTAGGGGATCCTTCTCTCGCCAAGGAAAAATTAAACTGGACGCCTTCGACGCCTTTCAAAGAACTTGTCCATCTCATGGTGGACTCGGATGTTTCTCGCCGGCTAGACGAGGGGCGAACTCTTCAAGCGGGTGAGCTCCCTCCGAGCCTTCGGGGATAAGAATGGGCCAGATTTGGCTAACTGGGGCTGATGGTTTCGTTGGCACTTGGCTTCGACAGCGCTTAGTTGCTCGGAACATTCCGTTTCTATCGTTAGTCCTCCCCGAAAACGCCCACGCCATTAGCGGCTCTGTTGTTGGCCTCGATTTGGTGACTGCCGCTGGCCAAGCATCCTCGGAGCCCGTCCTTGATTTCGAAAGCCTCCCAGTCCCGACGGGACTAATTCATCTTGCGGCCCTTTCTTTCCCTCCCGCCTGCGAAGAAAACCCTGACCTGGCTCGCTCAATCAATGTTGTAGGGCCAAGCCGCCTCTATGAACAGCTACTTGTACGCTGGCCAGAGCTTCCCATCTTGCACATTTCAAGCGGGCATGTTTATCAACCGCAACCGACTCCTCTGTCAGAGGAACAGGTTCTTGAACCAATCAACGTCTACGGTGCCACCAAACTCGAGGGGGAAGCCGTCGCCCTAGGGCTTCGTGACCGCGGACATCACGTATCTGTTGTTCGCCCGTTCAATCACTCCGGTCGTGGACAGGATTTGAGTTTTGTCTTGCCATCCTTTGCGGTTCGTTTGGCAAAATTGGAGGCTGACGGTGGCGGCACTCTTGCAGTGGGGCGCCTCGATTCCGTTCGCGACTTCCTGCATGTTCAGGACGTGGTCGATACTTACCTCGCCCTTCTTGAGCGAACGGAAGCCTTCGCGCTCTGTAACCTTTGTTCGGGGGAGGGTTTGGCTATCCAAGAGTTTTTAAGTGGATTGGTGGCGCGTTGTGCGGTACCCGTCGAAGTCCAAACGGACTCTGCTCGTCTTCGAGGCTCTCAAGACGCCAACTGCTTGGTGGGGGACAACAAGAAACTTTGCCAACTTCTGGGGAAGGGGCCACAGCTTCAATTCGACCTTCTTCTCGACGAGCTCATGGAAGACGCTCGGGCAAGGGTCGCTCGGGGCGAAGACCTTAGTTGGGCTTGATGCCAGCTCGGTAATTCCGAATCCAACCGCGAAGGCGCCAACCGGGACACTCGGTTTGCCTAAATTCCCCGTGATGAAAAACTTGGTCCTTTGGAATACGGTATGTCGCGCGGAGAGAGTTCGTCAATTTCCCTAAAGAGGCCAATTGAGTCGAGGTGGGCTTTTGTTCAATAGCGTACTCAGGGCCGCGGTCAGGTTGCCCTTTAAAGTTTCCAAGCAAACAAATTCCGATGTTGCCACGATTCGTGGCCTTGTTGCCAGCGTGCGCGCCCTGAATTTCAACGGGTCGACCTTCGAAAATCCGACCTGCTGGATCAATCAGGAAGTGATAGCCAATATCCGCCCAATGCTTGTCATCCTGATGAATGGACTGAATACGCAGGACTTCCTTACGCGATTCACTAAGCTTTCGGCTGGTCAAGGGTTCCGCAGAGTGGTGCACAGTGATGCGGGTTGGAGGCCCCATTGGTTCATGGTTTTGTCGAAGAGGCTTCGCTCGCCAAGAGGCTCGGCTAACGTCTAAAAAACCAAGCATGCCTGAACCAGCGTAGGCCGCAACCATGCCTTCGTCAGGAAGATAAGGTTGAACCCGTTGCAAGAGTTCTGGAGTTGCGGGGAGGGTCTCTCCCTCACAAACAGCCAATAAGTAGCGACACTCCTCGGCGCCCGGCCCGGTTGCACCATGAATGCCGGCTGTAAGGTGTGTCGTCGCCAGGCCTGGTCGCGAATCCAAAAGATAGGCTCGCCCAATTCCGTATTCAGCTTGGGCTACTTCTGAGGTGCTTAGGCGACCTTCAAGAGCTTGCCGGAAGCAACGACGCGCCTCCATCCCATTCTTGTTTTCAAGGTACAACTCGCCGAGTCGCAGATAGGCCTCTCGGCGATCAGCGTCGTCCATTCGATAGATTCGATCCTCCCACCAACGAATCCGAAGCGGGGTCGACAAAGAAGCTGGGGGCGAGGGGGTCGGGGCTCGGAGCGCAATGAACGGGGCAGCCGACCTGTCATTGGAAGTCTGAACAACTGGAGCGGAGCAAGCCACTATGAATGAGAGGAGGGGGAGGGCGCGCAATATTGTCGGGGACATGCACACAGCCTATCCGGAAGGAAACATAGATTTCCAGCCCGCAAGAGTAGGATAATGCAATGAGAGGAAAATTCCTTGTCTTTGAGGGGATGGATGGCTGTGGGAAAACCACCCAAGCCCAACTTCTGGTTGCTTGGCTGGAGTCCAAGGGGCGAAGCCCTCTCCATATCCGTGAGCCCGGGACGACTCCTGCGGGTGAGCGATTTCGAAATCTCCTCCTCGACCCCACTCGGGAGCCATGGGATCCCGCCACCGAGGCTCTCCTTTTCTTTGCCTCTCGGCGTGAGCTCCTTCTTCAAGAGATTCAACCGGCTTTGGAAGCCGGAAAGGATGTCATTTGCGAGCGTTTCACGCCTTCAACCCTCGCATATCAAGGAACCTCTCCTGAACTAGCGGAATTTGTCCTTGCGCTGGACCAAATTGTTGTGCCCGAGGAATTGCAACCGGACCATGTACTCATCCTGGACCTCGAGCCCGAAGAAGCTCTCCGGAGAGCTACATCGCGTTCTGAGGCGGACAGTTTTGAATCGCGTGGCCTCTCCTTTCAGGTTCAGGTTCAGAAGGGTTATCACCGCTACGCTAAAGAGCGGCCCCAGAACACTTCGCTCTTGGCAGTCAGCCGTTGCGATCCTGAAGAAGTCGCTCTCCTCATCAAAACCGCCGTCGAGGTCCTTTTCGCTTGACTTCTCCTTTCTTAAACCGCATCCAACTTGAGAGCCAACGAAACCGAGTCGCGGATGCCTACCTCCTCCTTGGCAACTCTCGGATTCGATTGCGGAGCGCTACGGAGGAGATTGCTGGGTTCCTGTTGAGTACACCGACTCCTATGGAGCATCCGGATTTTGCCGTATTGGACCCTGCCGCGCTTGGAATTCAAGGCCTCAAGGTCGAGCATATTGCCCACCGGAAAGAGGGCGTAGAGAGCGTGGAATCCCTTTTGCGGTTTCGACCCTCCGAGGGCGATTCTCGAATCGTTGCCCTGTACGAGGCAGACCGAATGGGGCCCGATGCTCAAGCTGCTCTTCTAAAGACAGCTGAAGAACCTCCTGCTGGCACGACCTTGCTATTGACGGCTCAAGATTCCGCCCAACTTCTGCCAGCCCTTCTTTCTCGATGCCGAATTCATCGAGTGCCCTCTCTGACCTCCGAAGAGCAACTTCGCCGCGCAGCTTCCATGGGGTTGGAAGATTCCGATTATTTGATTCTGCAGTCTGCACTGGGGAATACGGACGCCCCGCTCGAGCTAAGCACTTCAGATAGGCAGGTCCTTCTCTCCCTTTATCAGGGATTTCGAGAGTGGGTGGCTGACCCAAGCGCCCCTATGCCCTGGCTTTACCCTCCAGAAGGGGGAAAGCTTGCTGAGCAAAGAGAGGATGGACAGCGCCGCCTTGGAGCCATTCTTGGCTGGATTGCGGAGCTTTATCCCCAGCTTCCATCAGGCACCGCTGACCGCTTGGACCGCACTGCTCAATTGCATCTTGTGGCTCTTGCCGACATTAGAGGCCAAATCACACCAGGTGTCGTGTTTGAAGATTTGGCCGCTCAGTGCGAAGGCGCCGTAACGTCAGACGGGCAAGGCCTTTAGGCCATTTATCTCCGCTATTTTGGCTTTTTTTTTGGGTTTCCTGGATTAGGGTCAAACCGTTCTCTGAGTTGGCCGATAGCAAGTCAGGAAACTGAAATGGACGACAATCAACTCGAGGAAATAATCCGCAATTTGCGCCACTTAGAGGGCCGCCGCTACGACGAGGCTGCCTATTTCTTCGTGTTGGAGGCTTTGGATTATTCCATGTTCCTTTTGGGCAAGAATCGAGCCCAGGGTGAGGCTAGGCACCTGAGCTGTGATGAGCTATTGAGCGGCATCCGCCGGTACGCCAAAGAGGAATTTGGCCCTATGGCTCCTTACACCTTTAAGTCTTGGGGTGTTGAGGGAACCGAAGATTTTGGAGAGCTTGTCTTCCAGATGTGCGAGATTGGGCTTCTAAATCGCCGAGATGAAGATCAACCCGAGGCCTTCGAGGATGCATTTGACTTCGAGGCCGCCTTCGCCCAAACTTCCTCTGATTCTGCTTGAGTGATTTCACTCACTTGGGCTTAGGAATTTAATGACTATGCCCACGCCTCCACCTTCCCGCCCTCTTCTGTCTGCCGCGGCAGTCATTATCCTTTTTGCTGGGTTAAAGGCCTCCGGCGAGTTGGTCGTCCCTTTCCTGCTGGCAATTGTGTTGAGTGTTCTTGCAAACCCACTCGTATTAAAATTTCGCTCCTGGAAAATCCCGGCAGTTTTGTCAGTGCTTCTTGCGGTTGTGACATTCGGTTTACTGTTTGCTTTGGTAGGTGGCATTGTGGGGGGATCTTTGGCTCAGTTCACAAGCGCGATTCCGCAGTACGAGGTGCAACTTGGACACTATCTGAAAGAAGTTCAAGCGCAGTTCGTTGCTTGGGGTTTATCTGAAAATGCCGTTGACCTCCAGTCTGCTTTGAACCCCGCGGCGGCGATGGCTTTCGTTGGGCAACTCTTGAATGGGCTTTTAGGCCTTTTCTCAAATTTTGTCCTCATCGCTCTTACGATGACTTTTCTTCTTTTGGAAGCAGCCGACTTCCGGTTGAAACTTCAGGCGGCTTGGGGCAACTCGTTTACTTCTGGAAATGGCTTCAATGAAGTCGCTGCAAAAGTGCAACGCTATCTAGCACTTAAAACACTCATCAGCTTAGCCACCGGTGTCCTGATTTCTCTTTGGACTCACTTTCTGGGGCTTGATTTCCCACTTCTTTGGGGCTTGATTGCTTTCCTCTTGAACTATGTCCCGAGTATTGGTTCTATCATTGCAGCCGTTCCCGCAGTTTTGCTTGCAATCCTCCAACTTGGAGGCATAGGTGCGCTTTGGGTTGCTCTTGGTTTTGTTGTGACGAACCTTGTTCTCGGAAACATCGTCGAACCTCGTCTCATGGGCCGAACTCTTGGGCTCTCGCCTCTTGTCGTTTTCCTTTCCTTGTTGTTTTGGGGCTGGCTCTGGGGGCCTGCGGGAATGCTCCTCTCTGTGCCTTTGACGGTGATTGCCAAAATCCTTCTTGAAAGTAGCGAGGGAGGGCGGCCCATCGCCGTATTGCTGGGTCCGGTCCAAGAAGCACGTCAGCGAATCTCAGATTCGTGAACATCCAGACTGCCCGAGGTGAACACCGCTGGCTCCAGTTTGAAAGTCTTATAGGGTTTCCGAATCTTCGTCACTTGTTTTCCCTTCTCTCGGAAAGCGGTGGGGGAAACATTTCGCTGAGCGGGGGGCGCGATCAGGCAAAGGCCATTGAGTCGCGCGCAACATTTCTTTCTGCGATGGGGGCTAACCCCAGCTGTTTAGTTGTTGGCGGGCAAGTCCACGGTTCCGATATTCAAATTGTTCGCGAGGCAGAGAAGGGGAAAGGGGCGACTTCACCGGAAACCGTTCTCTTCGAGACGGATGGTCTCCTTACCACCGTTCCCCATCTTCCGCTAATGACGGCTGTGGGCGACTGCGGAGCTGTTCTTCTTTTTGTGGAAAAACCAAAGCCGGGCATTGCTGTCCTGCACGCCGGTTGGCGAGGTTTGGTTGGCAAAATTCTTCCAAAGGCAGTGCATCTTTTGTGCGAGGAGACGGGCGCACAACCTAAATCCGTTTTGGCTGGAATAGGACCCTGCATTGCTTTCGACAGTTTTCAAGTTCAGGAAGACGTTGCCCGATTTGCCCCCAAAACTTGCCTGGAAGAATACAAAGACCGCTTCCTTCTCAACCTCCCTGGATGGGCGCAACTTCAACTGGAGGAGGCTGGCTTGCTTCCTTCAAACATTGAAGGGATCCTCCTCGACACCTTTGTCAATGAGGAACTCTGCTTTAGTCATCGCCGCCAAGGTCCGCCGGCCGGACGGATGGGGCTTTTCGCCATGCTGTCGGAACCAGGCTAAAAAATGGCGGAGTATTCCGGAATCTGGTCTGACGTTAGGCCCCGCTGCTCAAAAATCTTTTGGATAGCGACCTGGAGTTGTGGGTCTTCCGCGTAGTCGCCAAAAAAGCCAGAGCCTGCGAATACTTGCCCTCGCGCATCAGCAACAACGGCACGCAACCTGCGGCGCACCCATCGACGTACCTCTTCTTGAGGAAGAGTCGTCTCCAAGCTGGAATAAAAGTCAGCCCAACCCGGATAGGCTTGGAAATCGCCCCCATCAAATTCGGCTAACTGAATCGAAATATTTGGGTCACTCTCAAGCAAGTCCTTTGCATAGTTCAAAAACATCTCTTCACTCGCCAACCGGTCTAGCTCTCTAAGTGTGGGAATGGCAAGCTCCGGAAAAGGAACTTCAATATCAGGTTGGACGCCACCCTTTTCCACGATTCGGCCATCAAGGTCGCGTTGAGTATGGATCGTGGACCCGTCAGGCAAAAAGTAATAAGCCATCGTGAGCTTGACGCGTGGGCCAAAATCGAATTCACCGTTGTTGTTCAGGTCAGAAAACTCTTCCCATGGGTCGGGCTTTCCATTGCGGTTTCCGTCACGCCACGATTCGTCACTCAATGACTCGAGGCGGAGCAGGTTCTGCACAGAACCTTTCCCGTGGGTCCGTTCGCCGATAACCAAAGCGCGCTCATGGATGGAGAGAGCACCGGAAACGATTTCTGATGCGGAGGCGCTAAAGCGGTCCACGAGCACCATCACTGGAAGCCCCGGGTCCACAGAAGTCGAATCTTCGGTTTGGTAACGATCTGGGCGGCCCGTACGGGAGCGAGTTGTGACCACGAGTTGGTCTTTGGGTAGAAACAAATCACAGACGCCAACGGCCTCAGAAAGGTACCCTCCCGGATTTCCCCTGAGGTCTAAGACAACTCCGTTTAGTGCACTTTCTTCGGGGAATGAATCAATTTCGTTGAGGATGTCTTCTGCGCAGTCAGCGGAAAAACTTGTCAAATCTAGGTACAGGATTCCGCCAGGGAAGACCTCGGTGAACAAAGAAGGGATTTCGATTTTTCTTCGGGTGATTGGGATAGGCCTCGGGTCCGTCCAGCCACGGCGATGGACAAGGGCCGTAACTTCGGTTCCAGGTTTTCCCTTCAAACGACGAATCGTTTCATCCATCGGTTGGTCCAGGGTGGACCAGCCATCGACCTCCACGATTTTATCTCCAGTCAAAAGGCCAGCCTCGTAAGCAGGGCCGGAATAGATTGGACGAGTGATGGTAAAAATGCCATCCACAACATTGACGTAGGCTCCGATCCCTCCGTATTCAGGATTCATGTCAAAAATGAATTTTCCAAAGTCCTCGCCGGATAAAAAGTCGGAGTGGGGGTCAAGGCTGGCAAGTAAACCATCCGCTGCTGCGGCAACCAATTTCTCGCGAGAGAACCGCTCTCCCTCCATATGGCGCATTTGGACATGCCGAATGACCTCTTCCAGTACAGCAAGGTCACCCGCATTGGCTGCTCCATCTTCTTTCAGCTTCTGCTCCAAAACGCGATCCAGCGCTGCAAGTTTCCTGCGGAAGCGCTGTTGCTGTTGGTAGGTTTCAATCCAGCTACGCGCTAAAGCTGCCTCGGCTCCTAAACCCGCAGCAACACTTTCCAACTCCACAAGAACTTGGGGGTCGTCTAAGTTTCCCGTCCGAGCCAACCCCAGGGAAGAGTGGCGCCGAATCTCGGCATCATCCGAAAGGAGACCGTCCCGTAGGATTCTTTGGGCGGCGCGGCGACGAACCCCATCACCGATCTGGAATAAAGCCCACGCAGCTTCTGCTCGAAGGCTTGAAGAGGCCTGGCTTCCGGGCCCGGCAATCCATTCTCCAAGGGCCATCAAAGTCTGCTCATGGTTCCTAAAGGTGTCCAGAGCCAAGGTTGCAAGAGCCGCTTGGGAAAGGTCCGGCTGGTCAACGAGGAGCGCGACAAGGCTTGGCCCCGCAAAGGGGAAGTCGGCGCGGGCCAGAACTCGTCCTAAAAGAAGTTTGGAATGCGCGGGAAGAGTGGGGAGTCTCTCTTCGGATTGAAGAACCCAATCCGGGTCCTCCGGAGGCAGGAAATGGTCCGCACTCACCAGGATTTCGGCGGGGGAAAGCTGAGGCGCTTTTTCCAGCAGGGATTCGAGGGCTGCCCTAGAGGGGTCTTGAAGAAGAAGCGCGGCAAAAAGGAGGAAGGTCATGTGGATTTGTGGCCCCCGTACAATGGGGTACCGGAAAGACTACGCTCTACCGGGCCATCTCATGGGAAATTCTTCCGAACTTAGCCATTTAGACCGCACTGGCAACCCTCGTATGGTTGATGTCGGCGAGAAAAAGGTAACTCATCGTATTGCTGAGGCCGAGGCTAGGGTTGTTTTCCCTCTGGCGGCCTGGGAAAAAGTCCTCGCGGGCGATCTCCCTAAGGGTGGGATTGAAACTCCGGCCAAAATTGCGGGAATCCAAGCGGCTAAGCGCACTTCGGAATGGATTCCTTTATGTCACCCACTTCCACTGGACTCCGTCAATATCGAGATTGACGCGACCACTGGATGCACTCTCCAGGTGCGTTGCATCGCTCAAGCCACGGCGCGAACTGGGGTTGAGATGGAAGCCATGGTGGGGGCGGCTGCAGCGGCCCTTTGCCTTTACGACATGACCAAAGCCCTCTCCAAGGGAATTGTCCTTCAAGAAGTCCGCCTTTTGCGGAAATCTGGGGGAAAATCAGGGGAGTGGACGGCACAATAAGCTCCAAGTACCTAACGACCTCCCCAATACCTCAAAAGCCTAACCCGTGGAAAAAGACACCTTCCAAGAACTTATTGCCCTCATGGACGAGGGGGGACTCACTGAGATTGAGTACGAAACCGAAGACGCCAGGATTCGGCTTTCTCGTCAGGCGGCCTCCGCAGTAGTGGCCGCCCCTGCTCCTGGAGTCACCCCTGCGGCGGCACCTCCAAGCTCAGCCTCTGCGAGTGAAACCACCCCTGAAGCTGACGCCGACGAGGGCCTCTTCATTTTTACGGCTCCCATGGTTGGGACCTTCTACCGGGCGGCTGGTCCTGAATCCGACAACTATGTCGAAGTTGGAGATTCAGTAAACGACGAATCGGTTCTCTGCATTCTGGAAGCCATGAAAGTCATGAACGAAATCAAGGCGGAATGTAGCGGCGAGATTACAGCCATCCTTGTGAAGAATGGCGACCCTGTTGAATACGGGCAACCCTTGTTCAAGCTTCGCCAGAGCTGACCTCATGTTCCGTCGCGTCCTCATCGCCAATCGAGGCGAAGTCGCTCTTCGAGTCATTCGAGCTTGCCGGGATTTGGGAGCTGAAGCCGTCGTGGTTTATTCCGACGCGGACCGGGACATGCCATACGTGGAGCTGGCTGATGAAGCGATTTGTATCGGCCCAGCGAACTCTTCGGAATCCTACTTGGATATCCCGCGCATCATTGCTGCTGCAGAAATCACCGATGTCGATGCCATTCATCCTGGCTATGGCTTCCTCGCAGAGAACTCTCACTTCGCTGAAGTTTGCGAGTCCTGCGACATCGCTTTCATTGGGCCGCCCCCGTCGGTTATTGCAGATTGCGGCAACAAGGCTCGCGCCAAAGACGTTGCGCGCTCTGCAAAAGTGCCCGTTGTTCCAGGCTCTGCTGGTGCTGTCGAGTCCGACGATGAGGCCGTTGCCATTGCTCGAAAGATTGGTTACCCAGTCATCATTAAAGCGGCATCGGGTGGGGGCGGTCGCGGCATGCGGGTGGCCAGCAACGAAGTCAGCTTGCTGAACTCTTTTCATCAGGCACGTAGAGAAGCTCAAGCGGCATTCAATGATGCCACGGTGTACATTGAAAAGTATGTAGAAAACCCTAGGCATATTGAGTTTCAAGTTCTCGCCGGACCGGACGGGAACGTCGTTCACCTCGGGGAACGCGACTGTTCCATCCAGCGCCGCCACCAGAAGCTGATTGAAGAATCACCTTCGCCCGCCCTTGACCCCAAACTGCGGAATAAGATGGGCGCCGCAGCAGTGGCCTTTGCGAAAGCCGCTGGCTATCGCAATGCCGGCACGGTTGAATTTCTCCTGGACAAAGATGGCTCTTTCTACTTCATCGAACTTAACGCTCGTATCCAGGTAGAACATTGTGTTACGGAAATGGTGACGGGTATCGATTTGGTTGCCTGGCAACTTCGAATCGCTTCGGGCCAACCTTTAACTCTTCGACAAAAGGATGTAAAACTCAACGGTCATGCAATTGAGTTCCGTATTAACGCCGAGGACCCAGACCGTGGTTTTGCTCCGACCCCTGGCCTCATCCAGCACTTGGTCCTGCCCGGCGGACGGGGAGTTCGCATGGATACTTATTTAGCCGGTGGCTGCACGATCCCCAGGTATTACGATTCCATGGTTGCCAAACTTCTGGTTTATGGCGACGACCGCGCGGAGGCCATTCGTATTGGAAACCGTGCACTTTCTGAAATCCGGGTAGAAGGGCCCGGCATCCACACCACGACTCCGCTACATCGCCGCATCCTTGCCCAAGCTGAATTCGTCAACGGCAATGTAGACACGGGTTTCTTAGAACGCTTCCTAGAGGAATAACATCATGCCCCGCGCACTCGTCACTGGCGCCGCCGGTTTTCTTGGCTCTCATCTTTGCGACAAACTTCTTGGTCTGGGCTACGAAGTTGTGGGTATGGATAACTTTGTTACGGGAGACGCACGCAATATTGAACATCTCAAGGAGAACGCGGCTTTCTCTTTCTTTCAGCACGACGTCACCCAATTCATTCACCTCCCGGGTGATTTGGACGAAATCTACCACTTTGCCTCTCCGGCCTCCCCGATTGACTATCTTCAAATCCCCATTCAGACGATGAAAGTTGGCTCTCTGGGAACACACAATTGCTTGGGGCTTGCCCTCGCAAAGGGGGCACGATTCCTGATTGCCTCTACCAGTGAATGTTATGGCGACCCTCTCGTACACCCCCAACCAGAAGATTATTGGGGCAATGTCAATCCAGTCGGACCCCGCGGTTGCTACGACGAAGCCAAGCGATTTGCAGAAGCAATCACCATGGCTTACCACCGTCACCATGGTTTGAAGACTCGCATCATGCGCATCTTTAACACCTACGGTCCACGAATGCGCTTAGACGACGGTCGCGTTCTTCCTGCCTTTATTGGGCAGGCCCTCCGTGACGAAGAACTCACGGTCTTTGGGGACGGGTCCCAAACACGGTCTTTCTGCTTTGTGGACGATCTATTAGAAGGCGCCTACCGCCTCATGCAATCGGACGAGCCTTTCCCTACAAACATTGGGAATCCAACCGAAATGACCATTCTTGAATTTGCCCAGAGAGTGCAAGACGCCTTGGGGGTTGAGCGCGCAATCGCCTTCCGAGATTTGCCTGTTGATGACCCTAAAGTTCGTCAACCTGACATTACCAAAGCGAAAAAACTCTTGGGCTGGGAGCCACAAGTTGAACTTGCTGAGGGTTTAGAGAAAACGATTCCCTTTTTCCGAGGCCGCGTAAGCGAGACTGTTCATTAAGAATGTGTGGAATTGTTGCCGCCGTCGGTAGAGAGGGAAATGTAGTTCCTTCTGTAATCCAGGGATTAAAGACCTTGGAATACCGTGGTTACGATTCTGCTGGAGTCGCCATTGTTTCGGACGGGGCGATTCAAGTACGCCGTCGCACGGGCAAGATTGCTGTTCTTGAAGAGGACTTAGGCCAAAATGGCCTCCCAGAATCTTCGATAGCTCTAGCCCACACCCGCTGGGCCACGCACGGCGCCCCCGAAGACCGCAACGCCCACCCGCACCGTGACCACCTTGAAAAGGTAGTGGTTGTCCACAATGGCATCATTGAAAACTATGCCGAACTGCGTGCAGAACTTCAGGAAGCCGGTCATGAGTTTTCTTCCGACACAGACACCGAAGTTCTGGCCAACCTCGTCGCCAGTCTTTTGGAAGAAAATTCTGGAGACTTGCATGCGGCCATTTGTGCCGCTCTCCCCCGAGTCCACGGAGCCTATGCCCTCGTTGCCGCTTCCGCATCTGATTCGGATTCTCTGGTAATTGCGAGGCACGATTCCCCTTTGGTCGTCGGCATTGGCGATGGCGTTACGTGTACGGCATCGGATATGCCCGCTTTGCTGGGGCTCACGCGAGAGTTTCTTGTTTTAGAAAATGGGGAAACTGCCATCCTTACTCCCGACTCTTGCCAGATCTACGACCCAAACAACCAAACCATTGAGCGGGCGGTTCAACATTGCGATTGGACTCCTGAGCAAGCGGAGAAGGGGGGCTATCCCCACTTCATGCTCAAAGAAATCGAAGAGCAACCCGATGTGCTTGCACGAACCGCCTTTGACCGACTTCACGACGCAGAGGGGGACGTTGAGTTTGAAAGTGAGTTTGGGTTGGACGACCAAGCTCTCTGTGTTTTTTCTCGCCTTCGATTCATGGCGATGGGGACCTCCTTCCACTCCGCCATGCTTGGTAAGTTATTTTTGGAGGAATTTGCACAGCTTCCGGGCGATGTTGTAAATGCCAGTGAGTTCCTTTACTCACCCAAACTTAAAGAAGGTGACGCCTTAACGGTTATTATTTCTCAGTCTGGTGAAACTGCCGACAGCCTTCGCGCCATGCGAGAAGTTCAAAGCCGCGGTGGAAAAGTTCTTGGCATCTGTAATGTTCGTGGTTCCACTTTGGACCGAGAAGCTGACCACGTTGTCTTAACGCACTGCGGGCCCGAAGTGGGGGTTGCCTCCACCAAGGCTTTCTTTGGCCAGCTTGCCGCCCTTTATCTGTTGGCCCTTCGAGTCGGTCGAGCTAGGGGAGTTCTTTCACAGGAACAGGGTTTTGAACTTTTATCAGACCTCCGTCACCTGCGCCCCAAACTAGACGCCCTCTTTTCTGAAGCAGCCGCCCAAGCCGTCCAAAAAGCCGCCGACATCCTGGCCCCCGTGGATTCTTGTCTCTTCCTTGGCCGCGGATTTAATCACCCCATCGCGATGGAAGGCGCCCTCAAGCTCAAAGAGATCTCTTACATCCACGCAGAAGGTTATCCCGCGGGCGAGATGAAACATGGACCGATTGCTTTGATTGATGACTCCTTCCCCGTCGTTGCAATCGCAACTCCAGGCCGCACCTATGAAAAAATGGTCTCCAACATTGAGGAGGTTCGCGCTCGGAGTGGAGCGGTGGTTGCCGTCGCAGCCGAAGGAGACGAGAAAGTTTCTGGCCTTGCGGATGCCACCCTGTTTGTCCCCGAAGTCCCCGAACACTTATCCCCGCTCGTGAATGTCATTCCACTTCAACAACTTTCCTATGAAGTCGCCAAACGCTTGGGCAAAGATGTGGACCAACCCCGTAACCTTGCCAAATCCGTTACTGTTGAATAACCATGGTTCTTGAATCTCGCCCCTTCAATAAAGTCCTTATTACTGGTGCTGGCGGCTTTATTGGCTCCCATTTGGCTGAACGGTGCCTTCAGATGGGCGCCGAAGTGGTTGGACTCGATTGTTTCGATGATTTTTACGACCCGAGCCTCAAACGAGCCAACGTTCAAGATGCGCTTCAGGACCCCGGCTACACCCTCGTTGAAGCGGACATTCGTGACCGCGAATCCATGCAAGCATTGGTGCAAGATGGAGGCTTTGATGTCATCATGCATCTCGCCGCGCGAGCGGGTGTGCGGCCTTCCCTTGAGAACCCGGCCCTTTATTTTGATGTCAATGTCCAGGGGACCTTGTCCCTCCTAGACGCCGTCCGCAATTCCAACCCGGCCATTCGTTTCGTGATGGCGTCTTCCTCTAGCGTCTATGGCGGCCTTAGTCAGACACCTTTTTCTGAAACCGATGAAGTCTCTTGTCCGGTGTCACCTTATGCGGCGAGCAAGAAGGCTTGCGAAGTTCTCGCTTACACGTATCACAATCTCTACAACATCCCGATATCCGCTCTTCGTTTCTTTACTGTTTACGGGCCGCGCCAACGCCCAGAGATGGCAATTGCAAAATTCGCCAAGCTTCTCCAAGAGGGTGGTTCCATCCCCATGTTTGGCGACGGAAGCACGGCCCGTGACTACACCTACATTGACGATATTATCGATGGAGTTATTCGTGCGATGGAATGTTGCCATGGGTACGAGGTTTATAACTTGGGCGAATCACGTACTACGACACTTTCCGAACTCATCTCTCAGATGGGGGAGGCCTTTGGTGTCACGCCCAACATTGAGGAACTTCCTTTACAGCCTGGCGACGTCACGATTACCTACGCCAACATTGATAAAGCCCGTGAGCACTTGGGTTACGACCCGCACACTTTGGTAGTGGACGGTCTTTCCCGCTACGCTGAATGGCTAAGGGCAGGGGTTCGCTAAGCCCCTTCTAATAGAAGGCTCCCTCTAAAGGAGCTGTCCTCGCGAAGAATCCAAATGTTCTCCCCATCCCTGATGAAATCGGGGCCGCGCACAATTGCAATGAGTTCGGAAAGCGAGTCGGGATAAATCCAGTCAGTTTTTCCATCGGGTCGTGTCGCTTTCACAGCGGCAATCCTGTCTCCAGGAATCAAGCCAAGTTCTTCCGCACGGCTGTCCGGAAAGACTTGGGTAATTTCCAAAACAGTCACTCCTCGGCGACGCCCTCGTTCACGTACATAGATCAAACTTCGGCGTGCATCGAACCCCAACAATCCGCGAGTATCTCGTTCGCGTGAGCTTGCCAAGGTAATCGTGGCATTGCGCATCTTGTTTTTGTTGCGCACCGTGAGCTCTACCTTGGTGCCTTCGCTCAAGGGCAAGACTTGGCCCGCGTATGTCCGCTTGTCCGGAACGGTTTGCCCTTCCACTTCCAAAATGACATCGCCAATTTCAATCCCGGCCTTGGCAGCGGGGCCTCGTGGATTCACTGAAGCGACCACGAGCTGACCATTCTCCTCTTGGACTTTCATGCCTGACCAAAATCGAGTGGAATGATCGACATCCAGAAGACGATCTGAAAGGATTTCAGAAACACGGTCAACTGGAATCGCAAATCCAATTCCGTCGGCAGCTTCCATCGTTGCAGAATTGATTCCCACCAATTCGCCCAAGCTGTTCAACAGGGGGCCTCCAGAATTCCCTGGATTAATGGCTGCATCCGTTTGCAACAGGCCCGGCATCTCTTTCGAACCAGAAGGAGTACGCACCGTGATGTTGCGGTGATAGCCAGAAAGAATTCCAGATGTGATGGAGTGGTCATTCCCAAAAGGTGTCCCGATTGCAATCACCTTTTCTCCTTTCAATAAACCTTTACTGGAACCAAGAGGAACTGAGCGGAAGGGACCCGGAGCCTCAATCTTCAGCAACGCCAAGTCCCATTCCGGAGCGGCGTTCAAAAGCTTGGCTTCGAGACGCGCTCCACCAAACTCCTCCGCAAAAGAAACCCAAATCTTTTGAACCTCAATTCCTGGGCCCTCGGGGGCGGCGACATGTGCGTTCGTAATGACAAGACCCGTGGAGTCAATCACCACCCCGGTTCCTTGTCCTAACTGCCCTTCTTGCTTGCGTGACCGCCCAAAGAAATCTCGTTGGCGAACGATGCCCTCAAGTTCAATGGAAACCACCGCAGGGCCAGCCTGAGAATAAACTTCGGCTTCAACGGTCCAACGGTCGCCCAAAAGCTCGGAAATTTCATGCTCCGTCGCAGAAAGACCTTGGGGAGCCAAGAGAAGAAGGGGGAGTACAGTGAGCATCTCCCTCAGATTACGAAAAAGAATGGCTGGGCGTTGGCTATGCTTTTCAAATGCGCGCCATGAGCCCTTTGAGCCTCCTTAGGAGCATCCGTAGCTTCGGTCTTTCGGGAGCGGCTTCTCAAATGGGCTGGTCTTTTCTCCTAGCCCTCTTCCCTTCCTTGATTCTCCTGGTCGCGGCATTCGACCTCTTGCCTTTGGAGACTCGCGTAGAGGCCCTCACGACGGAGCTCCTGGCTGGTGTTTCCCCTCAAATTGCGGGGCTTTTGGGCGACTTTTTGGAGGGATTTGCCCGTCACCGTCCCCCGGGGGAAATCCTCCTTTGGTTTATCCCAGCCCTTTGGGCCTCCTCACGGGGTGTGCGAGCCGCCCGCCAGGGACTCCAAAAGATTTACGGTGTTCCACCGAAGCACAGATGGCTTCCCATGCGGCTCTTGGACTTAGTCTGGGCGCTACTTGCTCTTTCTTTAACGGGATTGGGTTTCTTAATCCTGATTGCTGGACCTCAACTCTTGCAATTCCTGGGCTCTGTCTTCAACGCCGAATCCTTATTTGGACAACTTGCGACTTGGTTTCGGTGGCCATTCGTTGTCGCCATTCTTGCTAGCTTTTCCGCGCTCGCAATCCGAGTGCTCCCCGGAGTTCCCTTGCCCCGCGCTGCTTGGCTTTCAGGTTCAGGGCTTACTCTTGGCGCTTGGCTTTTGTTGGGTCTTTCTTTCCGTTATTGGCTCGAACACTTAGGCCATTTTGAAAAAATCTATGGCGGACTCGCCTCCTTTTTCATCCTCATGTTTCTCCTCTGGCTGATATCCTGGGCGCTTCTTCTTGGCGGTTTCCTTGCCGCCTCACTCCGGCTTCCAACTTCTGAGCCCCCTATCTCGTGACTCCCACCACTCCCGGCCGCCACTTAGGCGACTTTGAGCTCATCCGTGAGTTGGGGAGTGGGGGAATGGGGACGGTTTGGGAGGCTGTGCAGACATCGCTCGGTCGTCGAGTTGCGCTAAAGATTCTTGCGCCCCATATTTCGATGTCGCCGACATCGCTCCAGCGTTTTCAGCGCGAGGCCGAGGCGGGTGCACGCCTCACGCATCCAAACATCGTGGCGGTCCACTCCGTGGGTGAAGCTGAGGGCACGCACTTTATTGCGCAAGAGTTAGTCG